>Ga0206930_1010_pt1 | contig 71286 bp, 66 predicted proteins | sample Alteio_BWOrgHeat_20_FD_152939 | JGI IMG/M metagenome (GOLD analysis project Ga0206930, IMG submission 152939) | Enriched cells from forest soil in Barre Woods Harvard Forest LTER site, Petersham, Massachusetts, United States -... | ecosystem: Environmental > Terrestrial > Soil > Temperate forest >... | reverse complement strand
TTCGGTGTCGGTGCGGAATGTATAGAAACTGTTATCGGAGATAATATTATTACCGCTTGGGAGGGCGTGTAAATTCGGGCGTTTTAACACCTCAAAATCCAAACCCGCCTGCCCGATTGCCTCGGCGCTGGTTGCGTTCTTAGCAATGGTCGTGCCAATGATTTGCCACACTTTAGGCTTTATTATATTATTACTGTAATTTGTCATGACTTTAACTTTTAGTGTTTAATGGAATAATTTTAGTTTCCAAAACCTCAACTTTGGGCGTACTGGTAACGCTCAATTTGGTTTTGGTTTGCAGTTCTGCAATAGCATCGTGGATGCTTTTATGGGTGGTTCTGATAACCACTTTTACCAGTAAAAAAATGCTGTCTTTCATGGCTGACTATTATAGGCGTTAACAAACTCGTTAAACTCAAACTGAAATAAAACAGGGTCGGACTTTGCCAACTCCTGCGCATAACCAACCCAATATATTTGATCGGTTAATTCTGTAAATAGCTGTATCATTGTCTTTTTATCAAATGGTTTGACCTTTTGAAATACGCCCTATGTACGCGAAATACATAGGGCGTTCCCATTTACTAACTCAAAGAGGGAGTACTATAGTTGCCTCAACTTCTTCCAGTTTATCGATACAAAGCTGTTTTACTTCGTGGGCAACATAGGCAATAATGAAAGGGTTCTTGGTTACAAACTCCTCGCCGTCATCGTCATGAATAATCAATTCGCAACGGTGAAAACGGCTATCGGCGGCCATATCGTCGTCGTCATTCTGGGCGACTGTAAAGGCATCCAAATTGGCAATGGTGTTTTGCAATTTGTTCTTTTGCGCAATCTTTTTGCCCAAAGCTTCCACCAGTTTTACGGTTTCCTCTAATTTGCGCGCCTGTTGCTGCTGAAACTGTTCTTTCAGCTCTTTTTTGCTCGGTTCAGGTTGTGGCTTGGCTTCCTCTGCCTTTGGCTGTTCTGCCTGTTTTACAGGTGTGGCGGGTACTTCGGCTTTAGCTTCTTCCTTTTTCGGCTCGTCTTTTTTATCGTTAAAGGAGGTGCTAACGGGCAGGTTGTTTATTTTTTGATTGTTACTTGTGTTGTCTGTTTTATTGACTATGGCGTTATTATCTGCTTTGTTAATTACGCCGTTTGTTTTTACTTCTGCGGTTTTCATAATTTCTAAATTTTAAATACTGATAAATAATAAATTGAATAATGCCCGAATAGGGCGTGTGTGTCAGCCGTCCCCATAAGTCGGGACGCTGTGGGCTGTGTGGGTGGGCTTCTGCCGATTGCTGTGTTCATGGTGCCTTCCTTTTTAATTCCGGTCGGCAGGGGCCTCCCGGCTTTTTGTTAAGCAACCGCACCTGAACACAAGCCCTTTGTAAGACAAGGCTTTGCGAAAAAAAATACGACCCGAGCGCAGCGAGGGTGGAGATTTTTTTTCAGCAAACCCGTAGGGCCCCGGCCTTGGCGTCAAAGGGCTTGTTCAGAAATTTGCTAACCAAAAAGCCTGGGGGAACTTTTAAAGTGGGGGTAAAAAGAGCTTAGGAATCCTTATAGGTGTCCGGCGGTATGGGTGGCCGAGGAACGAGGCCACTTATGCAAAATGCGGGAAGCGGCTGAATGAGGAACGAATGAAGCGGCTGCACCCGCTGACTTGTAGGCATTAAGTGTTATTTTTACTGGCTTAAAGCATATTTGATAACTTGTCGGACACTTTCAAAAACACCTGCGATTTTCTTAATAAGTATTCGGAAAGAATATGGAACAGAATTCGTTTGGCCCGACGCAGGAAACAACGGGTAAGCGAAACAACCATCACCGAAAATTTAATTTTTGATTTTTGGTGCCACGGAAAAGAAGACTCTTTGGCGATAGAGATTTACGAAGCCAAAGACGAAGCGAGCAATGGTAATGACCTTGAAATATATATCGAAACAACAAAAGGTTTTTTGATGATGGTCTGTCAAGCTAAGATTATAGATAAAGCGAATAAGTATGCCGGCCTAAATCATAAAGTTGGATCTGAATATCAGATTGATCTGTTAATAAAGTATGGAAGAAAAATGGGTGCTATGCCGTTTTATCTGTTTTATAACTATGTTGATGTTTTTTCGATGGGAGAAGCACTGCGGCAACAGACGAAGTATCGCAGCGCACAATTTGGATTAACTTGTTGTCAGGCTGAATATATTAAAGGGAATTTTTATAGAGCGGCTGTGGGCGATACTACTAAGACCAGGGTAACGAAACCAAAATTCAGCGATTTACATCCGTTGTTCGCTTCGCCCTTAGCAGAAAAAATTGAGATATTCAGCAATGATTATTTGGCAGGCATGCTTGATGATATAGGAAATTTATTCGGAGAAAATCCCGTGAAATTCTATTCAAGAGACCAAATTACGAATAACAATGGTTGGGATGATCTCTTGCCATATGGGAAAATCGGTTTTGTCGAAACGGAAAAAAAGCAGCCAGTAGTCAAAAAAGCGACAGCATTAGAAGGCTTTAATCCAAAATACAGGATTTTATTAGTGAAGGAGGTTCAAAGGCATGGGCTTTTTAGAATATCCTGAAGTCAAATTCAACCAATAAAAAAGGGTTACCACTTTTGATAACCCCCAATAGATAAGATGAAAAATTTTATCTAGTTACTTTTTTTGATTTCGATTACATCTTTACGAATATCCGTTGCGGCAGTCTTAAGCTTTTGCATCGTGTTGCGCAGTCTTGTGCCTGCTGCACTGTTGTTATGTAAATATTCACATAACAACAATAATGTAAACAATATGATTATGTAAAGAACCTGCTGTTTGGTAGTGCTTTAAACATAAAAAGAGGGTGTCCAACCATTTTGGACGCCCTCTATTAAATGAGTGCTTTACATAACTTTGGGATTCGTCATATACTTTAACCATTCCTTAAGGGAAGTATTTCTTACCCAAAGCGCCTCTTCTGGCGGCACTATTTCTTTGCTTGCGGCTTCAATTACTTTCATCCTGCGGGAGGCAGATAGTTTTGCGTAGATTTCAGTTGTTTGAATACTGGCGTGACCCAAAAAGTCCCTGATTATAATTAGATCGGTCTCATTTTCGACCATGGCCATAGCCATAGAATGCCTTATTTTGTGTGGGCTACAATCATCAGGTATAAGCGAGGAGTTTATTTTTCGCGCCAGCTTTGCATATTTAGACAAGAGGTGATTAATGCCCTGTCTTGTAAACTTCTCGTTAGAATGGTTCACAAAAATATACCTGTCAAGATTTTGAGGAAGCATAGAATAGTTTTCTTCTAAATGTTTTTCAAGAACAGACGATAGGTGCTTTATTATAGGTACATGTCTAATCTTACCCCCTTTCCCGTATATAACTATGTGCTTTGGTGCACTCATTGAAACATCCCGCCCTCTTATTTCAATTAATTCACTGACTCTTACCCCGGTAGCATAAAGCAATGTAAACATTGTAAAGTCTCGTCTTCCAGCTTGGGAAGCTTTGTCGATCTGGGACAATAGCAGCTTTATACCTTCGGGCTTGAGGTAGGAAATCTCTTTTGGTTGAGATTTTTTCAATTTAATATTCAGGATTTGTATTGCTGTATCAATACACTCAGGGTAATCGTATTTCAAAAAGGCAGCGAAACCTTTAAACGCAGCAAGCCGTTGATTCCGGGTTGCTACTGATACTTTTCTCTCGCATTCCAACCAGGAAAGAAAGGATTGGATATGTTTGTGGTCAATATGTTTAAGTTCGATCTTTTCGGGTTTTATCCGATGGTTATTTTCCATAAAATCAATAAACTGGATAAAAGCATACCGATAGGTTTCTATTGTTCGTTCCGAACAACCACGGTCATTAATCAGATAATCGCGAAAATAACGGTGGACAGCATTTGCAAAATCAGTTCTTTTCATAGCGGTTATCTTCAAATATTTCATCAAGGTTCATTTCAAACTTTTCTTTCAGGTAGGGATACATGCTGGTGGTCAAACGTAAATAGCGTTCCGTAGAATAGATGTTATTGTGTCCCAAATAGACCGATAAAACTGGGAGGGCGACATACATATCCGATCCGGAATCGATCATTTGCTTGAAGGCTCTCACGGCGAAGGTATGGCGCCAGTCATGTACACGTTTCCCGTACCGGCCACTTCCCTTGTTCGGAATGCCTGCGTATTGCAGGATTTTATGGTGTATTCCGCTAATCGCTCCAGCTGAAATATATCTACGTCGAACAGATGTGAAGATGTAGTCATTATCAGATAAAGCATAGAATGTTTTGTCAGCAAAAGATTTCATAAGGCTCAACAAGCTATCGGACATGACCACATACCGCTGTTTGGCATTTTTCGTTTCTGATAGCCTTAAAATACCCAACTCCAGGTCAACATCTTTCTTCAGAATCGTGATTGTTTCAGTTATTCGGGTACCGCAGCATAACATAATTCTGAACAAGACAGGTAACTGGATCTTATGTTTACGGTCTTTACCCGATTCATAAGTATCCAATGCCCTGAAATATTTATCAATTTCTTCATCCGTATAAATATGGGGTGCGAAATTTGATTTTGGATGCCTAATATCTTTTATCTGACACACTGGAAACCTTTGTATAAAAAGATATTCAAAGAATCGTTTAGTCGTATTGATTCTCTCATATTGTGTTGAAACTGATTCGTTTTCCGATCGCTGTTTCCATTTAATTGCCTGATCTCTGGAGAACGAGATCTCGGTAAGCCCCTCTTGAAGAAAGAAAACATCAAGTTTTTTCAGATGAAAAAAGTCCGGGTACATATATTTTACGCCACCCTTTTCTCTAAAGTCCAGGAAAAGAGAAATGTGGTTAGCAAACACTGAATTATAGGTAGGCCTGCTCATTTCTGGCCTCCTTTCCAATATTGTTGTAATATAAACTATGCAAGTCCGGGACTGGTAAGCTACATTTTCGCAAGCGTTCAAAATCAATTTGCAGGTAGGTTTTGGTTGTCTCTGAACAGGAATGGCCCATGGCCATACTTATAACGTAGTAACCGGTGCCGCGTTTTAATAGATTTGAAGCAAAACTGTGCCGCAGAGAATGTGGGCCATGCTTCTTTTCTCTCCAGTTAACAACGTTAGACGCCCTAAAAGCCGCCTCTACTATAGAATAGATCCCACTGGATGTAATTTGGCGACCTTTTCGTTTGCTGTCGTGCCGCACAATGATCACGTCGTCTCCTCCTTGGGGCCTACCATGTTTTAGGTAGTCTATAATTGCATTGCCCACAGATGGAATAAGAGGATACGATATAGGGATTTCAGTTTTTTGCTGGTTAAAGGATATTGTATTCGATTCCCAATCAATATATTTAAGGTTCAGACTCCTGATATCGGAAGCCCTCATTCCGTATTCTGCGGCCAAAAGCAGGATGAGATAATCTCTTTTACCTCCGGATGTGCTTCTGTCTACTGATAGAAGGAGTTTTTTGATCTCATCTTCCGTGTAAGTTGTTGGCAATTTAGAACCTTGGGGTATATGTGGTTCCTTAAGGATTAATGTTGACAGATCTCCTTCCGTGATTCCAGCACCATGCAGAAACCTGTAAATATTGCGCAGAACTGCCTTGTACCTTATTCGATTGCATTTTGATACGGGTGCAATAAAGTCTTCAAAATTTAAGGTAGACACTTCTTCGAAATGAAGACCTTTTTCCGTTAAAAATGTATCGAACTTTAGAGTTACCCGTTTATGGGTGTCCAATGTGTTTGGAGCAAGCTTTAAACTCAACGTGCACCATTCAATGTAATTGCTGAAAACTAACCCAAGTTCCGTTTTAAGCTTTTTTTCAGCAGGAGGGGTATAATTCTCAAAATCTTCATGGTGGTATATCGACAGAAGCATTCTCACAACCCGGAGCCTCCTTTTTTGTTCTGATGTTAAGGTGGGTATTAGATACCTTGTGCCCAAAACCTCATCACAAAACCGTGCTGCATTTTCCTCATTAAACTCTTTAAGGTCGTTTTTCTCCCACCATTTCTGAATAGCTCGACATCCACGTGCATAGTCTTTGATGGTTCCTTTGCAATAATCTCTATCAATCAATTCGGCACGATATGCCTCTATGACATCCGAGAGTTTCTTAATCTTTTTGTCCATAATAACTTGATTTATAATTAGTAAATCCTAAAGCTAAATCAAATAATTATGTAAAGACGTTATATAGAAAAGGGGCGTCCAGTATAGCCAGACACCCCTTTGTATATTTAAAGAACCTCGAAACAGCCAATTCTTTACATAATCATATTGTTTACATTACTATTGCCTTTGTTATAAAACTTTTCTGCATCGGATTCGGCTGCTGTCAATAGTTCTTTTAACGCTTTGATTTTGTCCATGATGATTGAATTTTAAAGTTTATAAATTGATGAATTAAAATTAAAAAATAAGGGTGCAAAAATAGCCATCCGGCTTAAATATGCACTCCTTGTTCCTGTTCTTTTTCTTTGCCCTTGCCTTTACCGATTTGCAGGGTTTGCTCTTGTAGTTGTTCTTTCAGGAACTGTTCGCGCTTTTCTGGCTTCCCGTTTTCCTGGTACAAATTAACCTGGCTATAGCGGGGTACGGCTTCGATCAGCATTTTGACTTCTTCGCCTTGTTTTACCGTAGTGATCATTGGGCGGTTGCCGCTTTGAAGTGATTCAATCAGTTGCTCTTTTTTGGCCGGGTTGTCCAGTTCCCTTATCTGGAATTTTTCCAGCGTTTTTTCCAGGTTGAAACCATAAGACGGGTCATGGTACTGGTTGGTGAGGTAATTTTGGTTGCGGTCTTTTGGGTGGTCCATATCCAGTTTTACCCATGCTTTATAGGGTATTCCGGCGACATTCATCAGGTCATTACGGTAAACCGAACGGCCCTGTATCAAATTTGCGGCTTGTTCAGCTGTAAATCCACGGCCTTTCTCCACATAAAAAGTTTGGGTTACGGCAGGCGTGCGGAAAGTGCGCTGGAACTCTTTGGCCACATAATTGACCTTGCTGTTTTCCATCGTGGCCAGTTTTTCCCGGTGTGCCGCGTCCTTGCCGGCGGCCAGTTCGCTGTTGCCTTTTTGTTCCTTGAAAAAGCTAATGGCTTCGGCCACGTTTTCAAACGACTTTACCATATTTTTACCCGCTTCGTTTGGCGTGATGACCATGTATTTATGGCCTTCCTCCAATGCTTTGCCGGAATTTAGAGCCACTTCATACTTGTTAAAGAAATAATGCTCAGACTGGCCGGACTGTTTAAAATGCAGGGTAATATCCACCTGGCCCCGCGTACCTGCAATCTTTTCGTTTAGTGTAAATTCTGAAACACCTTTTTCCATGTTTTGCTGCATTTCGCTGATGGTCTTGTCCTTAAAACGCAGCGTTTTCAATTCTTCTTTGAGATTTTCTAAATTGTTTAAATTCATATCGATCTTATTTATGGTTAATAGATTCGCGTGTTTGATTTCTTCCAGTAGCTGGTCGGCGTGACGGTAGTAAATTGGGTGATCAGCATCCCCGGGTAGGTAATTATTTCCTAATGCGCTGTCCAGGTAGTCCAATGCCTCACCGAGCTTTTCAAACAAATTCAACTGATGAGGCTGCAATTCCATATCCTGTGGCCGCAGTTCAAACACGACATGCGGAAGGCCGACATCTTGTGCGTCTTCTAGCAGGCTGATGATCTTTTCTGCATATTTGGTTTCCAGGTACATGGGCTCAATTATTAACGTGCTGATAGCTGCCTTTTTTTATCGGGCTGGTTATTTCGAAGCAATAAAGGGTAGCCGCCTTTCAGCTTTACCTTAATGCGCCTGACCTTTTTTGAAAAGATAGTTTTTGCAGCTTCTACACCTGCCCCGGCAGCCTGTGTCGCCAGTGACTGATCCATCGTCATGAGTTCCATGCTTTGTAGCGCATTGTCTGAACCCGCCCTTAACGCATCCTGTGTAACGGCATCCTTCGCCCTGATACCGGCCATCCCATCCATATCGTAAACCGTGAGGTCAACGGGCAGGATAGAGCTGCCCAAACGGATATTTTTGATAGTCAGCAATAAACGCTGGTTAGTGACCTCGCATAGTCCGTAGACGGATTGTCCCTTTGGGATAACCTGGCCCTTGATGGTGACGGTATCGGTCAAACGCAACTCTACCGACGATCCCTGCATCACTTTTTGGTTGCCAGCAATGACTGCCCGGATAGCCCTGTAGATACTGTCGGGTTCGGGTTTCGCATCCTTTTTAAGCTGTGCTACCACCCGTTCCGGGTGTTGTATATTCTCGATCTTTTCCAGCATCGCGTTCAGTTGCTGCATTTCCGGATCGGGGGCATTGGCCTGTGATTTTCGTTGCAGCAATTTTTCCAGTTTATCCATATCAGGGGACGAAGGGTTAACCTGCGCGTAGGTATTGGGATACCGGGCCGTCGGTTCCGGTAGATGGATCTGCCGGTTGATTTCAGCCAGTTTTTGCGTGATCTTCGTTTCACTGGCCTGTGCGTTGTTAGCTGTTAGCAGCTTAGTTTTATCCCGGCCTACCGTATCCCAGCCCAAAGTAGCAAAAGCATTCCTGTTGGTATTGGCTTTTGCCGATGCCGAATCGCGTATGGCCTTGTCATATAAGGCCATTTTGTCCTGCTGTTTCTGATGCTGCAATTGCGCACCCGGTAAGGTGGTGTTTATGCCATTGCTGACCTGCTGGCTGTCATTGCCCGTATTTCCTTTACCGCCGCCCAGGGCATAAAAGGCCAAGGCCATAAAAGGCAATACCAATAGGGGCAATACCAGTAAGAGCTTTCGCTTATTCTTTTCTTTTTGTTCCATAAAATTGGATTTAATTGTTAATAAATGAAGTTTTCGTGGTTGTTTTTTTTATTGGTGCTCAAGAAGGCTTCGCCGTTTATACAAATGCCTTGATGACCAGGTATAGGCTGCTGCCGCCTAAGAGCAGGCAGGTGATGACCAGGAACCCTATTTGCTGCCGTTTGGTAAAACTCACCGTCCGGCTGTTCAGCCATTCGGCAGTCCGTGTTTGTAATAAATCCAGGCGGCTGATTGCCTTTACGGCCAGCGTGTTCGGCTTATAAGCCTTTCTTTGTTTTCTTTTAAATAAGTTCATGGCTGCGTATTTTTTACCTGTTCGTCATTGTTTTCCAGGATTTGCCAGTTCTGTATTAAAAAACCGTGCGGGTTATTATCCGTTTGGATTTTAATGTCCCTGACCTGGCCCTGTGTAACCAGCTTGCGGGTAACGGTGCTGCTGGTGCGTACCAATGTTTCCGTTGCATAGCAGGTGAATGAATAAGGATACAGGTTAACGTCCAGCTTAATACTGTCCACATTGATTTGTTGCGAGATATTCGCTGAAATCAGGTTATTGTAATAACCGGACTCCCGCAAATTATCATACTGCTTTTTGGCCGATTCATCGGCTAAATACAGCGCTTTGGTCACATTAGTTTGTATCGCCTTATCGTCAGGGCTGAGGCTGAAGAAATACTCATGGAAAGTTTTGATATGATCCCTAAGTTCTACCGGCAGGTTAATCTTCCTGTCCGCGGCAATTGCCTCCAATACTTTACCATTATACAGGATATGCACCCGGTTTTGGGCCTTGCCCACCATATCATAACTTTTATAGATGCAAAAACACATGGTAAGTACATTGGCCAGTATCAAAAAGATGCTGAACGTTTTGATGTGCCTGAAAGCGGTGTCTATATTTTTAAATTGATTAAACATGATTACACTGATTAATTCGTGATTTCGCCGATTATGATTTACCCGATATTTTGTCTTCCTGGTAAGTGCTCTTTCCCGCGCTGTTATAGCCTTCCTTGAAGTCAGCGGCGGCATAGCGGATATTGCTCCGGGCCTGTTCCATACGGCTGCCTGCGGCGGAAGCAACGCTTATCGTCGTACTGGCAGTTGTGGCGGCTACATTGGTTACTTTATTCAATAATCCGTTACCGCCATGCGCATGGATGACGTAGTTGGCCACGCTGGGGACACAGAAATAGCCGACGATACCAATACATAAAAAAATGAGGTAGCAAGTATCGGTCGGTGAGAAGAACGTATCGCCGGAACTTTGGATTTGGTTAATATCAAGCTGTAACATCTGTTGTTGCACTTTGCCGATGATGCTGCCGAAAACGTTGGCGATGGGCAGCCATAAAAAGATATTAATGTACCGCGCGATCCACTGCGTGAGCGTATGCTGTAAACCGTCAAAGACCGCAAAACCGAACACCAGGGGCCCCAAAATGGCCAGGACAATGAGGTAAAACGTGCGTATCGTATTGATACAGAGTATGGCTGCCGCATAAATCACCTGCAATATCTCCGACATCCATTCCTTAATATCGTTTTTAAAATTATAGGCTTGTTTGTCCATCCAGAATTTTACGTCATTGCCCAAACTTGAAAATGTGCCCTCGTTCTGATCGTTCGGGTCATCGGGGTGGGTATATTTATACCATTGCGCCCTATCTCCGTTGCCGTCATCCCCAACATACATCTGGTAGCTGCTGCTATTTTTGATGGCATCTTCCTTTTGTTGTAATAATAAAGCGATACTATTATTGGAATCGGTCACCATGTTGGCCGTCGTGGTGACAATCGGCTGCATGATACCGTTCATCAGAGAAATGACCATCGGGAACAGCATAATGCAAATCCCCAAAGCGAAAGGCCGCAAAAGCGGATAAAAGTCCAGCGGCTCCGCGTGTGCAATCTGCCGCCAGACCCGCGAGGCGATGTACCACAAGGCGGCGAAACCCGCTATCCCCTGGGCGGCACCAATCAGGTTGCTGCACATGGGGATCATCTGGTTGTACACATTGTCGAGTACGGGCTGCATCCCTTGTAAACTGGAGGTGATGTCCTGGGCTTTTACTTCAGTGGTAGTAGCACTTAGCAGTAGCAGTCCTAAGCCAGTACATATAATTTTTGTTTTCATGTTAAAAAATCCGTTGAAGGGTGTTCACATCATTTTGTTCTTTTTGCCTTTGCAGGGCCAGGATTGCAGCCTCGTTATTGAAATTCCGAAGGAAAGTCAATTTAGTTTGCGTATCTGAATAGAGGTGGTCAATAGCCAGTAAACGCTCGGCATCACTCATCCTTAAAGTACCGGCGGTAAGTATATTAGCAAGCGTTGTCAGATTATTTAAACTCTGGTTAAGTAATTGGGCATACACATTATTCAGGTATAGCAGTTCCTGAACGCTGAAATGCCCGCCTGAACTAAAGGAATGATAAGCCGACTTATATTCCGTGACAATTTCTTCCTGGTAGGTAATGATATCCGCAATACGGACATATTTCCGCACTTCGGGGCTAACCGTTGCCAAGCTGTTCAGGAATGCAGAATGTAAATTGAAGTTGCCTTCAGAAATACTTTTGACCTGCTGATAACCCTGGGTAAGTATCGTGTAGCCGGTTTTCATATCGGTCAGGATGGCCTTCAGTTGAGTCAGCTTTTCAATATCCAGGATCAGTTGCTGCATATCCTGCGCCGTTGACTGTGCGCTGGCCTTGCGTGTAGTAAAACAAAACACTGCTGTCAGCAATAATAAAATCAATAATTTTTTCATGCCATTTGAATTAAGGGTGAATACCATACAGGTTGCCTGTTTCCGCCGCATCATTACTCTCCCTGTTCCTTTGAATAACCAGTACCCGTATCTGCCTGCAAAAAGTACAGGTGAAAACATATTTGTCCTTAATAGCTGCGGTTATCTTGTATATGCGGTTGATGCGTTCATCGTCAGACATGACCAGTTGGCCCGGTGTAAGTACCGTTTGCAACTCGTCTAAATCTTTATTTAACTCGTCCAGTAATTTTTGTTGTACACTTTGGGTATAAGTTTGCTCCTGTGGCGTTAACCCGTTTAAGCCACCCAAGTCATTAAATTGGCTGATGATACTTTGCTGTTCCGATTGAATGGTGGCCAGATCGATGCTGTTTTTGACCTGCGGGTTCACCTGGCTTAAAGAATTATAATAACCCTCGTGCAAACTAAACTCGCTGTATTTCCAGTTTGTAATAGAACCCCATTCGTTTTTAGCCATGTTATAGCCTTGCCTCAAGGAAGTCTCGCAGGCATTTAAAGCGGCGATTTGCTGTACCAAATACTTAATTTGTGTTTTTCCCTGCTGAAACCACTCGTCAAATGTCTGCGCCTTTGTTTGGGTAGCAGTAGCATTAAGAAGTAGCATGATTACACCGCATAAAAAACCTTTCAGCTTTGACCTTTCGCCTTTTACCTTAGTTAATTCCATAATATTGTTTTAAAGTCAGCACCTCGTTTTCATCCTCCGCGCGGTCCAGGCTCAACATTTCGTTTTGTGTGGTAAATTCCTGCATGTCGTTATAATTATTGTCCATGTGGTCGGCGGTCTTGTTGATGAGTTCCATTCTCTTGGCATCGGGCATTTGGGTTTTGCCGGGGTTGATGATGATCAGGATCTGGTCTAAATCTTTGACGCTTTCCTGCAATATCCCGGAATAAACCCTGCTCATATAAGCCAGTTCATCCGCATTGAAATGCTTGTCATTTTTAATCAGCGCCCAGGCCCGGTTATAGGAATTGACTAACGCGACCTGCTTCTCGGTCATTTCGCTGATCCGGGTATACCAGGCGATGGCGGTTTTAATGTCCCAAAGTTCCTGGTAGTACCGGCTGAACAAATCCCTTTGCTTTTGTGACCAGTCCGATATTTCCGAAAGCTTCAATTGGGATAGCTGGTTTTCCAACGCCTTTTGCGCGTTTTGCAGCCATATCGTCTGGTTCTGCATCCGTTGCACCTCCAGGTCAATCGCCTTGATGACCCGGCCTACCGTGGAAGAAATGACCGACCCGACGATAAACTGTGCGTCCGCGCATTTAGGTATGGATACAAAGATGGTGACAGTCGATAAGGGCAGAATGACCATATATTTTTTCATAATTTCTTTGATTTTTGACACAATAGCCTCCTTTTACACTGCAAAAGCAGCATAGCAATGGTGAATGGGTGAATAATTTTGTTAGTTGATTTTCTTATAAACAGCCTGGTTGACCTTTAAGAGGCCCTTATCCGGCTCGAACCGAAAGATGCGCCCGTTGGTCGTTTCGTCCAAAACCTGGTTTTGCGTATCGTACAAACCGTTCAGCCTCCTTACCTGCCTGTGTTTGGGCAATAACTTACCGTCGCGGATAGCCTGGTAAGTCGTGTTCCGCGTAATGAGGTAGGTATTATCCTTGACTAAAGTAATGACAAGGGTATCCTCAGCTTGGGCATAGTCACCTTTGGCAGAATTGACATAGGCGCCGGGTATAAAATTTTGGACCTTATCGGCCTGTTTGTTGCAGGCGGCTAACCAGAATAGCGGCGCCAGGATCATCAAATGGATGTGGTTTTTCATGGTTTTATCGTTTTATGGTTATACTTTGTTTTTATTCCTGAGTTCCTGCGCCAGCGCAGCAATGCCTTTTTGGACGCTGCCATATTGCCTGGCATATTCCTGTACCCTGACCTTTTCGCTTTCTTCTGTGGTATAGGCCAGATATTCTTCCAGGCTTACTTCCGTTCGGTAAACCTTGCTATGGCTGCCCAAAATGAAAGTGGTTTCTTTATATTTTCGTTTAGGGTCATTGGCCTTGTTCATTGAAAGGATCAGCGCCTTGTCCTTGTCCGTTAAGCCTAAGAGTTCCTGTACCTGGTCAAACTTGTTTTGATATTTGCTTTGGTCTAAGAGTATCTTACAATCCGAATTATTGATAATAGCCTGCTTGACGATAGGCGAGGAGATGATGTCTTCCACTTCCTGAGTAACTACGATGGGTTCCCCGAAGAATTTACGCATGGTCTTGAACAGGTAGCGGATATATTCGGCCATGCCTTCTTTGGCGATGGCCTTCCAGCATTCTTCGATGAGGACAACCTTTCGGATACCCTTCAGCTTTCGCATCTTGGAAATCACCATCTCCATGATGATCAGTGTACATACCGGAAATAAAATGGGATGGTCCTTGCAGGCGTCAATTTCAAATACAACAAAGCGTTCATGCAGTAAATCCAGGTTCTCGGTTGCATTCAGCAAATAGTCAAACTCACCGCCCCGGTAGTAAGGATTGAGCACATACAGGAAATTCGCCACATCAAAATCTTTTTCTTTGACCTTGCCGTCCTCCAGCACCCGTAAGTAATGTTCAACCAGGTAATCATAAAAAGTATTAAAGCAGGGAAAGATGTCGGGATACTGGTCAAGGTGCTGATAGTACCCGGTCAGGGCATTGGAAATGGCTACATATTCCGACCTGCGGTATGGTTCGTCATCCTTTTTCCATAGCGCCAGCAGCAACGTTTTTATGCTTTCCTTTTTCTCGGTATCCAGTATTTCCCCATCCGTTAAAAAGAATGGATTAAATTTGATCGGGTCATTGTCCGAATAGGTGAAATAGTACCCGCCTACCAGGTCGCAAAGCCCTTTATAACTATGCCCGATATCGACTAATACAACGTGCGCACCCTGTTCATAATAAGAGCGAACCAGATGGTTGGTGAAAAAAGATTTGCCCGAACCTGATGGGCCTAAAATGAACTTCGACCTGTTGGTTGTCCAGCCTAAACGCATGGGTTCGTCGCTGATGTCAACATGCACCGGCTTGCCGGATAACCGGTCGCCTAAACGGATACCGAACGGGCTGATGCTGTCGCGGTAATTGGTTTCCAGGTTAAAAAAGCAGGTGGCCTGTTCGACGAAGGTATCGAAGGTGTCGTTCATCGGGAAGTCCGCTTCATTGCCCGGCAGGCCGGCCCACCAAACCTGCGGCGCACCGTCGGTCTCCTGTTTGGCGGTCGCATCCATTTGCGCCATTGCTGAACCGACCAGGTTCTTCAGGTCTTTTATTTTTGCAGCATCCTCCGACCAGGCTAATACATTAAAATGCGCCTTGACGGGTAAACGCTGCTCACCGATGGCCTCGTTCAGAAAATCATTACAGGCATCCCGGCCGATGGCGTTTTCCCTTGAATAATTGGACAGCGATTGCAAACGCAGCTTCTTCGCTTCCAATCTTTTGATCGTTTTCTGCGCATCTTCGATAAAAATGTATTGGTTTAAAATGTGACTGCAATCGAGTAAATGGCCCAACGGGCTTGCAAAGCCGATACTGAACTTGGTTTTATCGGTGCTGTATTTGTCATAGTTGATCCTACTGCCGCATAATGCCGGCAAATCTTCGGCATCGGATAAGGTGTAAAGTTCGCAATGCTGGTCGCCAACTTTGATCCCCTCTGCTAAATGAATATCCCGGATAATCGGCTGCTGGCCGGGGCTTAGTAAAAAGCAATATTGCTCGATCAAGCCGGGCTTGTTAGCCGTTCCCGCCAGTTCGTCGTCATTTAACCTGCGTAAGCTGACAAAACCACTGTCGGACAGAATCCGCTCAAATTGTCCGGCGCAATCCAGAAATTCCTTGTATAATACCGGGTCTATCGTTTGCAGCGGAACAATGGATTTGCGGAGTATATTGCTGTACACCGATGAGGATAATTTCCGGTCAGCCGGTTTTTTTGTTAAAAAAATATAGCAGCGGTGCGCTAAATAAGGCCGTTCGTTAAAAAAATGTTCGCTTGAGCGGGAAAGAAAACTTCTGCCTCCCTTTTCAAAATCGGCCTTATAGGCAGCTTCGGTAAACCAATCCTGTTTATGAAAAATACTGAATGCAGGCAATATCTTAATAGCTTTAACAAATGCCTGGTGATAGGCTTCATAATCGCTGTCGGATAAGCTGAAGATTTCAGGCAGGATCACCTCATAAACAACGGTCAGGTCACCGCTGGCTGATAGGATAGCCCCGTTTTCCACTTTGCTCAAAGGCAATATTTTTTCTATTTCTATGATGGATGATGACATATACTACGACTTTGATAAATGGATGAATATTCGCCTTGACCCGAACCGGATACCTTTCGGCAATTGTTTTTTGGCGAAATATTTGGACAAACCGTGTTCGCCGAAGCGGTGACTTAGACGGACTACCATAAAAAAAAAACCGCTGCCTAAGCCTAAAATGACTGGCAGAATGATATACATTTTGATGCCGCAGATGTACAGGATTGCAAATGCAATCAAAAGCAAAACCAGCCCTACCGCCAGGTAAGCGATGTATTGCGCCTTCAAACCTTTGAAAACGATTGGTTTGTTTATGCCTTTATTGATATGATATACTGAACTCATGATTTCACCGATTAAATTTGATTTCACCGATTTTTTATAAGCCAAAGAATGATTTAATGACAGTTGCTACGACAACTAAGAAAATACAGGAACCAAACCAGGCGGCAGCTACCTTATTAGTGTCCGGTTCGCCAGCGTTCCATTTGTTAAATACTTTGATGGCGCCAACAATGCCGACTACGGCGCCAATGGCATACATCAGGGTACAGCCAGTGGTAAAGTAACCCTGCACCATCGTCGTAGCCTGTTGGATGCCTGCATTACCATCCTGGGCAAGTGCATTGGTAGCGTTAAAAAGTAATTCAAAGGCGTTAAGGATAAATACCGTTAACAGGAACCTGGCTGTGATGATTTTTTTTGGACTTATAAATTGATTTTTCATTTTTTTCATTTTGGATTACACTGATTTAAGAATTGATTACACCGATTTTGATTGCCTATACCCAAAGGTTATCCAGTTCTTCGTCGGATATGGGGAAAAGGACATTTTCGCGGATGTAGTCATTGATGGCCCGTTCGTTAGCTGTGCCTTTGATCCTGGCGTATTTGGCGCTGACGAGGCTGAACAGGGAGATAAACTCTTCCTTGCCGCCCTGATCTCGTTCCAGTATGTGAAAAATACGTTTGAGTTCTTCCAGCACATCGGGCACTATTCCTAATCGGGTTTCCTTGCCGCCTTCTTCAGTTGCTGTAGTTGTTGCTAAGGGTGCAAAACTGAATTGCTCCATGCTGACCCTGGTGACCCCTTCCGGCAGCCTGCTTTTACCCATCACGCTTTCTTCACCGAATGGTTCGTCTTCAAATTCCTCATCCCATTCATGGGGCAGAGGGCCGGATGGACCAGCTTGTTTCCGTTTTCCGCTTAGTAAATCGTTGAACTCATTCCGGTAAAAGAGCGGGATGACGACGATATACCAGATAAGGGACAGGATCAGTGCAGCGACTAAAAATTGCTGCCAGGTGAAATGTTGTAACATAATCTCTTTGCTTTTGTCCTGCCGCTCCACTGCGACAGGATTTACAAAAGCAAATTTTCACCGTTCCCAAATTCTTTATGAAGTCAACAAGGGACACCTCTGAAATAATTGCAAAGCCATTGAAAAACAATTCATTGCAATTAATCATTACTCCTTTATCTTTCGCTTGTTTCCCTTGTCCGGGTCGTATTCGTTCTCTTTATCAAACTTTTGGTTAATGCTATCCTTCATTTCGTCCAAATATTGGGTGCGGCCCAGACGCTTCCTGCGCCGGAGTTCGGATACCCGTTTGGACGGAACGCCAAGATTGACATGAAAGGTTTCTTCCAGTCCACGGAATATATCCGCGATGGTGGCCGAACCATTATTGACCTGCACCGTATGGAAAATGCCGATACCTATTTCGGCAAGATTGATGGTATCATCCGTCCAATGCAGTTCGCCCTCTGCTGTTCCCGGCTGGTAAGGGGTATTGGGGTTTTTCTTCAGGGACAATAATCTTTCGGTTACCCATTCTTTCAGGTTTTCAAATGCCTTGAATTTGGAAAACAGGTAATCGCAACTGGTGGAAAATCCCGGGTCGAGGTCAGGTACGTTTGGCAATAACACGCTCTGTACCTCTGCTCCCCGCACAAAATACAGGTTGTCCAGTTCGTCTGCATTCATTTTATAATACTGGTATAGAAAGACGTGCTGCCGGAAGAAGCGCCCGATGTATTGCAATTCCAGTTCTAAGAACAAAATTTGCTTTTCCACATCATCTTTTGGCAGGTTGGTTTCGATCTCGTACAGTTCTGTGTAATAGATGTTCCATTGGTAAAATGAGGGTTTGATGTACTTAAAGATGGGTATTTCCTCCGCTTTATCTTTAAACGAATGCTGATCGACATGTGACTTTAATTTTTTCAGCGCATCACGGATTAATTTCAAAGAGGTTGCCCATCTTTGAAAGGGATCTTTGATCTGGAAACAGGTCTGCTCCAAATCGTCTTCCAACTGTTTTAACAGCCGGGAACTGATTTCCTGAATCATTGGGATATAATTGGTTAAAGTAAATCCTGCTCCGCCTGTTCACCGGCAACAACTTTTCACATAGCAGGAAACGTGTAGAATTTTTCCATATATCAATACATTCAGATAATTAATCGTTAAATAATTTAAGTCAAAAGTAAATGGCGGTTTATAGCAAATAAATAATCAGATCGGTTAATCAGCTACCTAAATAGGGGTAGATATGGTGACAAAGGCTAATAATCGGGTAATTTTAGCGGTTTAATAATTTATGGATCAGCCCGACGCGGTTCCTGACACCCACTTTCCGGAAGGCATTTTGAAGATGTTTTTTTACGGTATCTTCCGAAATATACATCATACCGGCTATTTCCTTGTTGCTTTTCCCTTTATAAGCCCATTGGACGACCAAGGTTTCCATACGGGTCAAGCCAAAATGCAGACAGTTAGCCAAAAAATCTGCCTGGCTCACGCCTGTAGAGGCCTGTTCATCTTTTTCCTTATTATCCTGCCAGGTCTTCTTTACCGCCCTTACCATCATCATCAGCGTAATGACCAGCCAGCCCAGGTTACTCAAACCGATCCTTAGCCATTGAGGAACATCGTAAAAGGCAAATAACGACATCATTTCCCAGGGCAGTACCGCCATCCATACGGCTAAGGCTTCTGCAAATTGCGGCCATCCAGGAGTTATCCGGTGCTTACTCAAGATGGCCCGGCAAATAGCAACCAAGACGATGATCCCATATACTGCCGGTATCACTACGCCCCATTCCCGGTCAGGCACCAGGCGGTTATTCAGTGCGTAAAGCACTACGTCAAAAATCAGATAAGGTAACAGCAGAAAGGCAGCTACACCGTAAATTGCATGAAACCCCAATTTGTCCAATTCAAAAGCTTTATAAAAATAAAATGGGAAATAAGCACCCATTAGGTAAGCAAAACCATAAGCAATGATATATTGCAGCTTAATCGGAACAGGCAAGGATGTATCTGGGAACAGGCTATTGGCCAAGTTGAAACATAGCAGCAACAATAAAAGGATTAAATACCACCATTGCTTGCGCTCCTTTGGATGTTTAAAAATGTCCCAAACCTGGATAAAAAAGAAAATAGTTTCAATAAAAATAAAAAAGGCTGTTAGCCAGTGCATCTCCACTCCGAATACTTTCATATAGTAAATAGGCTTAGCGATTTCCGGGGGAGAAATCGGATTATTAATTGGCTACGCAAAAGCGCGGGAATTGCCTGATTAGGTACAAAGGCACTCGTATTACCCGTGACAAAAACAAGCAAGCCCGCGCGCTTCCGCAGGCATTGCACTGTCGTTCTTGTCTATTCAAATTACGAGTTTTTATGTACCAGGAACTTAGTGAATGCTTAAAATAATATATAGCTTAAATTAACTTGTATCTATATCTTCATATTTCACGATTTATCGTTCAAAAAAGTGCAGCCGGCTAACCGGATGCACCTCATTAATCAACTAAACTTAAGCTAAACAAAGCCTAATTAAAGCGCACTCTTTCTCAAGGAGCACTGCTTTTGCTTTTAACTATTACACTGTTTTTTTATTAACAACTTAAAAAAACATATAAAGAACAGAGAGTTTTTTTGCCCGTTCTGCGCAATCTATTTTTATCACATATCATTTTTTATCATAATAAACCTTATAAGTGTACCCATTTAATTGCGATGGAATGTGGTCTACTACTAATGTTTTGCCATCGTTTTCCAATGACCACGTTTCGGTAAAATCGGCACCGGTTGGACCATCGTTTGTTGTAGGCCGTACTAATAACGTAAAGCTCTTATTATCGAAATTCCATTTCAGCGAAACCGACCTTTTATTGTCCCCGTACGTGACCGTTTCCGTTGTCGTTCCGTTGAACGGCAGGGTTTCGTTATAATAATGCTGGACCATTTGATCGTCATACATTTTTGCCTCAATAGTTATAAAATCATTTTTCTGTTTGATTTCAAACGACCTTGTTGGCAACCAATTCGGGACCCGTGTTAAATCTGTCTTCTTTAAATTAAGGTTCCACTTTCCGGAGAAATCCGTCTTTTGCGCCATGCTCATGAAAGGCAGTAGCAGCAAGATTAATATTAATGCTCTTTTCATATCTTTATTTGTTATAGTTATTCCCCATAAACCAGTCTCTTGGTAAAATATTTCGGGTATTCTATATAGCCATGCTGCAGGTAAAACTGGTGCGCGGGCGTTCGCCAGTCCAAACAATGAACCTGTATCCGCTCACATTTTTTGATCCTGGCCTGCTTGGTGATATACTGCTCAAGTTCGTTGCCGATGTTGGTTTCTTTAACCGCTTCATCCACCGAAAAGTAAGAGATGATCATGATCCCACCGTCGAAGGCCAGTTGCGGCAGGTAGTGTACCGATGCAAAACCAACGACCTCTTTTCGCAACTCATAAACGAATACCTGGTGGTCTTCTTTGTTAAACATTCTTTCTATTTGATCGACTATCATACTTACACGCGAGGTATATCCCAATTGCTCCAGTAGCCCTTTGATGGCCGGTGCGTCATGGTAAGTGGCATTTCTTATATTCATATAGTTCCCTTACTTGCCTGCTGTTCCCGTTTCCGGCAGCAATACGAGCCGTATGTAATTATCACCGCTTAAATATTTATTAGCAGCGTCTTTTTCGTCCGCAACACTGACATTATCAAGCAGCTGGGTATAGGAATTAACCTGGTCCAAATCATCATCGTTCTGCAATTGACCGTTTAGATAGTTCAGCCAAAATCCATTAGTTTTAAGCTGCGGTTCCCGGCTGGATTTAGTTTCGGCACGCCACTTATCGAGGTTTTCCTGTAATGGTCCGTTAGTTTTAAGCTTGCTGATTTCATCCAGGGTTGAAGCAATTAGTTTGGTCACGTTTTGCGGGGCGCATCCGAACTGAATAACAAAACTGAAGCGCGCTTGCGGGAACTTGCCGGTGTTAACAAACACACCAGGCGCGTAGACGCCGCTTTCGTCTTCGCGCAGACGCTGCAGTAACCTGATTTGCAGGGTTTCCTTTAGTGCATCAAGCCGCACCTTATTTTCCTGGGTATAATCGAATGTACCGGAATAGACAAGCAGCACAGTCGATTTTGGTTCGCTGCCTTTAAAAACGTTTTTTTCTATTTTACCTTCGGGAATATGAATGCCTAAGTCCATGGGCTGTTGATGTTGATCCGTAGGTAACGAGGCGAGGTATTTTTCCAATAATGGCTTAAACGTATTAGTGTCGATGCTACCGACAAAGGTGAAGGTGAACCCCGAAGCATCCGCAAAGCGCTGCTTATAGAAACGATAGGCGGCATTAGCATTGATCTGCTCTAACTTTGCTACCGATGGCCCGGTTTTGCGCGGGTTGTAATTCCCTAATACGGCACTTACGGTATCGGTAAAAACGTTGTTCGGGTTATCCGAATGATTGGCCAGACTGGCTATCGAGCGCTGCATCATCCCGCGGAACACGGCTGTGTCAATTCTTGGCTCAGTAAAATAACCGTACACCAGTTGCAATGCGGTTTCCATGTCTTTCGGCGTTGCTGCGCCATTGATCCCTTCAAAACGCTCAGAGATAAACGGGCTTACGCTAACTTCTTTACCTTCAAGGAATTTATCCAGTTGTGTAGGATTGTAGTTACCTAAACCTGAAGACGAAATAATGCTGGCTGCATGTGCGGCGCTCTGGTAATCGGCATCGCTGCTTAAAGAGGTGCCGCCCGGCGCAAAGGCGCTGAATTGTATTTCGTCATTTTTAAAATCAGTCGGTTTAAGTACAACCTTTAAGCCGTTGCTTAAAGTCAATGTGATAATATGGATGTCCTTGTTGAACTTTTCGCCATTCATTTTGCCGCTGATCGGCTGCACGGCCAGTAAGGGTTTTGTGCTAACCTCATCGGTATAAGGTGACAGCTTTTCTTCTGCTACGGATTTTAGCCAGTTATGGACCGTTACCTCATTTGGCAAAGCGCCCTTGTCTTTTTCCGGTGCCAAAACCAATATGTCCCGGTTGAATTTGGTGATATAGGCCGATGTCAGGTTGTTTACTTCATTTAGAGTGATCGTCGGTAAATCGCTGTTTACCAACTGGTATTCCTTCTCAATACCTGGCGCCGCAATTCCTTTTAGGAAATAGTTTTGGTACTCTTGCACGTAGCTTTCAGAATTGGTTTTATCTTTCTCCTTTAGCTCATTTTCAACATTGTTTAGATAAGCCGTTTTAGCTCTTTCCAGTTCTGTTATCGTAAAGCCAAAGCGCTTTATTCTGTCGGTTTCCCGCCACACGGCTTTTAAGCCTCTTTCCAGTTCGCCCGGCTTGGCGACTACGTTGGCGTCATATAGATCTAAACCACCTCTAAACCCGGAAATACTGGCACTGCCTTCCAGAAATGGCGCATTAGCCTGCCGTGACAGTTCCGCATAGCGTCCAGCCAACATTTGATTAAATAAATCACGAATGATACTCGCGCGATAGTCAGCAGCTGTTTTCAATGGCGGTTGTGTATGCTTGATGATAACCTCCGCTTCGGTTGAAGGCATTTCCTTATCGGTAACCGCTACGAACTGGTTTTCGCCGGTTAATGGCACTGTAAAATTCGTTCTTAAGCGCTCATGGGCAGGGTTTTTTAGATCGCTGAATGTTCGCCTCACCACTTTTTCCAAGCTGTCCGCGTTAATGTCGCCTACGATAATCAGCGCCTGTAGATCCGGCCTGTACCAGTCGTGATAAAAGCGGGCGATTGTTGGACGTTTAAAATTGTCGAGCACCGTATCTATACCAATAGGTAAACGCACAGCATAGCGGGAGTTATTGAGAATTAATGGCCAATATACCCGCTGCATCCTTTCACCGGCACCTTTGCCCAAGCGTTTTTCCTCCAGCACCACACCACGCTCCTTATCAATTTCTACGGGGTCAAGTAAGGCTTCGTTCGCCCAATCACGCATTATCTCCATACCGACTTTTAAGATTTTTGGATTATCCGATGGTATCGGGAGTTGATAAACGGTTTCATCGAAGCTGGTGTAGGCATTAATGTCCGCACCAAAACGGATACCCGCCTTTTGCAAGTAGTCCACTAAGTTATTATGCGGAAAATGTTTGGTACCGTTAAAATTCATGTGTTCCATGAAGTGGGCAAGCCCGCGCTGGTCTTCATCCTCCAATACAGAACCCACCTTATTTACCAGGTATAGCAGCACCCGGTTTTTGGGTTCTTCATTATGGCGAATATAATAGGTAAAGCCATTGGCTAACCTTCCCGTTCGTACTGCCGGGTCGAGCGGCAGTACACCCTCATTCTGTTTTTTTGCCTGTCCATGCAAAGCGATTGGCACAACCACTGCGCAGGCTAATAGCCCCGCAAATTGTATAAATATTTTTTTCATTAAATAGGTTTAAACCAGCAATGCCGGTATTGGTTAATCATTACGCCGGACAACCGATCCCATCTTTTCAATCAAACAACTGCTTCAACAAAGCTTCTTGCTATAAATTATTTTTAATAATGCCGCATACCAATTTTCCATCGGGTGTGTTAAATTCAACTCCCAATAATTTAGCGATCAACGGCGCTATATCCGTTACCCTTAACTCATGAATATGACCGCCCGTAATAATCCCTGCACCTTCGGCAATAAAGCCGGTGTACATATCGGGTATGTTCGGATCATAACCATGATGCCCGCCGTGTGTCGGTACAAACACACCTGCTAAACTATTTTGCTGAATGGACGTACCAGGCCCGTTATTAACCGATGCTCCGGCCTTTATAGCGCCGCTAAATACCAATCCCGGTTGTGCGGCTAAGGCAAGGACAGCGTTGCTATCCGCGCCCATAATATCCAATTCTTTTCGGTCAACGGTGCGGAATAGCTTTCGCTTGTTCGCAGGTAATTTATTCAGGCTATCCGTTACTGCTTTGATCAGCGCTGCGTCATTCGAAACTTTTGAATCAGTCCGGTACAAAAACGCGGAGCCGCCAGCCGCGACGAATCTCGCTGGCACATCCTTGATAAGCATATTGGGCCTGAAAATTTGGTTGATGTTACTAAAGCCATGATCTCCCACAATGATTACTGTCGTGCTATCTTTTAAGCCGCTTTGCTCAACGGCCTGTAATACGTCCCCGATTGCCCGGTCATCAGCCTCCACGGCCAACCTAACACTATCCGCATCCCTGCCGTATTCATGTTCAAATCCATCTACAGTAGCAAAATGCAAGGCCAAAAAATTCGGTTTGTATCTTTCAAAAATATAAGCGGCCATCCGCCCGGCATTTTCATCGAGACTATAACGGTTGTCGTTCATGTTATTGCTGTCCAACTTACCGGTTGCGTTCCGTTCGAGTTCTTCATATAGGCCGGTTGGCGTACTGCGTTTGCGTACCTCTGTCGCACGGTCGTCGGGATGAGCGTTATCCCAAATCTCCGACAGATTATAATCAATATCCGCGCCGACAGTGCCTGGCCACATTACCGCAGCAGTTTTCATTCCTGCTTGATGCAAGACCTGCCAGATGGTGGTTATTTTAATATAATTTGCATACCAGTTCCAATTGCCGCTTTTATCGCCAATCGGCTGATTAAAAATAATCTTCGATCTTGCGGGCAGTGCCCCCGTGAGCATTGCTGTATGTGATGGATAAGTATAAGCAGGTAAAACACTTAGCATATGATCTGCATAAGTTCCCCACTTCATCAATTCTTTAAGATTTGATGTGGGCCAGGAATTTTCCACATACATATCAGGATGCAAACCATCAATACTGATCAATATAACATGCTTAGTAATTTGCGCGTCGGCCATTAAATAGGCAAACGAAAAAATAGCGATGGCAATAAATCTTTTCATATTAATTTCCGTTTGGTAATACAGTAGTATATTTTATCTCCTCGCCTTTATTATTAAAACCCATGATAGTTATGCGGAAATGTTTTGTGATAGCATTGTTAATAAATCTTAGCCTAATATTGTTAGTGTCCTCAATTGGTTCCCACAATAGTGTCACTCTTGAAGTGCTTTTAGACTGAAATTTTGCAATGGGTTCATAGCCGGTAACACTTATCTCATTCAACCCTGGAACCTTTCGAACATCTTTTCCTTTCCGGGTATAAATAGAAATAATCATTGGTATTGGCGCATGGACTACAAAATCTTTTAGAGTAAAGCCACCAACCCCTGTAACCCATTTTGTAAATGGATCATTACCGATAAAATCGCTCTCGAATGCCTTGATGTAGGCTATATCAGCTAAATCATAATCCAATTCATCCCAGCGTTTTAATTGTTCATCAACATAGAAAAGCAATCGAAGTTTATCTTCAAAATACATGGGAGTCCCGTCATTGTCCCTTCTGAATCCAGGTAAATGTGATTCCAAATAAGTCCATAAATCATCATGCTTTACATTCCTTATATCAAAAGAATAAAGTGCAGGTTCCGAAAATGCACCAGATGTATAAGTATGGTCTAATTCTTTTCTTGAGCTTTTCCATCCCTTAATTGTTACTTCCTTTAATTGCCTCCCTTTAGTGCGAACGCGAACGGTATCCCAATTAGGTAACCTTTCAGCTATTAAAACACCGTCTTTCTTGGTCAGTGTTGCAGGCATATGAAAAGTTGGCGAATGAAACTGATTCATTATCAATTGCACGTCCTTGTTATCTTGTCCCGTGGAATTGAGTTGAAAAAATATATTGGCCTTGCCAAAGAAGAATAAATGGCTAAGTGAAAATCTACCGGTCGAATCAACATGAAGTACCTTGCTCAATAAAATGGTACTGTCTTTCACTAGCATTACCATAATTGAACTGCCGTTTTTTAACAGTTTACCGTTCTTTTTCGCGGCATGGCATTGCCACTGTAAGAAATCTGTATCACTTTCTAAATCGTTCGAATTTTTTTTACTCGTTGTAGTTTCTAAATTATTCCATGCCATATCAATTGCAGGTGCCTGGTCGGCATCTGTAATAGCACAGCTGTAGTGATAAACTGTGGTGTCGTTTATGCTCAAGTGCCATGAATTGTAGCCACCCGAATCGTTACTAATGGTGTCTGTCTTTAATGCTATAAGTTGCAAGTTTGGCAGCGGTTTAATTTGCTTAACTTTGTTTATCATCGTTAAAAGGCTTTTATCATTAGAATGGTAGACTGAAATTGGTACCACGGTCAGGTCGGTTGAATCCGTGTTTGCCTGATAATGGGTAAAAAAACGCATCCAATAAATGCCGGACTTCAATGAATCAAATGTGGCAAATTGACCGATAGCCTGCCCATGGAAAGCCGGAAATATAGAATGACTAATCATTTTTCCAGAATCATTAAATAGCTCCATATATATGTTATTCCAACCCTCTATTAGACGATTACCTGCCACTATATAACCTTTCCACCATATGGTGTCCCCTGCTAAGCACACTTGTTTGTCGCAGTGAACATAGATTTGTTCGGTCACATTATTTCCAAAGGGTGGCTTGCTATTGTTCATTTCTTGCCCTTTCACAGCACTCCAAGTCAAGCCAAACAAAAGAATCATGCTATAGATAGCGGATACTTTCATAAATTTTTGGTAATATTCATCCAATGGGTCGTTCGACCCACTGGATGAATACGTAACAATTTAAATGGGATTAATAATTATTCACCTGAAAAGCGTTTTGCGACCCCGACAATCCGTCAAACACAATGGTGATGTTCTTCCATCGGTAAAAATTGGTGTTTGTATCCCCATCGTCTCCATAGTTGATACCTGAAATAGTAAAACTCGTCAATAAAGCACCTGACGACGCATCACGGAACTCAAAAACATACTGACTGATATTGTAGGTAGCCGGGTAATTTTTAAATGACGTAATGCTTTTGTACGCCAAACTTTGTACTTCAGAACCATTTGCTTTTCCCTGGATATCCACACTCACGGGGCTGCTGCCGGGTGAAAGGTTGATAAAGCGAATACCTACTGTACTGTCGGCCGCCGGATGGTAGGGTGGGTCATCAGTTGTAAGTACGGATTCCGTAGAACCGGTTTGACCGCATAAGAATAAGCTATAAATTCTTTGAGGGCTTAGGGTTATATTGTTATTGTATACTGCATGACCCGTGTCAGAAACTGAGTAAATTTTTAGTGGGATATTTCCGCTTGCAATATTATATTCTACGGATGAGCCAGTTGTGATCTGAGGCGATGTGGAATAATAAGTGCTAACGTATTTATCACCATAAGGATTGACGATTACGGGGTTAGATGCTACTATCGCATTGGCTACTGTTAAAGAAGAAACTGGGTTTGCTTTAACGATATATGCTTCCTTTTTACAGCTGGTGAAGATAAAAGATATCAGGATTGCTGTTAATATTTTTGATTTTTTCATGTTATTCATTTTTTAATACCCTGGATTTTGCCTTAAATTAGGATCAGTATTAAGATCGTGTTGTAATATAGGGTACAGTTGCTGGTAGCTTTTCCAGCCGCCTGCAGAACCCACTTTCAATGGAGTTACGACAGACATAACCGCGTTAACCATGCCTGTGCGTTTGAGATCGAGCCAGCGATGGCCCCATTCTGCAAAAAGTTCGATTCTTCGTTCTTGGGCCACTGCTGCTACTACCTGATCCTTGCTAAGGGAAGTTGAAAGCGCAGGCAAACCGGCACGTTGACGGATAATGTTCAAATCGTTAATTGCCATAGTCAAATTTCCCAATTGTGCATTAGCATCTGCACGTATCAAATATTGCTCGGCTAAACGTAAAACCATGTAATATTCTGTTGCAGGGGTATTGATTTGTGCCTGGTCAGGTCCAATTTTATACTTGTATGGAAAATAATATTCAGTTCCACCAACGTTTGTGCTATCAACCCAAGATAACCTTCGATGATCCCCGGTTTCAAACGCGGACAACAATTGTGGAGTCAGATACCAATTGGGAACATACCCCGCCGATGGCACTATATTAAAGCCTTCAATAGTTGCATTGAATGGCTGAACGGCGGGATTTACTTCGAATTGCAATATAGCTTCAGAATTGTTTTTAAGGAACACGCTATTCAGGTCTGGTACAAGCGAAAATAGCGATGTGTTGTTAATTACCTGGGTGGCTTGACTAATAGCATCATTCAAATCCCCGGAATATAGATAGACTCTCGCCAATAGTGCGGTTGCAGCCCATTTATTTACCCGTACTCGTTCTCCGTTGCTTATAGAATAATCGTCTCGTAATAGTGCTTGAGCAGTTTTAAGGTCTGAAATGATTGCTTGATAAACAGATGCCTTGGCTGTTCGTGCCAAGGTTTGAACTTGCAAATAGTTGGATGTCGTCACTAAGGGAATGTCGCCATAGAAATTTACTAGGTAAAAATCATTAAAGGCACGCATAAAAATAGCTTCACCTGATAGTTGGTTTTTTGTGGCTATACTAATATTTTTCGAAACTTCTAAATTCTCGATACAACTATTAGCAATATAAAGGTTGCTGTAGGCCGGCTCCCAAATTGTCACAGGTGTTGAGCCATCACTATTAGTTAATTGATTCGTATAAAGTAGTGAATAAAAGCCTTGAAATGGTATAAGTTCGTCGCTGGAACTTCCTCCCATAAACGTAATACCGCCGCTGCCTAATATTGCTCCATTCCCAAAAAAGATTCCGTTAGAGTACATAGTATTATATATACCCTCTATCGCAGAATTGGCGTCAGCACTATCCGCAAAGACCTCTTCAGTAGTGATTGCGTTCGAAGGCGGAGGGATTTTAATCTCTTTTTTGCATGAACCAAGGCCGTATGTACATATTATAACAATGAATATATTTATATATAATGCTATCTTTTTCATAATTTCCTTTTTTAAATAATCATAAACTTACTTGAAGACCAGCAACAATTGTTTTACTTAATGGCAAGGCTCCAACTGAGGGGACATCTGGATCCAATCCAGGATATTTGGTTAGTAAAAGCAAATTTTCCCCCTTCATAAACACACGACATTTTTGCATACCAATCTTTTTTGCTATTCGGTCTGCTAAATCATAATAGATCGCAAGATTATGTAGTCGGATATAGGAACCATTTACATAAGCCCCATTTGAAACGGTAAAATCGTAATATGAATTTGTCTGCTGTGTTGTAAAAGCCGCAAATTCAGCATTATCACCTGGCTTTTGCCATCTGTTTAAGACAAATGTTGGCAAATTTGAATAGGCTGCTCCAGGTAAAGTGGCAATTGGAGAAGGGGCTAGAAAGTCTCTAAAGGTAAAAAACAGGTCCATACTAAATTGTTTATAACGCAAGTTTGTGCCGAAACCTCCGAAATATTTGACAGCTAAGTCTACTGGATATAAGTCATTTTGTGGATCATTAGCATTTGGATCGATTTGGCCATCATGATTTTTGTCCTGAAATGTGTACTGACCTGTTAGCGGGTCGATTCCCGTGTAACGCAATAATTTCGCAATTGAAAGTGATTGTCCGACGACATAGACATCCGCGTATGGACTCTGTGACAATCCAGGGAATGACAGCAGTTTGTTACGGTTTGCACTTATATCGAAGTTAATTGACCATGAAAAATCTTTGTGATCCATTAATTTAATGGATACAGTAGATTCAATTCCTTTATTTTGAATTTTCGCAGGTAAATTTTCGTAAACACTTGTAAACCCGGTAGTAGACGGTAACGGAGAATTTACCAATTCATGGTCGGTGATGTTTCGATAGTATGTTAAGCTAACTAAGATTTTATCTTTGAAAAAGCCCAGATCGGCTCCCAAAGACAATTTTTTGTCAACCTGCCATTGCAAATCGGCATTTGCTAAATATTGAGGGATGTATGCGGGGGTTCCGGGAATGTATGTGTTGGACGCCTGGCTTGTCCAGAGGGCTAGGTACTGATAATTCGGAATGTCATCGCTTCCGGTTATACCATAACTACCTTTGATTTTGCCAAAACTTAAGGCAGAGAAATTGTTTTTAAACCAGTTTTCCTGAGTAAATATCCAGGCAGCGCCCACGGCTCCAAAATTACCAAACTGTTTTCCCGGCCCGAACTTCGAAGAACCATCCCGCCTTGCAGTCAAATCAAGAATATATTTATCTTCCCAGTTGTAATTTAGCCTGGAGAATAATGCTATATATTTGTATTCTACATTGTCATTGGTAGCAGATGTCTGAGGAGCATTAGCAAGTGATCCCAAAAGATTGTCATTCACATATCCATTACCCAACAAAAGATCTCCTGTTTGCAACACTTCTTGGAATGACCCTCCTAATAACGCATCTAAGGTACCCTTTCCGATTGTTCGGTTATATTGTATTTGTGGCTCAATTATTACATTTTTATTGGTATTGTCGCCGAATTGAGACTGTCCTTTTGGATCGAATTCCGGATTTTGCGCAGCTATAGGTGTTAGTTTTTTTTGATCCTGATTAGTTGTCGAAAACCCAAAGTTTGAAGATATACTAAGCCCCTTTATTAATTCATATTTTACGTTTAAGCGGGAATTTAGAAAATCAGTTGCTGCGGTATATGGTTGCGATTCATATGGAAAAGGGTCATTTAAAGGATACCAGCCTTGCCAGTTCAATTGTCCATTCGGCAAATAGCCGGGTGGCGCGTCTGGTGGCAGTAAAGTAACGACTGGTAGATCCACCATATTGACGTACGCGTACGAGTAGGTAGAAGAAAATGAAAGGGCTAATCGCTGGTTCTGACTTTTGTGAGTCAGATTAACTTGCAGGGAGGCTCTCTCGCTCGCGCCACTAATCGCTGTAATATCTGTTTCCCTATCGTAAGCGCCGGAAATACGGAACGTTGTCAGCGGATCACCTCCACTTAATGAAAGTTGGGCAACTGTGGACTTGCCGGTATTACCATATAACAATTTTTGCCAATCGGTATAACTTTTTGTATTCCATGACGTTATATCATAATCCTGTGAGCTTGAATTACTTGGTGTTATCCCATCGTTCTTAAATGCCTCTTCCCGCATTTCAAGATATTGCTGTGTATTCATTAACTGGTAATGACTAGTCACAAAATCAACACCGTCATAGAACGAACCGTCTGCTTTTGTTTTTCCTGCTTTACCATTCTTTGTAGTAATAATAATTACCCCGTTAGCACCTCGTGAGCCGTAAATAGCAGTGGCATCTGCATCTTTTAAGACCGAAATACTTTCAATATCAGAGGGATTTAGACTAAAAAACGGACTCTGACCACCAGCTGGTCCATCAAACCCGTTTTGATTTATTCCGGCAGAACCTGTAGAATAGTTGTTTGACGCAAGACCAGTTTCCAAAAATGTCAAAGGAACCCCGTCTATAATGTATAGAGGATTCGATGGCCTGGTAGGGTCAATTTGTGTTCTGCCTTGAATTTCGACTTTGATTGGCGAACTCGCATATCCGGAAGTTTGTTGTAAAACAAGCCCGGGAACTTTTCCCTCAAGGGCGGATATTGGATTTACAATCGGTTGATCATCGATTTCTTTTGCGGAAACGGAAGTAATATTGCCCGTAGATAGTCGCTGTGACGTTTGGCCGTAAGCTTGTACCATTACCTGGTCTAAAGAATTTGTCGCTTCGGTCATGACGAGATTGAAAACCGTCTTATCACCTACAGGCACCTCCAGCGGTTTATATCCAATAAAGGTAACTACGATCACGTCAGTGGATAATACATCTCTTAAAGTAAAATTTCCCTTAACATCAGTTAAAGTTCCACTTTTAGTCCTCTTAATCAGAACCGTTGCACCATTAAGCGGATCGCCTTTATTGTCTAATACCTGCCCTGTTACGTCTTTTGGAGGCTGGGGCGCTGGTGGATTTACCGGTTGTATTTCTTTTTTTTTAACGCCAATGTTATTGCCAGCAATCGTGTACACCAAGGGTTGGTTAGCTAAACATAGGTTGAGTACATCCGGCAAACTTGCGTCCTTGACATTAATGGTTACTTTCGAGGTGCCATTCAGGATGTTATGTTCGTAAAAGAAATTACAGCCGGTTTGTGCCTTTATTTCATTGAATATTTTTTCTAAAGGCGCGTCCTTTTCATTCAATGTGATTTTTTGCGCCAGTGCGCTGGCTGATACCTGAAGACATGCTACCGTAATAAGAAAAATAACAAGTTTCATCACGAGAAGTATTTTGAATAATCTTCCCCGTTTTTTACGCACAGGGTTAAAGAGCGTATAAAAATTCATACTTTTGGTTGTTTGGGTTAATAAGTAATGATCTGTCCAAGATTTTTATCCATCCCGTTTGACGGGATGGAAAGGTTAGCCCGAACATCAGCCGGTGGTGTTAGAGCACTTCCGGCTTTCTTATGAGCTACCTATTATTTTCATTTTTATTTCACCATAAGCATTTATTTAGGGTTAATAATCATATAGTCTAAATTTCATCATGGTTTTACGGTGATGGTTTTACCGTTAACCTTAAAATGTATATTGTCGAATTCTAAAACCTTTAGCAAGTCCGATAAATTGGCGTTCCTGGAAATACTGCCGTCAAACTGCCTGTTGGGGATTTGACCTTCATACTCCACGTCCACGTCATACCAGCGGGACACTTCCCGCATGATTTTCTGAATATCTTCGTTTTGGAAAGACGTCTGGCCTTTTGTCCAAGCGATTACATTATCTACGTTGATTTGTTGTACCCTGATAGCATTATCCGCCGCTTTTGTAACCGCCTGTTCGCCAGGAACGAGTACAACCGACTGTGACCCTTTGGAAACACTTACGCTGCCTTCTTCTAGGGTAACGGCAATAATCGGCTCATCATCATAGGCATTGATATTAAAGACAGTGCCCAAATCTTTCATGACTTGGCCCTTCACGTTGACATAGAAGGGATGGTTTTCGTCATAGGTCACGTTGAAATGAACCTGGCCGGTAATCCATACTAAACGATCTTTCCCGGTTGTATTAACCTGGTATTTGATGGATGATGCAGCATCAAGGATCACGTATGTACCATCCGGCAATTTGCCTTCAAAGCGGCCGCCTCGTGGTGTAGACAGCGTATTATAAATTGGCTGCACGGCATTGTCACTGTTTTCTTTGGTTGTGGCATACTCGATCACGCCTGCTGCGGTCTTATTAACGATCGTATTACCCTGTGCGGCAACTTTTCCTTTTTTGGCATCGGTCAAACTAATCACCTGGCCGTTAGAAAGCGTTAAGATCGCTTTGTTACCGCCTGGCTTTATTTCAGGCTGATGATTTTGGGCAATTTGCTGGGGCGGTTGCTTTTTATGTAACAGAAAATATCCCCCTATGGAAAGAAACACTAAAATAGAAGCGGCGGCGGCTATTCGCGGCCAGATACGGATTTTTCTGATGATTTGCCGTTGTCCAGATTGCGCTATCCTGTCCTGAAGTTCAGAAAAGTGCTGCTGTTTTAACCTTTCACGCGATTCTTCCGCCATAAGGATCAGCATTTGCTTCATGGCCTCTACCTGTAAGACATGCTCTGGATTTTGGGCCAGCCATTTTTCCCAATAGCGCACATCCTCATCGTTTCGGTTAAAACAATAATTCAGAAAACTTTCCTGATGAATAAATTGCGCAACTTCGTCGTCCGTCATTTGCTTTTTGTAAATGTTTGGACAATAGAGCAGGAATGCTTTTTTTTTCCTATAAAATTCTTAAGAAAAATAAAAAAAGTGCCCCAAGCAGGGGGAACGAGGTGGCAGAGAGTATGCCGATATGTTCGGTACCGATCAGCTTTTTAAGTTTGGCTACCGCTTGTAAAATCGTGTTATATACAGTTTTGACCGCAACGCCATTGGCCTGCGCGATTTCTTCATAAGTCAAACCCAAATAAAATTTCTGGTAAACCATTTTTGCTTGAGTTAACGACAGCCGGTCGATATAGTTTTTCAGGATTTGAGCAACCTGTTCCTGAACGTTCTGCTGTATATACAAGGCTTCGGCGGAAGGATAAGCTGGCATATCGGGTAGCTGCTCGTCATCCAATAGTAAACTTTCTTCGCTGCTGAAACGTTCCTTGCGGAACAGGCTGCGGAGAAAAATAGTAACCAGATAATTATGATGGTGATTGACAGTTTGAAGTTTAATACGGTTCTCAAACACGTATAAAAAAAGATCGTTGATGCAATCCTTTACTTTTTCAATCGGAATTTCCTTTTGGACGCCGATGTACATCAGGTAATCGTGGTAATGGTCGTAAAGATCATAAAAAGCCTGTTCACTTTCAGTTTGAATGAAAGCATCCCATTCCTTTTTTAAGTCTTTACCTTTTGCCATTCAATGAGAAACATCAAACGAAGGTAGTGAAAATCAAAATTATTTTGAAGAGCTTACGATAAGATAATATTTTACGGGTGTTTAAATCAGTGATTTTGCAAGACGTTATTAAATTTGTTAATAAGAAATACCCTGCTCATCATTCTGACCTGGCAGTTCCTGTTGTATTTCTTCTGAATTGGTCACGGCTGCTTTTTCAGATTTGGTTTCAGTCTGATCTGCCGGTTCTTGTGGTCCCTCATCCGGCTGCTGTGTTGCTGTTTCTTCCGGAGTTTCTTTATTGGGTTGCCTTGCCTCAATCTTTTCCATTTCTTCTTTGACGAGCAGGGTTATTTCAGTCTTGATCTTTTTATAGTTTTCTTCTACGTCTTCCGGAGATACATATTCGATCAGGGGAATAGGTTTATAAGTCGCTTCTTCTTTTGCAATAGCCTGGTGATCATTTTGTATTTCGCTGTGAAATAATTTAAGCTGTATTTTTTGTTCAGGATTGTCCGCTACCATACCCACAAACTCGCCTGACGACAATGACGCAATTTTCGAGGCAGGTATGGCATAATCCAGTTGGGTCGCTTTGGTGGTTGAGGTATCGCTGCTGTTGATGGTCATGCTGTTTTTATCCTGCACAATCTTTCCGAAATTATCCGCTAACGTTTTGGCCGTATCGCCCGTTACTTGCCCGCTGATAACATTGCCTACGATACCGGTAATCACATCAGCCTGGTCGGTGCCGTAATCTTTTTTTAGCTGACTGAAATCCTGCACCGCTAAAGTAGTAGCTACTTTATTACTGCGGGCGGTGGCGATCAAACTGTCCATATTATTAAAAAATATGGTCGGGAACTCGTCGAAAATCAAACTGCTCTTAATCTGCCCCCTGCGGTTCACAAGTTTGATCATTCTTGAAATATATAAGGATAATACTGCGCCATAGATTTGCAGTTTCAACGGGTTATTGCCCATGCAGATGATTTTGGGTTCATCAGGGTTGTTTATATCTAAAGTAAAATCATTTCCTGACAGCACATAATAGAGCTGCGGCGAGGCTAACCGGGCCAAACCAATCTTAGCAGCCGCGATCTGGCCTTCCAGTTGCGCTTTGGCGTTATTATTAAAGGCAAGGATAAATGGGTTGATCAATGCCCTAACCTGTTCTTCTTCCTGTAAAACGGAAAAAAGCTTTTCATAATCGACCTGCATCAGTTCGATGACATGCGGCAATGTACAATACTTGCCATCCCCGTATTTCCGCAGATACCATATAATAGCCGTCAAAAAGTTAATCGGGCTTTCCACGAAAAATTCACCTTGTTTTTTTATCCATTCGCGGTTCAACCCTAACATGATTGTGCGGCTGGCTTCCGTCGCATCGGTAATATCTTCCATGCTTTGGGGGTCTAAAGGATTACTGCGATGCGTGCGGTTCAGGTCGTCAAAATTGATCAGATAAAAGGCTGGTTTTACTTTATAGTTGCCCTGATACATCGTTAATTTATTATAGACAATTTTGCTTAGGTCATCATATTTGAAATCATATACAAACATAGAAAAACCCTTTTTCAGGTGCTGGTCAATAACATGCCGTATAATAAAATAAGATTTACCGGCCCCTGGCGTGCCCGCAATGAGTAAGCCCCTGAAGGGATTGATGAAATTGATCCATGAATCCCGTGTTTTGCCTTTGAGCTTGTATCTGGCAGGCAGGTTGATGGAATATTCGTTTTCGAGTTTTCTTTCTTCTTGCGGAAAGGTTTCGTTTTCGGTGTTAAATATATCTTTACTCAATTTATCCTTCAGCAAGCGGGATAAATAGGTACCGCCTGTTAAAATCAGTAAATAGCCAATGCCGGTTAACGCCATATAAATAATGGCAATAACCTGTAAGCTGGAAGGCATGTAAAAACTTAAAATGCTGATGAAATAAATGAGCAGACCAGTCAACAGGTAAGCTATAATCGTCCGGTAATTGATCCTTTCATCTTTTCTGCCCCTCACACCAACCAAAGAAATAATCAGAAACAATAGGGCCGCTATCTTAGGTTCCCATAAATCATGGAATAACCCTGTACGGGCAATGTTGCCAACGATACGGTCGGTGACCTCTGCCGTCCAGTGCCATTGTTTAAATGCCTGGTAACAGCAACAATAGAAATGAATAGCCAATATGGATATGCTGATTAGCCGCGTAAAATCGATGATCTTGCGCAGCCCGTGTAAGTCCTCCCCGGTTTGCATAATGCCCCCTCTAAATCTCCACCTGTAAGGGAGACTTTTAGTTATGTGATTACTAAATAGTTATTTGTTTATAGTGACAGCCCCTGATCCTGTTGCTGCTCATGGGCTTTCCTTTTCTTCTTTTTGCGGGTGATGCTTGGTGCAATATCCTGGCTTGGTTTGGTTACTACGATCTTTAAATAATTGGCTGTTTCTTGTGCTTTTGGATAGTTTTTGACTGCTTTAGCATGCTGTTGTTTTTGGGCTGGCCTTATTTTCTGCGTGGTCTCCCGGTGTTGTTTTTCCGCGTGTATGGCCAGTCGTTCTTCCAGGCTACCTTTCTTTTTTGCGTTGGCATAACGGAAAGTTTCGTCTAATCCACGGTCAAAATCAAATTGCTTGTCAAAAACCGTTTCGCCAGATTGCTTAAAAGCTGAACGGTCAAACTGTCCTATTTTTTGGGAATGTTCGGCGTTTCTGCCCCGTGACTTATTCATCGGGCTTAGTTTGATTTTATTTGTGATGTCCTTGCGGCTGACGATCACCTGTATGTGCACTTGTTCACCGGACTTGCGTTCACCGCGTTTTTTTAATCCTTGTTTTACTTCAGGGTCTTTTTGGTTGTAATACCGGTGATTTTCCAGCTTGCCGAACCAAAGCAGGTCTTTGGCGCTGTTGATACCGGGGCGCTTAAAGTTTAGCGCATATTCATCCATGATCTTTATGGCGTAGGCTTTCAGGTGCTCTTTTGCGCCTTGTTCGCCGTATTTTTCTTTCAGAAAGGCGATCTCTTTCTGGCTTGGGCTGATATTGATCAGAAAAAATTTGGCATCTGTTTTCATAAGTTTGGCCACGTTGTTGTCTAAAGCCTGCATGGCATCAAAAGACGCAATGTTGCTGCGTTCCTGATTGAACCACAATTCCGGCTGTTTTTCCTTATCCGCCCGGTTTTCTTTATCGAGATAATGTACCAGGCCGTTGCTGCTCCCTTTATTATCGGCTGTTTCGCTGTCGGTTATATTGATATACATAGCTGTGAAATTTATAGTTTGGCAATATGCTGGCGGGTTTCCTGCAATAATGTTTCTATTTCTTTTGGCGAAGCGTTCAGGATGGCTTTGCTGTAATGGTTGAGGATATACAGGAATTTGAGTTTCAGACTTTCTTTGTTATCCAATTTATCCGTGATGATTTTGAGCAAGCTGGCGGTTTCAGTCGCTTGCCGCGCCTGACCTGCTAATATATCCCGGTTAGCCTTTAACACCTGGCCATTAAAACTGTCAATAATCTTAACCTGGGAGGCGACCATACGGTCAACTTCGGTTTTTACCGGGATCAGTATTTTTTCTTCCTGCGCCCGGATAAAGCGGATATAGGCATCGTGGTTTTTAATGAGTGTGCTTTTCAGCAACTCGTCGGCAATGTCTGAAGGGTCTTTCCCGGTGCGATGGAAATACTCCACCATCTGGCCGAACATCTCCAGTTTCCCGCGCCGGTATTTCCGTGCCAGTTTAACCAACTTTTCATCCAGACCGATAGGGAACCGGATGGTTTTGATATTTAAGTCTTTCGTCATAGGTTATAACTAATGTATACACCACTGTATACAGTTTCCGGCCTTACCGGCAGTGTCAGGGCCACTATGTATACCCGGAGTATACATTAAACCCCGTTTGCAGGGCAAACGGCAAGCAGAGTAGGGCTATGCCCAACTCCCGCTTGCTCCAATTTTTCTGCGAAAAATCGGACGCTCTTAACCGCATATCGGCTTCGCCCGTATGCTATTTTGTAAGCAGCGCCACGCTGCTGGCCCGGTAGGGGTCGTAGCTTGGCAGGTAGTCGATGTAGCCGCAGGCTACGAGTTCCCTTATACATTTATGGTAGGTCGCCACGGACTTGATGCGCGAAAAGCGCATCAGCTTTTTGCGGCTGACCTGGAAATGACCTCCCGGTTTATCAGGACTGTAATAAAACATCGCCATAAACAGGCTGATATGGGATGGCAGCAAACGATCATCGTTAGCCGCCTTTCGCAAAAACTGGTCTGCCTGTGTTGCTAATTTCATTAGTACGTATTTTGAATAGTGTTTTTTTCCAGCAACTTAATAATGTCTTCCTGTTTATAGTAGAGCAGGCTGCCTATTTTGGTATAGGCGATAGTGCCGTTGATACGTAAGTTTTGTAGCGTCCCTGCAGATATTTGTAACAGCTTGCGTACTTCTACACTTTTCAGCCACTTCTTGCCGGTTTGTTCGGTGGATGCGCCGAAGCCTAATTTCTTTAGTTCCGCAAACAGTTCGGTTTTGAAGTGTTCGAGGTCTTGTTTGGTGATTAAGTCTGATGCTGTCATAATTATTCCTTTGTTGCATTGAACAAGCTATTTGCCTGTGGTTATAGCACAAAGGAATGGAGAGAGGGAATTTGAATTAGGGGCATTTAGGGATATCCCTGAAATATATTTGATGAGAAAAAGGCGCCTTAAGTACATTTACAATGTTTAACATTACTTTTATAGTTAATTACGTTACCGAGTTAAAATTTATTTAAACCTACAACCATGTGGATAATTCTTTTAATTATTGTCATCATAGTTATTTACAATGTGTCTTCTAAATCAGGGAGTAAAGCCACTACAAACTCTTCCACAACATATCCTATTAATAAAAAGGCACGTACTAACTCCAATGCGCCGTCAAAAAGGAAGTTTAATAGTAAAAATAAGTTACCTGAAGGGTTAGTTATTACCGATGAATTTAATAAAGCTTTTGAATTAATGGAGAATAGCGCTAAATGTGCATATATTACGGGTAAGGCTGGTACTGGTAAATCCACACTTCTAACTTATTTCAGGCAAAAGACTCGTAAAAATGTAATTGTTTTGGCTCCTACCGGTATTGCCGCTATTCAGGTAGAAGGATCTACAATACATTCCTTTTTTCGGTTTGCGCCGCAACTTTTAGAAAAGAAACACATATCAAAGGATTATACAAGGCAAGATTTATTTAACAAGGTTGATGTGATTGTTATCGATGAAATCTCAATGGTACGAGCTGATTTATTGGATGGCATAGATTATGCGCTTAGAATAAATAGAAATAATGATAGACCATTTGGAGGCGTTCAAATGGTCTTCTTTGGTGATCTTTATCAATTGCCCCCAGTGGTCGTAGGGAAAGACCTTACTGATTATTTTGAAGAACATTTTGGAGGCTTCTATTTCTTTAATGCTAAAGTGTTTGGAGAAATAAGCTTGGAATATATTGAGTTACAAAAAATATTCCGTCAAAAGGATACCAATTTTAAAGACATATTGAATAGCATTAGGGAAAATAAAGCATCCGCTTTAGAATTACAGGTACTTAATAAAAGATACATCCCTAATTATATTGCCGATGCAAAAGATGTAAGCTTAACTTTAACAACCACAAATAAGATTGCAGAAGACGTAAATAGAAATCGGATGTACAGTTTGCAATCAAAAGAATATACCTACAATGCTACCATTTCTGGCAAATTCGACAAAGCTTCTTATCCGACTGAACCCTATCTTATTTTAAAAGAGGGTGCACAGATCATGATGCTGAAGAACGACAGTCAAAAAAGATGGGTGAATGGCAGTCTGGGTATCGTTCAAGACCTTTCGGGTTACAGTATTTCAGTGAGAATAGATGGTACTAAATATACAATTGAAAAAGCCACCTGGGAGGTAATTGAATATGAATATAATAAAGAGGAAAAGAAAATAGAGGCTATAGTAATCGGTTCATTTACCCAATATCCTCTAAAACCAGCTTGGGCCATTACTATACATAAAAGTCAGGGGCAAACGTTTGATAGCGTAATAATTGATTTAGGTACTGGTGCATTTGCTCACGGTCAGACTTATGTGGCCTTAAGCCGATGTACGTCCTTAGATGGTATCGTATTGAAATCAGAAATCAGGCATCAAGACATTATTTTGGATTCCAAAGTGGCTAATTTCATAGGGGAACGGAAACAACATTTTATTAATTAACAATAGATAGATCATCGATTGTTAATTAAATATTTAGTTTGGGCATTTTGATGCCTTTGAGAGCAAACAGGTCCCTAATATTTTTGAGCTCATTTTTATTTATTGAACCTTCAATTTTTGATTTTCTATATATATCTCCCGTACCTAAATGCAGTTTAAGGTTGTTACTAATGTTATGGGCATGGGGTTTTGACGGAAAAGGATCTTTATCATATAAATGAATCACCCAAATCATACCTTTAGATTTTACCTGGGCTTTAATTAAATCATCGCCTGAAAATTCGTCAATGGTTATTTCCAGTTCTATTCTATTAAACTTGAAGTTATATGATTTGAATTCTGTTAATAGATCGTCATAGTTGGGTTCGATAAAGAAAATACTTTCAGGAACAACATAATCAGGTCTACTCGAATATTTAATAATTAAAGCCTTGTAAATATCGTCTTCTGAAATAGTCAGATTTTGCAAATAGCTAATTTCTTTTGCCAAACTTTGTAGAATTTTCTGCCATAATTGAACATAACTCTTTTGTCTCATATTATAAAGTAGATTATCGAATTTTCGGTCTATTTAGCAGGGATTTACTATTGAATACAGCCCTGGGATAATAACTTTCAGGTAATTTTAGCTTTTATAAATTTAATTAAAAGAAATGACAGTAAGTTTTTTGCATACGTTGGACAAAAGTAATTTTTTCTATGATACCATTGTAACACTGGCTTATTCGCAATTTGGAATAGATGAATTGTATTCCAGGGGTTTTATGACTTTCAAACTGAAACAATTTCCTGACCGGAATGATTTTATCAATGACATTAACCAATATAATTTCCCACAAGGGGTTAAGGATCAGATTTTCAGAACACGGACATTTACCCCTCTTATATTCGTTCCTGGTTTTCAAACTAAAGATGCAAATAGGGTTTATCAAATGGAACCAAACTATTCCGCGGTTCATTTCATTCAGGACACGGGAGGTAGAACTAAAGCAAATCTTGAATTGACGCACATGACTACTATAGTTGCATGGGAGAAAGCCATAGCCTTTAACCTTGCTGATACGCCAGTGTTGCAATTCTTTAGACATATCAGAAATGCTGCGGCTCATAATGGTAAATTTCATTTCACTAAAAATGCACTTGATAGCAAAACAGGGGAGCTAATAAAGGAAGCGAAATGGAGAACCTTTGAAATTAAAGCATCCTTTCAAGGCTCAACGTTAATTTTAGTGGACAAAAACGACCAGAATAGCTTTTGGGATCAAGGAGATTTGGTTGAGTTTCTATTGGATTTTGAAAATCATTACACCGAATTAAAGGGAACACAATTCAACCCTTAATAATCTTGTTTTTCGTCCCTGTGCCATTGGTAAACAGTCTCTATTAATATTGTAAACTGTTCTTTAAAGATGTCAAAATTTACGGCATCCAAATCTTTAATTCCCTTTCCGTTGCCGGTATAAGCAAAAAGGAACCATTGAAAAAGTTCTTCTTCAATTGGCCCAAAAGGTTCATCACCAAACATATCTTCCAGTTTTTCTAAAAGTAGTTGACTATCATTCATAGCTTAAATAATTAATGGTTTAAGTACACCTATAAGCCCGTTTTATTTAATTCATTAATCAAAGTTAATTCTTGTTGGGTTATTCACCAACGGTTTAAATTAAATTATGTTTCATCTTTCCTAATCATTCCACAGGGGACAAATGGTTAGCGAAACAGATAAAGAAGTCTTAATACAATTCGGAAAGCACCTTAAGACATTAAGACAGGCTAAACATTTGACATTCAGAAAAATGGCTTTACGCTGTAATATTGATTTCGGGGATATTCAAAAATTTGAAAGTGGCAAGATCAATATCACCCTACTAACACTGATAGAGCTTGCCAAAGCCCTGGAAGTAGAACCAAAAGAATTATTGGACTTTATTAACGGATAAGATAGATCGAATTAAACTTGATGTTCCAATTTGGAACATCAAGTTTATAAGAATTTATAAAGCTTTTTGACTTAGTTTTTGATTTTTTCTTTGCCTCGATTTAACAATTCTTTTTGATATTATTTTAGGTGAGGCAAACTTCTTTTTCAGTAATGCCATATCGGCCCCAACTTTTATATCCAGTATCTTGGCATAATGCTGTGTTGTCTGAATATTGGTATGCCCTAACATCTTAGATACACTTTCAATCGGTACGCCGTTTAAAAGCGTTACCGTTGTTGCAAAAGTATGCCGGGCAATGTGAAAGGTGATGGGCTTATCAATACCACACACGTCAGCTATTTCTTTGAGATATGCATTCATTTTCTGATTGCTCAAAACCGGTAGTACTCTGCCGTTACTTTCGCAATGCGGATGGTCGGCATAGCGTTGTATCAGGGCGGTTGCGGTAGGCAATAGGGGTATTCGGGATGGTGTATCCGTTTTCTGTCTTTTAATGGCAATCCATTTCTCGCCATCTACACCTGTTACAATATCCCATTTCCGCAGTTTCTTTACATCTGCGTAGGCCAGGCCAGTAAAACAGCAAAATAGAAATATATCCCGTACTTGTGTCAGCCGTTCTGTAGCCATATTTTTGTTCGCCAGTTCCTGCAACTCCCCGGTGGTTAAATAAACCCGGTCAACAGTTTTAATTTTGTTCTTATAGTTTAGAAATGGGTTATAGGTCAGCCATCTGTTGGCTAAACAAATACGGATGATCTTGCCAAAGTTCTTAATGTACTTGACCGCCGAATTATTGTTGCATTTCCGTGTCGAACGCAGATAAAATTCATATTCTGTAATAAAAGCGTGATCTATCAATTTAATATCAATATCTGTGAGGTTATATTTCCATTTAAGAAAATCCTGCGTGTGTTTTAAAGATGTTTGGTAACGAGATAAGGTGCCTTTGGTATACTCTTTTCCAATTAGCGCCTCTATCTTTTTATTATGCTCTTTAAATATTGTAATTAAAGAGTGTGGTTTTTCCGTCTTGCCCTGGAACTTGTTACGGATGGTCTCTGCGGTAATACGGTGGTCTGCTTCGATGAGGGTTTGGTGCGCAACCTTGACATTGTGTTGTAATAGGTCAAGATAGCTGTTGAGTACTTTAATTTCTTCTTTAGTCCCGATACCACGACCTGCATGGCTGTTCCATCGTTCGGGTTCGCACTCCCTGCCTGTGGCCATTTCGACGCGTTTCCCGGTCACAGTAATTCTTAAATAGATCGGGGCTGGCCCTTTTTGGTAGTTCTTTTGCTTCTTCAAGTAGAAGAGCAGGCTAAAATTAGTTTTCATGTTTTTAAACATTAAAAGGTGAAACAAATTTAGCTTTGCAGTTACCGGCAGTCAAGATGTTCAGTTTTTGAACTTGCTGTATGTCAAATAGTTAATAGCAATTCGGTGAGTGTGGAAGTCCATTAATTCACTCACCGAATCACGCACTTTTTTGGGGGGAATTGGTGAATAAACACGGGTTTTGACAAAAACACAAAAGCCCGCAATCATTTGATTTGCAGGCTCTTAATTCATTTTGTTATCAAAATGTGCGGAGAGGGAGGGATTCGAACCCTCGATACCCTTTTGAAGTATACACACTTTCCAGGCGTGCTCTTTCGACCACTCAGACACCTCTCCTTTTAAATTATATTGTTCTCTTTTATAAATCTATAGCCATCTATTGATTTATAAAAAAGCTCTCTTTGGACTGCTAAACTACGATTTAGATGTTCCTCAACAAAATGGACTACAAAAGGCCTTCTGTGTTTTGTTGACGGAACCTGTCCTTTATTATGTCTAAGAAGACGCTTGTCGATATCTTCTGTGCTGCCATAATAGTATTTGCTATCTTTTGAACTCTTTAATATATAACTATAATACAATAACCGTTGGATTAAATTTTCGATACCCTTTTGAAGTATACACACTTTCACCAAAGGAGTCCCTTGGACCAGGCGTGCTCATTCGACCACCTCCGAAGGAGTGCCTTTGGCATCAGACACCTCTCCGGGAGAGGATTGCAAAGGTAATTTTTTTGACCGAATATTGAATGTTGATTGCAGAATATCGAAAATCAAGCAGTCAGCTTTTCGATGTTCAATATTCAAACAACAAAAAAGCGTCCCGGCCAAATGACCGGGGCGCTCATGAAAACTGCACATCAACTCAAATTATTATCTTAATAAGGGCAGGCTTTGTTATTTATATAATAGAGTATAAATACCCCAATAGGTTTAATGTGGTGGTTAAATAAATTGATTCCGTTGCACAGGTTAAATTTATCTCTTCATTATTACCGGACTTAAGCAAACTCAATCAACCATTCACTCAATCAACTTAATCAACTACATATAACATTTTTCCCTTATGTTTGCTGCGGATAGCCAACTGTTAACTGGCCGTATAAAAAGCTTGTTTAGTTCCAATGCTGAGCATCAACGAGATCAAAAAACCTATTGCCGCCGATATTGATGCTTTTGAGGAAAGGTTCAAAGCCTCTATGCAAAGCTCTGTACCGCTGCTCGACCGCATCACCCATTACATCGTGAAGCGCAAGGGCAAACAGATCAGACCCATGTTTGTATTCTTTTCGGCTAATATTTGCGGCGGTATAAACGATTCAACCCATCGCGGCGCGGCCCTGGTTGAACTTTTACACACAGCAACCCTGGTACATGATGATGTGGTGGACAACTCTTATCAGCGGCGCGGCTTTTTCTCCATCAATGCGCTATGGAAAAATAAGATAGCTGTATTGGTTGGCGATTACCTGCTTTCAAAGGGCTTATTACTGTCGATTAACAATGGCGATTTTAAGCTGCTCAAAATAGTATCCGAAGCAGTAAAGCAAATGAGTGAAGGCGAGCTGCTGCAGGTTGAAAAGGTGCGCCGTATGGATGTTGACGAACCTGTTTATTATGAGGTGATCAGGCAAAAAACGGCATCGCTTATAGCTTCCTGCTGTGCCTGTGGGGCGGCATCTGCTGGTGCGGATGATGATACCATCGAAAAGATGCGCTTATTTGGTGAGAATATCGGTATCGCATTCCAGATAAAGGATGATATGTTTGATTTCGGTACCGACGATGTAGGTAAGCCTTTAGGTATCGATATTAAAGAAAAGAAAGTTACCCTGCCGCTGATCTATTCATTGAACAATACCACTTCGTCTGAGAGAAAAAGGATAATCAACCTCGTCAAAAATCATAATGACGATGCAAAGAAGATAGCCCAGATCATCAGCTTTGTAAATGAAACAGGTGGATTGCAATATGCTGAAACCCAGATGAAGGTTTACCAGGATGCCGCCTTCAAAATATTAGATACCTTTCCGCCCAGCGACTCGCGCTCGAGTTTGGAACAATTAGTGCGGTTTACCACCGAAAGAAATAAATAATGTCCAGCGAACTGATCTTTCTGAGCGGCTTCATCATTTTTATCCTCATTATGATGGCTATCGACCTTGGGTTGTTCGGTAAGTCAAACAAGCCCGTTAGCATCAAGCAGGCCGGCATCATGAGTGCTGTTTGGATAACACTGGCCTTAATTTTCTACGCACTTATTTTGAGATACGGGCATTTATTGCACCATGTGGATAGTTTTGCAGCGTTGCAGCAAGTCAACGTCCAAAACTTTCATCATTTAACGTTAGACCCTAATGATCTTTCAGGTAGCCTGGCTATTTACCGCAAAAACCTCGGGCTCGAGTTTATAACAGGCTATGTGGTTGAATATGCGCTCTCCGTAGATAACATTTTTGTGATGGTGCTCATATTTACTGCCTTTGCTGTCAATCCAAAATATTACCACAAGGTATTATTATGGGGCATCATCGGCGCCATTGTGATGCGTTTTCTGTTCATCTTTTTAGGTGCTACGCTCATCAGCCAGTTTCATTGGATATTATACCTCTTTGGCGCATTTTTAGTATACACAGGCGTCATGATGTTCATCAACCGGGATGAGCAGGATAAGATCGACCCCGAAAATCATAAAATAGTAAAGTTTGCCTCTAAGTATTTTGCAGTTCACCCTAAATTTGAAGGTGGTAAGTTTTTTATTAAGATCGATGGGAGAAAACTTATCACACCGCTTTTCCTGGTACTGATGATCATCGAGGTAACCGACCTTGTTTTTGCCGTAGATTCAATCCCCGCCATATTTTCTATCACTAAGGATCCGTACATCGTGTTCTTCTCCAATATATTCGCTATTCTCGGGTTAAGGTCCATGTTCTTCCTTTTAGTTAATATCATCGAGAAATTTCATTATCTCAAAATTGGCCTGTCGGTATTGCTCTCCTTTATCGGCCTCAAAATGCTGGCAGCAAACTATGTCGACCAGATTGGCCTCACCACCGGCAACTCGCTGCTCATCATCCTTGGCATATTAGCAATAAGCATCATCGCCTCGCTGGTTTTCCCTAAAAAAGAAGAACCGGCAAAGTAAAAAATTTACAAAGCTTTGAAATTTCATCGGCATGACGGGGTAATTTTCTAATTACCTTTATCGCAACACTTACTACCGATATGGAAAATAATAATCAATCCATGCCTACGCTTTTTGAATGGGCGGGGGGCATGAGTGCTTTTGAGACCCTCTTTGATAAATTTTATGATAAGGTTCTGGCTGATGATATCCTGGAGCCGGTATTTAAACATATGTCACCTGAACACCGCCGGCACGTGGCACATTTTGTAGCCGAGGTATTGGGAGGCCCACAAGTATACAGTGAATCGGAGGGGAGCCATTTCCTGATGATACAAAAACATCTTTCAAAACACCTGACACAGGAACACCGCAAGCGCTGGGTGGAGCTCCTGCTCGAAACGGCAGATGAGCTACAATTGCCTGATGATCCCGAATTCCGCTCCGCTTTTGTGGCATACCTGGAATGGGGCACACGCATAGCTGTGCTTAACTCAAATACCGATACCAATTCAGAAAGCCCAGATATACCTATGCCCAAATGGGGCTGGGGCGTACCTGGCGGGCCGTATATGGGGTAGAGTAAGACTTATGAAGTTTTTAGAAACTTCGTAAGTCTGTTAAAACTTCGTAACTCTGTTAAATCTATTTAACGGAAAATCTTAACTTCGCTAAATGCAAGGGTTTGATTTTAGCCATCTCAAGGTTACCTTTTTTGATGTACTAGACATTTTGCTGGTGGCCTTTATCATTTACCAGCTCTACAGCCTGATCAGGGGGACAATCGCTGCCAATATCTTTATCGGTCTTGCACTTATCTACGTATTGTTTTTTGTGGTGAAGGCTCTGCAAATGCGTTTGCTTACGGCAATACTGCAAAACTTTGTTAATGTAGGTATCATCGCGGTCATCGTCGTCTTTCAGCAGGAAATAAGACGATTTTTGCTTTTAGTTGGGAAAAATGCGTCTCTGCAGCGGAATAAAGCGTGGTGGCGGTATTTTTTTGGCAAATCAGAAGACGAAAAGAACAATTATGCGCGCATTAAACCCATTGTTGACGCTTGCAAAAGCCTGAAGCAAACCCGCACGGGTGCCCTTATTGTATTTGCAAAATATTACGACGAGCAATTTTATCAGAACAGTTGCGAGGTGATCGACTCAAAAATCTCCAAGCGCCTGCTCGAAAGCATCTTCCAAAAAAGCAGCCCCCTGCATGATGGCGCCGTGGTAATATCCGAAAACAAGATAAAGGCTGCAAGCTGCATATTACCCCTCACCGATAAAACCGACCTGCCCCTGCAATTCGGCCTGCGCCACCGCGCGGGCATAGGGGTAACCGAAAGTAATGAGGCCACAGCCATCATCGTATCCGAAGAAACCGGCGAAATATCTTACGCCAAGCAGGGCCGCGTAAAAATGAATATCAGCTTTGCTGAGTTGGAAAAATTGCTGAATAAGGATTTTTAGAATTAGCGATTATGGCACTATCGGCTTAACCGTTGCCAATGGATCAATAACTTTTACTTTTTGGATCAGCATAGGATAATGCATATTGGGATCAGCCTGACCAACAGTAGGCATCTTGCCGACGCTCCCTAATTTTGCCACCGGCATCCTGCTGTAAAACGTTTCTGTGTTGCCATCAATTCTGGTTAAGGCCGCAAATTCATTTGATTTCGTAAACGGTAAGAACCCTTTAAGCAAGGCGCTATCAGCTACCTTAAACTTTTGCATGCCCAGGTTTTTCGGGCTTTTGTAAAGCAACGAGTCTGCTGACTTAAAGGTTAATTGCTGTGCCTTAACCTGGCACGAAACGCTTAGAACAGCCAATAAAAATAAGATCCTTTTCATAAAAATTGATGCTTGCACTAAGTTAAAAAAATCAAATGTTAAAAGATGTTATTTTTTGAAAACGAAATGTTAAAATGGCGGTTTCTACATCTTATTTCAACAAAAAAGGCCGCCCTTATGCAGGCAGCCTTTCAGACAAAATCATGTGATCTTAATTATTTCGCATCATTAACTGCCTTTATCGCATCATCAGCAGCTTTTGCGGAGGCAGTGTCATTCATTTTGGTACGCTGCTCCTTAATGTCCTTAAGCTGTCCGGTAATAAAGGGTAATATACCGCCGAATTGTTTAAACTTGATACCCAGATCCTTTAATACGGTAATACCCTGTTGTGCATACTCGGGGCTCTCTATACGCCCTGTCATAGCAGCAAAATTGCGCACCATATCAAATTTACCTTGCGGAGAGGCCTCATTTATCGCATTATAAATATAGGGCCATTGTTCATTGCCGCCATTTGTTGCGTAAACTTTGGTAATGGCTTGTGTAAGGGCACCCTTATTGTCCGCTTCAAAACCCTTAGCCAATTGTAGTGCCTGCGCAGGGTCCAACAGACCGATCCCATTTAGCGCAGCACCTTGTATAGCATAAGACTGGCTGTTTATTGCCTGTTTAAATATGTTCATATTGCCTTGCGCTTTAAGTTCGGCAAGATTATTAAGTGCGGCGGCGCGTACTAAAGTATTTTCATCCGTCTGTGCCAGTGAGGTTAACACTGGCAATGCCGCATTATGGATATCATCATTTTGCATGTCTAATGCCCTGATGGCTTTTACACGCAACCCATAATATTTATCCTTCATGGCCGCTATTAAAACCTTTTGAGCCACTGCATTGGTTTGCTTGGTCTGGGCAGCTTCTATTGCTTCATAACGGTCAAGAAATAGCGGTGCATTAAAATACTGGAACGCAAATTCGTCAAGTGTTTTGTTATCAGTTTTTTTTGTGAGGAGTATTTTATCACCATCAACATTCACAAGGTCAGGTTTGGAAGCTACTGTAAAGGTCAGCGTATCGGCTTTATCATTTACCCAAACTTTGTGGCGCTCCTTTTTACCTCCTGCATAAATATCAACAGCCATTGACAGTTTAAAGATTTGCCCTTCTTGTTTTTGCGCGATATAAACCGTTTCTGTTTTTGAGGCATCGTCCCATTTATAAGAAATATCAAGTACCGGATGCCCCGCGCCATAATACCACTCATTAAAAAACCAGTTCAGGTCAAGACCGCTTGCTTCTTCGAGGGCCAAGCGTAATTGCTGCGCTTCACCATTTTTGAAGGCATTGGTTTTCAGATAAATATTTAATCCTTTATAAAAAGCATCTTTCCCCAAATAGTTCCGCAGCATATTTAAAATACGGCCACCCTTTTGGTAGGTCACCAGGTCAAAAACATCCTCTTTATCATCGTAATGGAAACGCACAAGATCTTTATCTGCCGATTCGGGCGATTGTAAATAAGCTTGCATATCCTGCAGGTTTTGAGCATCACCTTCATCCTGGCCATAATGGTGCTCGGCCCACATGGTTTCACTGAAATTGGCAAACGATTCGTTCACTGTAAGGTTGCTCCAGCTTTCGCAGGTCACGTAGTCGCCAAACCATTGGTGAAAAAGCTCATGCGCAATGGTACTTGCACCAAAATCATAATTGGCATCAAGGAGCTCGCGATGCGTTACATTCAAAAATTCACCATGCAATGTGGCGGTTGTATTCTCCATGGCGCCACTTACATAATCGCGCACCACAATTTGCGAATACTTGTTCCATGGGAAATCAACGCCCAGCGTTTTTGAATAAAATTCGATCATATCCGGAGTAAGCCCGAATATTTCCTTGGCATAAGGCGCATATTTGGGCTCCATATAATAGTCAACCGGTTTATTGCGCCATTTATCATGGTAAACCTTAAAGTCGCCAACGGCCATCATAAACAAGTACGGCGAATGCGGCAGCTCCATTTTCCAGGTATCAGTGCGTGTGCCGTCACCATTGATTTTTTGCGAAGCCAGGCGCCCGTTTGAAAGGGTAACATATTTTGCCGGAACGGTCATGCTGATCTCGTCCGTAGTTTTTTGTTCAGATTTGTCAATAGTAGGGAACCATGCCGATGAACTTTCAGTTTCGCCCTGGGTCCATATCTGTACAGGCTTATCTTTTTCGGTACCATCAGGGTTGATAAAATAAAGACCCTTCGCATCATTGATAGCAGCACTTCCTTTCGCCTTTAGCTCATTTGGCTTTGAAGTATAATTAATGTAAATGGTATAGCTTTCATTGTTGTGGTATACCTTATCCAATTGTATTGCCAGGCTCAGGCTATCATCATATTTATATTTTAGGGGGATATTCTTACCGCCTTTTACCAGCGAAACATCTTTGATGTCCATGCCTTTTGCATCAAGTCTTAGCGTATCGGTTGGGTAAAAATGCGGTTTTAGGGTAACCCACTCCATCCCATACATGTAGCGTTTTTTATAATCAAAACGCACATCCAGTTTCGTATGTACCAGGTCGTTGATCTTAGGTGCAGTTGCGCGATAGATCTTCATCAGGGGGTCTGCAGCCTTGCCGGTAGTATCCTGTGCGTAAGCCGTACTTAAACTTGTCGCAAAAATTCCCGACAGCACAATTGAAGAAAGTGTTTTAAAAGAACTCATAATTAATTATTGGTTGGTATAAATTTTTCCTTCCTTCATCACGAAGGCCATATTTCTCATAGTTTTAATATCCTGCAGAGGATCGCCGTCAACAGCTACAATATCAGCCGACTTTCCCTTGCTGATGCTGCCTATTTTATCGCTCATCCCAAGCAGGTCGGCGGCGTTGACTGTTGCGGCTTTTATGGCTTCCATTGGTGGCATGCCTGCCTCAACCATATATTGAAATTCGATAGCGTTTTTGCCATGAGCATACACACCAGCATCGGTTCCGAAAGCGATCTTAACGCCAGCCTTATAAGCCTTTCCAAAGGTACTCTGTATCTGTGTGCCAACTTCCATCGCCTTGCGCGCAATCACCGGCGGAAAATAACCCGGTATTTTAGCCGAATCAGCTACCGATTTTCCGGCAATAATAGTTGGTACCAGGTAAGTACCGTATTTTTTTGCCAGTTCAAAATCTTCCTCGTTCATAAAGGTGCCATGCTCTATCGAGGTCACACCGCCCAAAATGGCCCGCTTAATACCTTCGGCCCCGTGCGCATGACAGGCTACCCTCAGGCCATAATCCTTCGCAGTTTCTACAACGGCTTTTATCTCATCAATGGTAAACTCAGCACCCGAACCATTTTCACTCAGGTCGAGTACGCCGCCTGTCGAGGCTATTTTGATCACATCCGACCCACGTTTAATTTGCAGCCTTACCGCTTTGATCAGTTCATCCCTGCCATCGGCCACACCATCATCAGGGCCCATTTTATGATCAAAAACATCATCCCTGAAACCTACCGAGCCATCCATATGCCCGCCGCTTGCCGAAATGGCCCGGCCTGCGGTAATAATTCGCGGCCCGTCGATCAACCCTTTCTGCACGGCTTTACGCATACTAATGTTTATCCCCGAGCCACCAAGATCACGCACAGTCGTAAAGCCTGCCATCAGCGTTCTTTTGGCATACACTGTTGCCTGGTAAGCAATATCGGCGTCGGTTTTTATAAAACCGTCCATCATCGAGGTTTTGCTTCCCTGCTCTTCCAGGTGTACGTGGCAATCGATCAGCCCCGGCATCACCGTTTTATTTTTCAGGTCGATCACCTTATCAGTGGCGCCTCCACTGATATAACCTTTTTGGATGTCGGTAATGATTTTACCTTCAACAACAATCGTCATTTCCGATTGGACAGTATTTGAATTGCCGTCAATCAATTTACCACACTGGATATAGGTTTTTTGTGCAAAGGCCGACGTCGCAAAAAACAAAAGGAGGACAAAGTAAAATTTACTCATGAGTGTTTCAGTTAATATTCAGCTAAATTATAAAGTTTTTTATTTAAAAGATCAAAGGCTGATATGTTGCAATCACCTTTCTGATTACAGTCGTTTCACAAAACCTATTCGTTACTACTGTCCACTTTTGTGGGTGTTCCATTTAGAGAGTGGAACATTTGGAACATCCGGAATGCTTTGGAACACTATTAAAAGTTAATAAAATTGACTTTTAATAAATTCTTAAATGCTGTAACCCTTTTTATTGTCCCACTGCTAAAGCTAAGGCGGCACGCGGTTGGAGATGGCAGGTGTGAGGCTACTAACAAAACGCTGTCACTACTTTATCCAATCCATTTCCGTAAATTTGTAAATATCCAATTTTAAAAAAACAAACCCTCTTTGCGCCCCGCCGGAAAGAGGGTCGACGAGCGCAGTCCCGATAGCTATCGGGATCGGGGTGAGTCAACCCAAAACCGCACACCCATTGTTCGTATTCGCACACTAATAGAATTTTTTTTTAATAAATAATTGATATTCAATATATTGCTAAAGTGGCACGTATTTTATTCATTTGGTTAGAGAATGGGTAAAAATCAACAAAGGATACAATTTAGAGTTTAGAAATTAGTATTTAGAATTTAAACAATATGATACGTAATTACTTTAAAACAGCCTGGCGTAACCTTTTAAAAAACAAAGGGTTTACCGCCATCAATATATTTGGCCTGGCTTTAGGGCTGGCAACCTGCCTGCTGATCATCTTTTATGTTTCTGATGAGTTGGGTTACGATCACTTCAACAAGAATTTCGACCGTATCTACCGGGTGGACGAGGAAGTTAAATATAACGGCGACCTCGCACAGGATGCTGTTTGTCCGGCCCCGCTTGCCGCTACCCTGGCTGCCCAGTTTCCTGAGATCGATAATACGGTACGCTTCAGGCAGGCAGGTATTTTTCAGATACGCAAGGGCAACCAAAACCTGCATGAAGATCATGTGACTTACTGCGATAATTCGGTTTTTAAAGTTTTTACGTTGCCCATGGTAGACGGGAATATGAACAACGCTTTATCGGCCCCTAATTCCGTCGTGATCACAGAAAGCATGGCTAAGAAATACTTTAACCGCACCGGTGTAGTGGGCGAAACGCTTGTTTTTAATGATGTACATCCTTATAAAGTGACCGGCGTGATCAAAGACTTGCCCACTCAATCACACTTCCGTTTTGATTTCTTTATTTCCATGCCCACCTTAAACGAGAGTAAGGAAGATTCATGGCTGAGCAGTAATTTTCAAACTTATCTTTTACTGAAAAAGGGTGCAAGCCCGGCCAACATCTCCGCGGCATTGCCGAAGATCGTAAAGGATTATGTAGGGGCACAACTGCAGGCAGCTTTGCATACCAGTTTTGATGATTTTGAAAAAAACGGTAACCGCTTTAAAATGCTATTGATGCCCTTAAAGGATATTCACCTGCATTCCAGTAAGATAGCCGAAATGGGTCAAAACGGGAATATCCAATATGTTTACATTTTCAGTGCGATCGCCTTATTCATTTTGCTGATTGCTTGTGTCAATTTTATGAATCTTTCCACTGCCCGTTCGGCTGGCCGTGCCCGGGAAGTAGGCGTGCGCAAGGTATTAGGCTCGCCACGTAAATACCTGATTTACCAGTTTCTGACTGAGTCAGTGCTGGTCACTTTTGCAGCAGCGCTTATTGCGGTATTTACAGCTTGCGCTTTGCTCCCGTTATTTAACCAACTTGCAGGGAAGGAACTGACCATTACACCGCACCTCTTATTGATTTTAGTTCCGGCGTTGCTGATCGCAGTTTTGGTTATTGGTTGCCTTGCTGGTTCTTATCCCGCCCTCTTCCTTTCGGCCTTTCAGCCGATCCAGGTACTCAAAGGGAAAATTTCCGGGGGCTTTAAAGGCGGCTTCCTGCGCAGCTTTTTGGTGGTGTTCCAATTTTCCATCTCTATCTTTTTAATTATCGGTACGCTGGTTATTTACAACCAGCTCAATTTTATACAGCATAAGGATCTGGGGTATAATCGCGACCATGTGCTAACCATCTACAACGTTTCATCACTTGGCCAGCGCGCCAATATCCTCAAGCAGCAAGTGAAACAATTACCCGGCGTTAGCAATGCTACCCTCACCGGTTATACGCCAGTCAATGGGTGGCGTAATAACGGTTCAATATTTAAAGATCATGGTATGAATGCACAGCAGGGAACCCTGACCCAATTGTGGAGCGTTGACCACGATTATATCAGCACAATGGGTATGAAGGTCCTGTCGGGTCGTAATTTTTCAGATAAAATGGCGACTGATTCCTCAGCCATGATTCTCAATGAATCAGCCGCACGCCTGCTGGGTTTAACCGACCCGGTTAATAAAACCTTATACCGGCCGTTGGACGACTACGGCAAAAAAATCAAAGAGTTTCATGTTATCGGGGTTGTCAAAGATTTTAACTTCAGCTCACTCCGTGACAATATCGGGCCGGTAATTTTTAAATACGAAGCCAATAATGCCGACCTGAGCGTACGCATCAATTCGGAAAATATACCACACGTAATTGCGCAGCTGCAAAACACCTGGGACAAATTGGCGCCAAGCCAGCAATTCAGTTATTCTTTCATGGAGGAGGATTTTAACTTTTTGTATAGCACCGAGCAGCGTATGGGTAAGCTCTCGGTCATCTTTACCTCGCTGGCTATCATTATTGCTTGTTTGGGTCTGTTCGGCCTGGCGGCTTATGCTGCTGAGCAGCGCACCAAGGAGATCGGCATACGCAAAGTGCTCGGTGCAGGCGTTTCTACCATCGTGCGCATGCTTTCTGTAGATTTTATAAAGCTGGTTATCATTTCCATTGTACTTGCTGCACCGCTGGCCTGGTGGGCCATGCAACAATGGCTGCAGGGATTTGCCTACCGCCAGAATATGTCATGGTGGAGTATTGCGGTGGCGGGATTCCTGGCAATTTTCATTGCCTTTGCAACCATCAGTTTTCAAAGCATCAAAGCTGCCCTGATCAATCCGGTAAAAAGTTTGAAGGCGGAGTGAGGATCAGTTTACAGTTAGCAGTTTTTTAGAATTTAGAGATTAGAATTTATTTGAAAAGAAAATAAAAAGTCCCTCTCTATTGGAGAGGGATTTAGGGTGAGGCAAAAACGTACCACATAAAATTTACAATTTATGATTAGAAACTATCTCAAAATTGCGTGGCGAAATCTTATCAAACAAAAGGTTTCTACAATTATAAATGTTTTGGGTCTTTCTATCGGTATAAGCGCATGCCTGATTATTTATATGACGGCCAGCTTTGAATTGAGCTATGACAATTTTCACCAGGATAAGAACCGCATATTTCGTGTTGTAAGCGAAATAGATAACTTTTCCGGCGGAATGGAATATATGCCTGAAATAAATTATTTTTCAGCTATTGCAATACGCAAGCAATTTACCGGGGTTGATAAACTGGCTGTCTTTTTTAATTACTATGCGAAGATAACTGTTCCGCAAGCGGGTGTTCAATCTAAAATATTTGAAAGTGGGGACCCCACAAAAGACCCTTCGGATATTATTATTGCCGAACCTCAATACTTTGATATTTTTAAGTACACCTGGCTGGCAGGCAATGCAGCAACTGCGTTGAACGGACCGCTAAGGGTTGTACTGACCGAAAGTAAGGCCCGCACGTATTTCGGCTCTCTGCCATCCGATGAAGTAATAGGAAAGACAGTAATCTATAACGACTCGCTTCGCCTTACCGTATCTGGAATTGTAAAGGACTACGATATAAATACCAATATTATCTTTAAGGATTTTATTTCATTCAGTACCATTCCAAACAGCTTTCTTAAAAATATCCCAACATTTCAGTGCCTAACTCATCCGGATAAGCCTTCATGGTCTGATTATATACAGGAATTTGTTAAGCTTTCAAAGGGCGCAACGCCTACACAAATTGAAGCGCAAACAGCACCTTTAATAAAAATGACTAAGCAATATATGGCCGGGCAAACAAACAGGAAAACCGAAATACACCTGCAATCTTTGTCGGATGTTCACTTCAATGCCAATTATGGAAACGACTTTTACACACGTCAAGCAAGTTTACCCGCACTTTACGGCTTAATGGGCATAGCTGTTTTTATCCTCATTATCGCATCCATCAATTTCATTAACCTGTCATCAGCACAATCCATCCGCAGGGCAAAAGAAATCGGCATAAGGAAAGTTCTGGGAAGTAGCCGCGCGAGCCTTATTTTACAATTCCTTAGCGAAACATTTATCATAACCGTTTTTGCAGTAGTTATTTCATTGCTTATAGTGAATCCGGTGATCAGCGCTTTTAAAGCATTTATACCCAATGGGGTGGCTTTAAATCTGCTCAGCCCCTCATTAATTATTTTCTTAATACTCATTATCCTTTTCACTTCATTATTAGCCGGGTTTTACCCGGCTAAGGTTTTGTCGTCCTATCTGCCGGTTCAAAGTTTAAAAGGGCAGCAAAAATCCAATCAAAAGAGTTACTTACTCAGGGGTCTCATTGTATTCCAGTTCACAGTTTCACTGGTGTTTATTATTGGTACCATCATTATAAGCAATCAAATCCATTATATCATTAATAAGGATATGGGCTTTAATAAAGATGCCATTGTCAATATTAATATCAACGGAAATTACTCCGATGCAAAACGGGATGTGATAGTTGAAAAGATAAGACAACTTGCGGGTGTAGAAAAAGTAAGCATCGGCCGCCAACCCCCCGCCGTGAATAATTCAAGCCCCGGGTTTTTCAGGCGGAAAGATAACAACGCCACCATATTATCCGACGAACGGTTTGCCGATGAAAATTATGTTCCGCTATATGGCTTGAAACTGCTCGCGGGTCGCAATCTCACAAATACGGTCAAAGCTGATTCTGTAAACGAATTTCTTATTACTGAGTCTTGCGCTAAACAGTTGGGTTTCAAAACCCCGGCAGATGCTATCGGGCACATAGTTGAAAGCGGGTATATATTTAAAACTAATTTCCGCGCATATGGCACCGGCCCTGTAGTTGGGGTGCTGGCCGACTTTCATAACCAATCGTTGTACGCACCCCCCGGCCCTGTCGAAATCATAGGTTCTATAAAAAATGGTACGTTGATCAGCATAAAGCTGTCTTCAAAAAATAAGCAATGGAGCGATTATAAAAATACAATTGCCGGGATTGAAAGTCAATGGAAAGAGATATACCCCGATAAAAAATTTTATTGCAGTTTCTTTGATAAAACCATTGCAAGCTTCTACGAAAAAGATCAAAGAACCGGGCAAATAATGAACGCGGCTATGCTTATTGCTATTTTCATATCGTGTATGGGGCTTTTTGGCCTTGTCACTTTTACCGCAGAGCAACGCAAAAAAGAGATCGGTATACGGAAAGTTCTTGGCGCATCAGTTGCAAACGTGGCAACCATGCTTGCCAAAGAATTTGTTGTTTTAATCGGCATATCCTTTCTGATCGCATCGCCAATAGCATGGTATTTTATGCATCAATGGCTACAGGGTTTTGCTTTCCGTGTCAGCATTAGCTTATGGGTATTTGCATTAGCCGGATTCTCAACAGTTTTTATCACCCTAATTACAATAAGTTATCAAAGCATCAACGCAGCATTGGCAAACCCGGTAAAAAGTTTGAAAACGGAGTAGGTTAGAGATTAGTTAATTAGAGATTAGGATTTATTTAAGAACACATTAAAGTCCCTCCCCTTTGGGGAGGCTAGGAGGGGTAAATGATACGCAACTATTTAAAAATCGCATGGAGAAACCTGATCAAAAACAAGGTTTCTTCATTCATCAACATCGGTGGACTCGCCGTGGGTATGGCTGTAGCTATGCTGATCGGCTTATGGATCTGGGACGAGCTGTCCTTCAATAAATATCATCAGAATTACGATCGTATCGCCCAGATAATGGTAAATGCCAATTACACTGGTGAGGTGTATACCATCAATTCAAACCCTTTGCCGATGGGCTATGAGCTCCGGTCGGCATATGCCGCCGATTTCAAATATGTGGTGATGTCGACTGGCGCCGAACAGCATAACCTCGTTCTTAAAGATAAGAGCTTTACCGAAACAGGTCGCTATATGGAGCCCGATGTTACGCAAATGCTCACACTCCGTATGTTGTATGGCAGTGCGTCAGGATTAACCGATCAAAACTCCATCCTGCTTGATCAGTCGCTTTCAAAAAAACTATTTGGTGATGCCGATCCTGTCGGGCAGGTATTAAAGATCGATAATAAACTCAATGTAAAGGTGACGGGTGTTTACGAAGATGTGCCCAATAACTCTGATTTTAAAGACCTCGGCTTTATTGCCCCTTTCGATTTATACCTCGCTTCAAATCCCTGGGCCAAAGATGCCCGCAACAACTGGAAAAACCAGTTTGTGCAGATATACACCCAGCTTAATCAGGGAAAGGATTTTAGCCAGGTATCCGCCCAGATCAAAGACATTAAATTACGCAACGTAAGCGGCGACCAGGCTGCCCGCAAACCGGTTGTGTTCCTGCAGCCCATGAGCAAATGGCACTTGTATTCTACTTTCAAAAATGGAGTGAACATTACCAGCGAACAACTGAAATTTATCTGGTTTTATGGCATCATCGGCGTTTTTGTTCTGCTACTCGCCTGTATCAATTTCATGAACCTGAGCACCGCCCGGTCAGAAAAACGTTCAAAGGAAGTAGGCATTCGCAAAGCCATTGGCTCGTTGCGGCAACAGCTCATCGGCCAGTTTTTCAGCGAATCTATATTGATCGCCCTCGTGGCTTTTGTGGTAGCGCTGGCCCTTGTTCAATACAGCCTGCCATTTTTCAACCAAATTGCTGATAAAAAAATAGCCATCCTGTGGGCCAACCCACTCTTTTGGTGTTCAGGTATCGCATTTGCGATGCTTACCGGTATCCTGGCGGGGATTTACCCGGCTTTGTATCTGTCGTCATTTGATCCTGTCACCGTATTAAAAGGCACTTTCGGCATCGGCCGGCTGGCAGCATTACCACGCAAGGCCATGGTGGTAGTACAATTTACCGTTTCCATTACGCTCATCATAGGTACCATCGTTGTTTATCGCCAGGTGCAGCATGGACAGGACAGACCGGTCGGCTATTCGCGCGAAGGTTTGGTGTCATTGTCGATCTCTTCATCAGAATTGAAAAGCAAATATAATGTGATCTCCACCGAACTAAAAAATACCGGGGCTGTAACAAGTATCGCCGCTTCGGCTAACCCTCTTACCAGCATCTGGTCTACCGATAACCAGTTTGAATGGCCCGGAAAAGACCCATCTCTCAAAGTCGACTTTGGGGCGATAGCTGTTAATTACGATTACGGCAAAACCATAGGCTGGCAATTTACTGATGGCAGGGATTTTTCGAGCGCTTTTCCAAGCGATTCGGGGGGTTATGTGATCAACCAGGCCGCGGTAAAACAAATGGGTTTGCAACACCCTGTCGGTACGGTCATTAAACATGGAGATAAATATTTCAGGATTATAGGCGTGATAAATGATATGGTGATGGAATCGCCTTTCGCACAGACTACTCCTTCCTTTTTCTTTTTGCAGGGCGATCCAAGCTTTTTGCTGATCAGGATCAACCCCAAACTAAGCGAACATAATGCCTTGACCAAAATAAGCAGGGTGTTAAAAAACCTGCTCCCGAATGAAACATTGGATTATAAGTTTGTTGATGAAACCTATTCGGCAAAATTTGCTGCTGAGGAACGCATTGGCAAACTATCAGGCGGCTTTGCGGTACTGGCTATTTTTATCAGCTGCCTCGGCCTGTTTGCCATGGCCGCCTACGTAGCCGAGCGTCGCATCAAGGAAATAGGCGTGCGCAAAGTATTAGGCGCTACCGTATTTAATTTATGGGGGATGCTCTCCGGCGATTTTGTGGTGCTGGTACTCATCTCGTTCCTGGTAGCCATACCCGTAGCCTATTACGGCATGCATAGCTGGCTGCAGAACTATACCTACCGCACCGAACTTTCCTGGTGGATATTCGCAGTGACCGGGATAGGATCAATTTTAATTACCCTGCTTACCGTAAGCTACCAAACCATCAGGGCGGCATTTGCCAACCCGGTAAAAAGTTTGAAAACTGAGTAGGTTAGAGATTAGTTAATTAGAGAATAGAGATTAGGTTTATTTAAGAACACATTTAAAGTCCCTCCCCTTTGGGGAGGTTAGGAGGGGTAAATGATACGCAACTATTTAAAAATCGCCTGGCGGAACCTTATTAAAAATAAGGCTTCTTCCTTCATCAACATCGGCGGCCTCGCGGTAGGTATGGCCGTGGCTATGCTCATCGGTTTATGGATTTGGGACGAATTATCCTTTAACAAATACCACCAAAACTATGACCGCATTGTCCAGTTGATGCAAAAGGAAAAGCATCTCGGCAATCTTAAAGTAACGGACCACATGCCATACCGGTTGCTTGACGAACTCAAAACAAATTACCAGGGCGATTTTAAACATATCGTAATAGCTACCGAAGCTGGCGATTACTATCTGTCGCAAGGTGAAAATAAAATACTGCAAACAGGGCAAAATATTGAAGCCGCTGCGCCCGAAATGCTGACATTGAAAATGCTCCGCGGCTCATGGGCTGCGTTGAAAGATCCGCATTCTATCTTGCTTTCAGCATCCGCAGCAAAAAGTCTTTTCGGCAGCGCCGACCCTATGGATAAAACGGTGAAAGTAAGCAACACTTATGATGTACATACCGTCACAGATGTGAAGGTGACGGGGATATATGAAGACCTGCCGCAAAACACCCAATTTCACGAAACACAGTTTTTTATGCCCTGGGACCTGTATGCAGCAGCTGATACCCGCTTAAGTACAATGGCATGGGACGATCATCGGTTTTTGATCTATGCCGAGATCCAGCCCGGCGCTGATTTGAATAAAGTGGCCGTCAACATCAAAGATTCCGAACTTAAGGTGATCAGGCACCTGGCCAATATGAAACAGGAAGTGGCAGCCAACCCGGAAATATTGATCAACCCAATGAAGAACTGGCACCTGTATTCGACTTTTAAAGATGGTGTTGCCGATAAAGGGCCTGTTCAGTTTGTGTGGATAGTTGGCATCATCGGGTGCTTTGTTTTGTTATTGGCCTGCATCAATTTTATGAACCTCAGTACCGCGCGCTCCGAAAAAAGGGCAACGGAGGTAGGCATACGTAAAGCCATCGGTTCCGCACGCGGGCAGCTGATCAGCCAGTTTTTTAGTGAATCGTTATTAGTGGCGCTTTTGGCATTTATGATAGCGCTGCTGCTTGCTGCCATTGCCTTGCCATTGTTAAATGGCCTTGCCGCAAAGCAGATCACCATACCTTTTACCAACTTGTGGTTTTGGCTTGCCAGCCTTGGTTTTGTGTTATTCACAGGTTTGCTGGCAGGTATCTATCCCGCTTTGTATTTGTCTTCTTTTCAACCTGTAAAAGTTTTAAAAGGCGCGTTCCGCGCAGGCCGCATGGCTTCCGTGCCGCGCAAGGTTTTGGTAGTGATGCAATTCACAGTATCGATCATATTGATCATTTGTACTATCATTATATATAACCAGCTGATGTTTGCCAAAGACCGCCCCGTTGGATATTCCCGGGACGGATTGGTGATAGTGCCGATGCAATCAATAGACTACCAGGGAAAAGAGGACGTTCTCCGCAATGAATTAAAAAGTACCGGCACAGTAACCGAAGTAGCTGAATCGGAAAGCCCGGTTACAGGTATATCCTCCAGCAATGGTGGCTTTACCTGGAAAGGCATGGCACCCGGTACAGAAGAAAATTTCGGCACGCTAACTGTAACCGCTGAATATGGAAAAACGATCGGCTGGCAATTTAAAAACGGCCGCGATTTTTACACAGGCTCTACTGCCGACTCATCCGGCTTTGTAATAAACGAGGCTGCCGCTAAATACATGGGCCTGAAAAATCCGTTAGGCGAAACCATCCATTGGAAAAGTAAATGGAACCATGTCGATAAAGATTACAGGATCATCGGCGTAATAAAAGATATGATAATGGAATCACCGTATAATGCTATTAAGCCTACTGTTTTCCGTCTGGGCGGCAATCACAACTGGATATTTATCAGGATCAATCCAAAGGTAAGCGTTAACAGTGCATTGCCTAAAATAGCTGAAGTGTTTAAGAAGATCGTGCCCTCAGTTCCATTTACATACAGCTTTGCAGATGAAGACTATGCCAAAAAATTTACTGCTGAAGAGCAAATCGGCAAGCTGACAAGATTCTTCTCGGCCCTTGCTATTTTCATCAGCTGCCTCGGGCTATTCGGCATGGCCATGTTCATGGCCGAGCAACGCACCAAGGAGATCGGTGTGCGCAAGGTATTAGGCGCAACAGTGTTTACGCTATGGCGGTTATTATCAAAAGATTTTGTAGCCCTTGTAATTATCTCGCTCATCATTGCAGCACCAATGGCCTGGTATTTTATGTCGAAGTGGCTTCAAAGTTACCAGTACCGCACACCTATATCATGGTGGGTATTCGCAATGACCGGCATCAGCGCTTTGCTCATCACTTTATTAACCGTCAGTTATCAAAGCATCAAAGCAGCAGTTGCCAACCCTGTAAAAAGCCTCCGGTCGGAGTAGATCAGAGATAGGATTTAGAGTTTAGAAATTAGAATTTAAACCACCATGATTAGAAACTATTTAAAAATCGCCTGGAGGAACCTCATCAAAAACAAGGCTTCTTCCTTCATTAACATCGGCGGCTTAGCCGTGGGTATGGCCGTAGCTATGCTGATCGGCTTATGGATATGGGATGAGTTGTCGTTCGACAAATACCATCAGAATTACGACCGCATTGCCCAGGTGATGGAGCACGAAACCTTTAACGGCAACATCAATACGGGTGCCCCTATTCCGTTACCGCTTGACGCAGAGCTGCGTAAAAGCTATGGGAGCGATTTTAAACATATCGCAATATCCTCGTGGATAGAAAAACACGTTCTGATCGTTGGCGATAAAAAGCTGTCCTTCCAGGGGAACTTTATGGGTGCCGAAGCTCCTGAAATGTTTTCATTAAAGATGATCAGGGGTATGCGTAACGGGTTAAAAGACCCTTCTTCCATACTTATTTCTCAATCAGTGTCAAAAGCCTTATTCGGCAACTCCGATCCCGTAGGCAAAGTGATAAAATTGGATAATACGGATAATTTTAATGTTTCGGGCGTATACGAGGACTTGCCTGCTAACACCACTTTGCACGACTTGGCATTCATGGGTTCGTTTGAACATTATATCCATTCTCCCGGCAACGGACGTTCACTGACTGATTGGGGCGACAATTCTCTATTGATGTATGTGCAGATAGCCGACAATGCTGATATGGCCAGGATTTCAGAAAAAATAAAGAATGTAAAACTCAGTAAAATGAGTAAAGAGGATATCAAATATAATCCATTGATGTTCCTGCAACCCATGAGCAAATGGCACCTGTACTCCGAATTTAAAAATGGCGTCAACATAGGTGGGGCAATACAATATGTTTGGCTGTTTGGTATTATAGGCGTTTTTGTGCTTCTATTAGCCTGCATCAACTTCATGAACCTAAGCACAGCCCGAAGCGAAAAACGTGCAAAAGAAGTAGGTATCCGCAAAGCTGTGGGTTCATTGCGCGGCCAGCTGATTAAACAATTTTTCTGTGAGTCGTTCCTGATAGCAGCGTTGGCATTTGTGTTATCGTTGGCCTTGGTATCATTCGCTCTGCCCTGGTTCAATGATGTGGCCAATAAGCAGATGGTAGTTTTGTGGGATAAGCCATTATTTTGGATTGCAAGCATAGGTTTTACTTTATTTACAGGGATCATTGCGGGCAGTTATCCCGCATTATACTTATCCTCATTCAACCCGGTTAAGGTATTAAAGGGCACTTTTAAAGCCGGCCGTTTTGCGGCAATACCCCGTAAGGTGCTGGTGGTTACCCAGTTTACAGTTTCGGTGATCCTCATCATCGGCACCATCATCGTTTTCAAACAGGTGCAATTCGCCAAAAATCGTCCCGTAGGTTACAGCCGCGATGGCCTGGTGAATATTGAGATAACTAATGACGATCTGCACAAGCATTTTGCTGTATTCAAGGCCGATCTTTTGAAATCGGGGGCCGTAATGGAAGCTGCCGAGGCATCAAGTTCAACTACCGGCGTTAATAATAACCGGGGCGATGTCAGTTGGCAGGGGAAGGACCCGGCCATGACCTCATTTTTTGGCTACATCGGCGTAACTACCGGATATGGCAAAACCGTAGGCTGGCAATTTACACAGGGAAGGGATTTTGCCTCCAGGTTCATCAGCGATTCATCAGCTATAGTGATGAACGAGGCTGCTGCAAAATACATGGGATTTAAAAATCCAATTGGCCAAATAGTAAGAATAGGCCAAAAAGACCTCACCGTAGTCGGTGTGGTGAAGGATATGGTAATGGAGTCGCCCTACGATCCCGTTAAGCAGACGGTTTTCTATATCCGCCGTGATCCGGCAGCCTATGTAATTATACGGATCAACCCAAATTCAAGCACACGTGAAGCGCTGGATAAGGTTGCCGCAGTTTGCAAAACCTATTCGCCTTCCGTGCCATTCACTTACACTTTTGCCGACGATGAATACGCCAAAAAATTTGCAACCGAAGAACGCATAGGCAAACTGGCCAGCTCATTTGCAGGTCTGGCAATTTTCATTAGCTGCCTGGGCCTGTTCGGCATGGCGTCCTTTATGGCCGAGCAACGCACCAAAGAGATCGGCGTGCGCAAAGTATTGGGCGCATCAGTTTTTGGTTTATGGCGATTGATGTCGAAGGATTTTGTAGTGCTGGTGATTATTTCACTGTTGATCGCCACACCGGTTTCCTACTATTTTATGCAAAACTGGCTGCAGCATTACACTTACCGTGCTGAACTTTCGTGGTGGATATTCGCCGTAACGGCAGCTGGCGCAATCATTATTACTCTGCTCACGGTAAGTTACCAAAGTGTCAAAGCTGCATTGGCGAATCCGGTAAAGAGTTTGAAGACGGAATGAGATCAGTTAGCAGTTAACAATTTGCAGTTGTTTTTGATCGAATGATTAAAAGAAAAAACGTACTACGTAAAACATATAACGTCCATTTCCTGCTATCTGTGAGGACACAGACAAGGATAAAGAGGGGCATAGCCCCGGTTAATATTGTAACAACGGATTTTAATCCGTTGAAAATGCAATAAACAATAGCAAGAACAGTATGTTCGGCCCATATAAATTGCACAGGATATGTACCGTCCGCTATGCGGACTCTTAACTTTTGATTTCCTGTACAATGGGTTAAAACCCATTGCTACAAAATGTTTTCGTCAGCTATGCTGACTTGCTATAGGAGGCTTACTTTCAAAAGGCATAGAAATAAAAAGCTGAAAAGATTTTATTCCTTTCAGCTTTATACTTTTAACCCTGCCTGCCGGCAGGTTTCGCCTCAATTAACAATATTGCTCAAACGCACCGATCAGGTTGTCGGCTATCATTTGTGCAGGGCGTCCCTCAATCTGGTGGCGCTCTATCATATGTACCAGCTTGCCGTCCTTAAATAAAGCCATAGCAGGCGATGATGGCGGGTAAGGCAACATATAGGCACGGGCCTTATTTACAGCCTCGGTTTCCATACCTGCAAAAACAGTTACCATTTTATTCGGGTGCTTTGCATTTTGGGACGCCAGCCTTGCAGCAGGGCGTGCATTAGCAGCCGCACATCCACAAACCGAATTTACCATTATAAACACAGTGCCTTCACTTTCAATAGCTTTGGTTACCGCATCTGCATCCTTTAACTCTTCAAAACCAACTTTGGTCAATTCCTCCCGCATGGGGGTAACTAAATACTCTGGGTACATCATATCCGTTCGATAATTTCTACAAAAGTAATCAATGATTTTTTATTAAAATTTTCTAAGTGTAATAATAACATTTACCTGACGAAAAACGTATAAGTAACCCGTGATAAATTGTGTTGGTAATAGATTTAACTTTTTTATTGAAAACCCGAAATATTTTGGATTTTTGTGCGTCTATTGTTTTATATTGCATCCCCTATATTCAACACTAACTAAGATATGAACCTAAAACTGACCAATTTTAGCACGATCATCATTGTAAACAAGAACCAGGAGCAAACACAAGCTATACGTGTAAAAACCAAACATCTGAAAAGGATGAAACATTACCTGGTTTCGGTAATATGTGTGATCCTTGGTTTGGCGGGAATGGTTCTTTATTTAAACTCAAAAGATAGCAAGCGCGAACAGGAAAAGCAACAGCTTTTAGCACAAATAGCACAATTAAAGGGCAAATTACCTGCATCTGCAGCTGCCCCGGTTACTGCGGTAAATACATCTTCGTCGGCAACAAATTACATACAATCGATACAGGGTAAGCTGCAAAAAATAAATGATTATTTAAGAAAAAGAGGATTAAAAGGGTTTGCGGTAAAATCAGTCGGCGGTGATGGCAATGCCGAAGAAAAGAAACTTAGCGACGATGAAAAGTATTCGCTTTATGATGAATATTTAAGTCGCCTGGTAAACAGCGTGGCATTTACGCCAATGGGTTATCCGCGTTTAAGTTCGATCACTTCGGTATTTGGTTACCGCAGCGATCCTTTTGATTCTGAAAATGCCGAGTATCACCCGGGTATTGATTTCAAGGGCGCAAAGGGCGATCCGGTTCATGTTACTGCGGATGGAAAGGTGGTTTTCACAGGATGGAAGGGTGGTTATGGCAATTGTATCATTGTTCAGCATAAAAATGATTTTCAAACATTATACGGCCACCTTTCGCATATTAATGTCCAGGATGGGCAGTCTGTAGGTACGGGTGATGTGATAGGAAAAGTAGGTTCGACAGGCCGCTCTACAGGTACGCACTTGCATTATGAAGTAAGAAAAGGCGGCAAACCGATAAACCCGGTTAAATTTTTATCGCTGAATAATTAGTGTTAGTGATTAGAGACTGAAGACTAGAGGTTAGGATTTTAAAAATTTTAGAATTTCGAGATTAGAGTTTAGAATTTAGCATTTCAACAATACATCTACAAGATATGGCCATGTTTAAGAAAAACAAGGTGGAGCTTGACCAACAGGCAATCTCAACCTTTTTAAGTGAGGGTTGTGTGATCGACGGGAACATGAAAGCTCCTGCGTTTGTTCGCATAGAGGGACAAATAACCGGCGATGTAACCGTTGAAGAGGGACTGATACTGGGTGAGAAGGGGCTAATCACAGGGAATATAATCACTAAGGAGATGATCATTTACGGTACGGTGAAGGGGCATATCAATTGTCATTCGCTCGAAATCCGTAGCACCGGCCGCATTACAGGCGATATAAAGACCCAGATATTACAGGTTGAAACCGGCGGCTCTCATAATGGCAAGCTTTCCATGTCGGCCTCCGAAAGCAGTAGCCCTAAACGGGAGAAGGAAAAACACGAAGTAGCTACCGCTTAATATACCTTGAACCCTCTTTGCGGCTTGCCGGAGAGAGGGTGGTCGAGCGCAGCGATGACCGGGTGAGTCAACAGGGTGGTATTTAACACTGCCTGATTTCTTTTAAATATTTCTATTGCTTAACTTTGCATTTCAAAATCAGAAATGTTATGTCATCAGTAGAAACTGCCTACACGAAATACAAAGTAAAAGACTTTTCATTGGCCGAATGGGGCCGAAAAGAAATTGGCCTCGCCGAAGCTGAGATGCCAGGATTAATGGCTTTACGTGCCGAATATGGCGCTTCGCAACCCTTAAAAGGCGCGCGCATTGCAGGATGCCTGCACATGACCATCCAAACTGCTGTTTTAATTGAAACTTTGCAAGCTTTGGGTGCGGAAGTTACCTGGTCGTCATGTAATATCTTTTCAACACAGGATCATGCTGCTTCGGCCATTGCTGCTGCCGGTACTTCAGTTTACGCCTGGAAAGGTATGAATGCTGAAGAATTTGACTGGTGTATCGAACAAACCTTATATTTTGGCGAAGATCGCAAGCCATTGAATATGATATTAGACGATGGGGGCGACCTGACCAATATGGTGCTGGATAAATACCCTGAACTGGTACCGGGCATCAAAGGCCTATCAGAAGAAACCACTACTGGTGTACACCGTTTGTACGACCGTGTAAAGGCTGGTACACTTCCAATGCCTGCTATCAACGTGAACGATTCGGTTACCAAATCAAAATTCGATAACAAATACGGCTGCCGCGAATCGCTGGTTGATGCCATCCGCCGCGCGACCGACGTAATGATGGCTGGTAAAGTAGCTGTTGTTTGCGGTTATGGCGACGTGGGCAAAGGCTCTGCCGATTCATTACGCAATTCAGGTGTTCGCGTTATCGTAACGGAGATCGATCCGATATGTGCGCTGCAAGCTGCCATGGAAGGCTTTGAAGTTAAAAAATTAACAACCGCCATCCCTGAAGCTGACATCGTGGTAACTGCAACAGGTAATTGCGACATTTTGCGCGAAAAACATTTCCGTGCCTTAAAGGATAAAGCTATCGTTTGTAATATCGGCCACTTTGATAATGAGATCGATATGGCCTGGCTGAACGGAACCTATGGCGATACCAAAATTGAAATTAAACCGCAAGTTGATAAATATACCATCAACGGTAAGGACATCATTGTATTGGCTGAAGGCCGTTTGGTAAACTTAGGTTGCGCCACTGGTCACCCAAGCTTTGTAATGTCGAACTCATTCACTAATCAAACACTTGCTCAATTAGAGCTTTGGTTAAATGGTGATAAATACGAAAACAAGGTTTACACTCTTCCAAAACACCTGGACGAAAAAGTTGCCCGCCTGCACTTAGCCAAGATCGGCGTTGAGCTGGAAGAATTGGACCCGCACCAGGCTGAATATATTGGCGTACCGGTTAATGGTCCGTTTAAGCCAGAGTATTATAGGTACTAAGTTGAAAGGCGAAAGCTGAAAGATAAAAGGGTGTGGCGGTTGCCACACCCTTTTATCTTTTCTTTGGATAGTTAAGATTATATTAGCAAATGCTCCGAAGGTTGTTTTATATTATTGCGGCGATACTTTCCATTGTAATCATAGTTTTTGTTTACGGAATATATTACTTCGGTAATCATTTTATGAAGCCGGGCCGGTATACGGATGCTCAATATTTTCATATACAAAACCGATTAGATTTCCAGGTTGCTTACAGAGGTGAAATATTAGATTCATTACTGATCACTACCGCTAAAAAGGATACTAGCTACAGTATCCATGAAGAATTATCGGCTGCTGAAACACCCGACAGCAATGCGCATTGTTGGTGTTATTGTGATAACTACACGACTACTTTAAAGTTTAATAACCCCACCGAGATTTACCTGGTGACGTATGGTTTCGGTGAGCATATGGTAGGTATCGATTGGGTCATCCAACTTGAAAATGGAAAATGGCAATGTCATCCCACATCTAAATTAGACTCTGTAGAAAAACAGCGTATCGAAAACAGATTTAGAAGTATTGTCACAAAATTTCCGTTAAAAGACACTTCAGCGCGGTCAAGTACATGGCAGGGGCATAGCGTTGATTATAATTTTGATGGACACTGATAGTAAACTACAATAAAAAGCTGCCTGATAAAAGGCTTTCCATTAATTTTTTGCTCCCGCAGGAGACACTGCGGTGATAAGCTTGGTCATATCACCGCAATACACTCCACCGATATCAAAATACCGCCCGGGAAGGGCATTACCTGCGGAGCGCTGCGGGCTGGCGGATTTTCAGGAAAGAAATGGCTGTAAATCTTATTGATGACCGAAAAATCCGGGTCGGCACCTGTCACCATAAAAACGGTGGTTTTTACGATCCTGTCTAAGCTGCTGCTGGCTTCCTCTACAATAGTTTGCAAATTCCGGAACGCCTGCCAGGCTTGTTCTTCATAATTATCGCTGATCAGTTTACCCGTTTCAGGGTTCATGCCCGCCATGCCCGATACAAATACCAGGTTGCCTGCTACAACTGCCTGCGGGATATATTGATTGAGTCGGGGCACCTTGGGCGTGTTGAAACTGATCTTTGATTCCATTGTGATAAAGTGCTGATTGTTGATGTATTGTAAATATAATTATTAAACTACCAAATTCCATTCAGCAATCTAAATTTGAATTTATAAAACCGGTTATGGACAAAAGAGTAAAATTCGATTTCGAAATATATTTTTCAAACGGCGGTGGCATCAGCGGTAATGATTTCAGGTTTGATATTGCAGGGGATGATATATCCGA
>Ga0206930_1009_pt1 | contig 75322 bp, 56 predicted proteins | sample Alteio_BWOrgHeat_20_FD_152939 | JGI IMG/M metagenome (GOLD analysis project Ga0206930, IMG submission 152939) | Enriched cells from forest soil in Barre Woods Harvard Forest LTER site, Petersham, Massachusetts, United States -... | ecosystem: Environmental > Terrestrial > Soil > Temperate forest >... | reverse complement strand
GGCCGGGGTGAAGTATGACATGTTCTCGACGATACCCAATAAGGGCACATTGATGGCATTCATCATAAACATACCTATACCCTTTTTTGCATCAGCCAGGGCCACGTTTTGAGACGTGGTTACGATTACAGCGCCTGTGATGGGAAAACTTTGCGTTACCGTAATATGAATATCCCCGGTACCGGGGGGCAGGTCAACCACCAAATAGTCCAGCTCGCCCCAATCAGCATCATTAAACAATTGTTTTACTGCGGTTGATACCATTGGCCCGCGCCATGGCACAGGTTGATTTGGATCAGTAAAGAAACCTATGGACAGCAATTTAATGCCATATTTTTCTATCGGCTCGATACGCGTTTTACCTTCAGCCTGACTGGCTTTTGGCCTGGCGCCTTCGAGTCCAAACATAATCGGAATCGAGGGCCCATAAATATCAGCATCGATCAACCCAACCTTTGCGCCTGCTTGTGACAAGCCGAGCGCAAGGTTTACGGCTATAGTAGATTTACCAACGCCGCCTTTACCTGATGCTACTGCGATAATATTTTTAACCCCCGGAACACCAGTGTTCTTTTGCGATGTAACACTCGAAGTCATGTTAATGCTTACTTCAATTTCCTTGCTGATAAAATAGCCTATCGCATTGCGGCAGGCATTTTCTATCATAGCCTTTAGCGGGCAGGCCGGTGTAGTGAGTATAACCGAAAAGCTAAGCTTATTCCCGTCAATATGAATATCCTGTATCATGTTCAGCGTAACCAGGTCCTTTTTAAGGTCGGGTTCCTCAACATTACTTAAGACTTTTAAAACTTGTTCTTGTGTGATCGTCATAAAATATAGTACAAATTTACTAAAACACAGGGAAGTAGTGTCATATGAATGATAAAAGGCATCTGAACCCGAATTAGTCGAATTTAATATAGCTGGAATTTTTTGATTCCCATCCCATATACAAATTCGTTATTCTGTAAATTCCGATTCAGATAAAATGAAAATCGTTACTTAAATACTCATAGAAACATTTTATCACTCCCGGCGTTTGTATCGCATAAGATTTAGATTAGTTTTGGATAAAATTCCCTTGATGCAGCGCCTTAATTCCAGATACATCCGCATAGCGGGCATTATTATCATCGTTCTTGTTGTTCTTTTGGGTATCGGCGGTTATATCGCTTACTCCAAACGCGGCGCTTTGTTGGAAAGGGCCATTGCCAAAGCCAAACTAAAAGCAAAAAAGGATTATAATTTAAATTTAAACATTGGGTCGGCGAGTTTCTCAGGGCTAAGCACAGTATCATTTTCCAATATTATCGTGGTTCCTGACGGGCGCGACAGCCTGCTGAGTATCAAAAAGTTTGATATCAGTGTAAAGCTGATGCCGCTGATATTCGGCAATGTTAAATTGTCGGACGTGGTGCTGGAGGATGGCCATTTGAACCTGACGGATATAAAACACGTAAAGAATTTTGATTTCCTTTTCAAAAAGAAAAAGGATACTACGCAAACCAAGTCTAAAGTTGACCTTGCCGAACTGGCCAATAATCTCATTAACCAGGTACTATACAAAATCCCGGATAACCTGAATTTGAAGAATTTCCTGATCACATTTACAAGTGACAGCACCAAAGCAAAATTGCTGACCCAAACAGCTGAGATCAGGAACGGCAAATTAAGCTCCACCATCATCGTAAACGATAATGCTGCAACCTGGCATCTCGCCGGGAAAATGCACCCCTCCGACAAGGATATCGCCCTGAGCCTTTATGCCGACGGGAAAAAGGTGGAGGTCCCTTTTGTTGAACAGCGTTATCACCTGAAAGTGAATTTTGATACCATAACTACAAGGCTTGATAAAGAAGAAAACAGCGGCGGCACCACCAAAATATATGGATACTGGTCGGTACGCAATTTAACCATCAACCACCCTGGGTTATCATCAACCGACATTGTAGTACCCAACGGCTCCATTGATGCCAATGTATTTGTGGGCAAAAATTATGTTTCACTGGATAGCTCCTCCCGCATTTATTTGAGGAAAGCGATCATTAAGCCTTATCTTAAATACCAGCTTAGCCCGGTAAAAATTTATACTGCAAAGGTGAATACCGACTGGCTTAATGCACAAGATGTGTTTGATGCCTTCCCGCAGGGGATGTTTGATTCGCTTGAGGGGATACAGGTAAGCGGCAAGCTAAAATATCATTTGCACCTGTTCCTGGATACTTCACAGCCCGACAGTGTGCAGTTTGAATCGGCGCTGACTAAGGATAATTTCAATATCATTAAATATGGGAAAACAGACCTGGGTAAACTAAATAAGCCCTTTATTTACACCCCTTATGAAAAGGGTAAACCGATGCCTGCACGTACCATAGGCCCGTCAAACCCCGACTATACGCCGCTGGACCAGATATCGGCAAATGCTCGGAACGCTGTTATGACTTCAGAGGATCCCTCCTTTTATACCAATCATGGCTTTGCTGTTGAATCCATCAGGCGGTCAATCGCTACCGATTTTAAGGAGCATAAGTTTAAGCGTGGTGGCAGTACTATATCCATGCAGCTGATAAAGAACACTTTTTTGAGCAGGGAGAAAACCCTCTCACGCAAAATAGAAGAGATACTGATTGTATGGTTAATTGAGAACAACAATGTCATGTCGAAAAACCGTATGCTGGAGGTATACTTTAACATTGTAGAATGGGGGCGTAACATTTACGGCATCAGCGAGGCATCTCATTATTATTTCGGCAAATCGCCTTCCGAGCTTACTCAAGGCGAAGGCATTTACCTGGCAAGTATCCTTCCTCATCCTAAAACCGGCTTATATTCATTTTTACCCGATGGTACTTTGCGGCCAAGCTTGCACGGCTATTTTAATATGATAGGCAGGATGATGGCAGGCCACGGATTAACGGATGTGGATACCAGCGGATATGGCTACTCATCAGTGAGACTAAAAGCTGGGCTACGACAGGAAATTGCTCCTGTGCCAGCCTCGGTTGCTGATAGCCTGATGAAGCAAACCAATGACGATGATGATGATTCGGCACTTTTAAACAGCCAATCTCAGCCTGAAAAGAAGCCGACCTTTTTCCAGCGTTTATTTGGGAAAAAGGATAGTGCTGAGATCAAGAAAGAGAAAAAGATCGAATCAGAAATAGATACCGTTGGCAAAACCAAAAAACAGATCCGCCAGGAAAAACGGGCGCTTAAAAAACTGGAAAAGGAACGGCAGAAAGAATTGAAGGATAAGGGTCTTCTGTAGAGAGGCAAAATTTTGCGTCTCTACATTGAAGATTTTCTTATAAACAGTTTCGATTTCAGAACGTGCTGCTTTTTGGGTAGCACTGCATTTTTTGATTCTAACTCATCAAATAACAGTGTAGCTGCTTTTATGCCCATTTCATAAGCCGGCTGAGTAATTGTTGATAACGGCGGGCAAAGCAAAGGCGCAATACCCAGGCTCGAAAAGCTGATCACTTTCAGGTCGTTCGGAATAGATATATTAAGGTCGTTACAGACATAGTAGGTAGCAAAAGCCAAACGTTCAACAGAGCTAAATATACCGTCTGGTTTAATTTCTTCCAGCACATTTTTGATGATGCCGTAGTTTACCTTTTCATCCTGGCTGCAGTCCACTATCAGTTCATCATTATAAAGGATATTGTGCTTTTGCAAGGCATCAATATACCCCTGCATACGTACTTTACCAATGGAGATGCTTTTATTAATTACCAGGTAGGCTATCCTTTTGCAACCAGTTTCAATCAGGTGCTCTGTGGCAGCAAAGCTGCTGTCATAGTCATTGGTAGTTACTTTTGATACATCAATATCCTCATATACACGGTCAAAAAAAACGACCGGTACATTCTTTTGTTCCAGCTTGCGCAGGTAATTGTGGTCATTCGCCTCACCAGATACCGACATGATAATACCATCGGCTTTGCCATTGTTCAAATAGTTTACAAACGATACCTCTTTTTCGAACATATCATCGGTGCGGTAAAGCAGGATATAAAAGCCTTTCTTCCGGGCCACTTCCTCTATTCCGTTTATGGCCTGCGCAAAAAAGTCATTCACAATTTCAGGCACGATCACGGCGAGCGTCTTACTTTTTTTATCTCTTAAATTACTCGCGTAGTGGTTAGGTAAGAAATTATGCTCCCGTGCAAACGCCAGTATCCTTTCCTTTGTATCCTTATTAATATCAGTGCTCCCATTAAATGCCCGCGAAATAGTAGAGGTGGATATCTTTAGCTCTTTCGCCAGTATTTTAATATTAATATTATCCATTTTAATCCCCTATCGTGTGTGTGCTCAAATGTAACAAATTCGTTAATTTTGCGATAATCAATTTAAAATCAATGTTATTATTTGGGTGTATTTATTATTTCTCATACAAAATATAAGCGCTTGTAGCCGGTATAGTCAATTGCGTACCACTTAGTTTTTTAATTCCATTTTCATCAATATTGTTTCCATCTGCTGCTAATGTCCAGTTCCCGGTGGGGATATTAATTTGCTTATCTATTCCATTGCCATTAAAAATAACCAATATGTTTTTCCAGCTATCACCGTTGGCGTTACCGCTTATTTGATAACCAATAGTGTTAGGGTCTGTAGCATCAAAAAACTTTAGACGGCTTTGAATCATTTGTGCCGATGGCATGCGGAAGGCCGGGTGATTTTTTCGCAAAGCGATCAAAGCCTTGTAATAATCAAACACCTGCTTGTACCTGCTTTTCCGGCTCCAATCCAACTGGTTTATGGAATCGGGACTATTAAAGGAATTGGCCATGCCCTGCTTGGTACGCAGCATTTCGGCGCCGGCATGCAAAAATGCTACACCCTGCGAGGTGAGCACAATAGCATTGCTTAGTTTATCCATTTTGATCAGATTGGCTTCTGAAGCAGTGGGATTGGAAATTTTGAGCCGGTCCCACAAAGTATTATCATCATGGCATGATACATAATTGATGGTTTGATACGGCTCTGCGGCCCAGGCTTCTTTGGAGTAATTTACCTTGCTATAATCAATTTGCGGGTGCTTTACCGATCCCACTATCCCGAACTTAACACTTTCAGCTGTTCCGGCTGCACCGCTTACAAAACCTTTTGATTTAACATCGCTCCAACCACCTTTAATGCCATCGCGCAGGTCATCATTAAAAACAGCGATCTGGTTAAGTTTGGCAGCATTTTTCTTTACGGCGCGAAGATTTTCATCCAATGGGCTTGATCCCGCTGTCCAGCCCTCGCCATAAATAAAAATGGTGGGATCGATTTTATGCAACACCGCGCTGATCTGGTTCATGGTTTCAATATCATGTACCCCCATCAGGTCGAAACGAAAGCCATCCAAATGATATTCTTTTGCCCAATACACCACTGATTCGATCATGTATTTACGCATCATTGCCCGTTCGGATGCGGTTTCATTTCCACAGCCTGTAGCGTTCGAGTAGGCTCCTTTGGCAGTGTGCCTGTAGAAATAACCCGGTACAAACTGGTTGAAATTCGATTTAGTATCGGCGGTATGGTTATATACTACATCCAGTATCACCCGAAGGCCATTGGCGTGCAGCGTTTGTACCATCTGCTTAAACTCTTTTATCCGCACATTGCCACCGTACGGATTGGTAGCATAGCTTCCTTCTGGTACGTTATAATTGAGGGGATCATACCCCCAGTTATACTTCTCATCAGGTTTTGTTTCATCGATGGAATTAAAATCGAATGAAGGCAGCAAATGAACGTGTGTAACACCCAGCGCCTTAATATGATCAAGACCAGTTGATTCATCATCGGGGCTTTTGGTGCCGGTTTCGGTCAGCCCTAAAAATTTACCTTTATTTTTGATGCCCGATTGCGGACTGATGGACAGATCGCGGACATGAAGCTCGTAAATAATGATATCGGTAAAGTTTTTCTGAGCGGGCTTTCTGTCGTTTACCCAGTTTTTAGGATTGGTTGATACCAGGTCGACCACCATCCCACGCTTACCGTTCACTCCTACTGCCTTTGCATAAATATCAGGGCGTTCCTGTAGCCATCGGCCGCTGTCGCAAACCTGGAAGGTGTAATACTTATTCTTCAAATCATGATTAATTACTGTTTGCCATGTACCTTTCACGCCTTTGTCCAGTTTAAGGATTTGAGTGGCTTTTCCGCCATCACCTGCCTCGTATAACCGTAGTTTTACAGCGGATGCTGTGGGCGCCCATATTTTGAAAATGGTTTTAAGGTGCGAATAAGTTACCCCCAGGTCGCTGCCGGCATAAACCGGGTAATCATCATAAGACAGAGTTTTTTTGATGGGTTTAAATGATGTCAACAATGTGGATATAAAAGTTAATGCTAAAATAAGTCTCCGATAATTCATCAGTAAATAATTAATACATTCAAATAGAATTAAAATTAATGATCGGGCATAATACTTTTTCTAATTAAAACAATTCCAGTGCTTTAATCATTATCATTACACATAATCTACACACAGATAAGCTAAGCCAATTCATGAAGCGACCTGCTTTAAATAAGTACATCTATATTATGCTTTTTTTCGGACTTTTTAGTCCTCTTTCATCAAGAGCATATTCGGTTTTCGCTCATGAGGCCATCATAGACGCAAGCTGGGAAAAATCCATCTTACCATTACTCAAAGCAAAATACCCGGCAGCAACTGATGCCGAAATAAATGTGGCCCGGTCCTATGCTTATGGCGGGTCCTTAATTGCCGACATGGGTTACTTCCCCTTTGGTAATCCCTATTTTACCAACCTGGTGCACTATGTGCGCAGCGGCGATTTTGTAAACAACTTGTTATCAGAGTCGCAAAATATAAACGAATATGCTTTTGCTATAGGCGCTTTGTCGCATTATATGACGGATAAATACGGGCATTCATTGGGCACAAACAAAGCCGTTCCTATCGTTTATCCTAAAATAGGTCAGAAATTCGGGAGTGTAGTTACTTATGATGAGGACAATATCTCTCACAAAAGGATGGAATTTGCCTTTGACGTATTACAGACCGCAAGGGGTAATTATTTACCTCAATCTTATCATAATTTTATTGGATTTAATGTGGCAAAACCCGTATTGGAAAGAGCCTTTCTTAAAACTTATGGCGAAGACGTTAACCAGGTTTTTGGGAATATCGATCTGACTATTTCAACTTTCAGATGGTCGATAAGAACCTTGTTTCCTGCATTAACCAGGGAAGCATGGTCGATTAAAAAAGCCGACATACTTAAAGCTCATCCCGATTATACCAGCCGCAAATTTCATTACAGGCTAAAAAAGAAGGAATATTACCAGGAATTTGGAAGAGAACGCGAAAAACCAAAGTTCCACGAACGGATAATCGCTTTCCTGATACAGATATTGCCTAAGGTAGGCCCATTAAGATCCTTAAAGTTTAAGGACCCCGGGCCCGAGGGCGAAAAGCTATTTATCCAAAGCTTTGATACTACAGTTGTTCATTATGGCATTGCCTTAAATACATTGAAGCGGGAAGATCATATTAATTTGCCTGATGTAGATTTCGATACCGGCAACATTACTGCGCCCGGGGAGTATGGTCTGGCCGACCTGACCTATAGCCAGATGGTGATCAAACTGCAGGACGAAAAACTTAAGAACTTATCTCTTCCCCTAAAGGAAAATATTATGTCCTTTTATGAGAAAGCAGACACCACAACCAAATCGAATACAAACAAGAAAGACAAAATCGATTGGAAAAAAACCTACCTGGCGCTGCAGCAAATAAGAACTGCAAAACCTGTACCAATGGATAGCTTAAAGAACTATAAGGGGGGAAGTTATAAAATTGAACCTGATAGCGCTAAATTGAGCAGTAATCAGCATAAATAAGTACTTTTTTCTGTGTTCAGAAATAGCTACTTTGGTAGTATGAGACACTCTCTTTCTTCCTTGTTAATTTTCCTTGCATTGCTGCTTTCATTTTCTGAATGTAATGCACAGAATAATGCTGTCAGTTTTCATATTCAATCATCCCATACCTCGTTCCCGGATACTGGCAGAGCTAAGGGGCATAAATATGATAGTGTTCTGTATACTGCCGCCGATCATTATCGTGATAGTACCGTGCTTATCATCGCACCAAAAAATCTGGATGCAAACAAGACTGTCGACCTGGTTTTCTGGTTCCATGGCTGGCGGAATAATGTGGATAACACTGCGGTGTTTTACCATTTGACCGAGCAGTTTATCGCCTCACATCGCAATGCGGTATTGGTTTTGGCTGAAACTGCAAAAGATTCGCCAGATAGCTATGGTGGTAAATTGGAAAATCCCGGTGTATTTAAGGCTTTGGTTGGAGATGTGCTGACCGGGTTGAAAGCGCAAAAACTAATTCCTGAAAATTGTACCACAGGGCATATACTGATCGGCGGGCATAGTGGGGCATACAGGGTGATGGCATACATTATTCAAAACGGGCAGATGCCAATTGATGAGGCGATGTTGTTTGACGCTCTTTATGCCGAAACCGATAAATTTATGGCTTGGATAAAAGCCGACAGCACGCACCGCTTTATTGATCTTTATACCGACCATGGTGGCACCGATGGCGAGACGCATGCTATGGTGAAGCTGTTGAACGAGCAGCATATCCCCTACATCGAAACGGAAGAGAGCCAGTTAACACCGCAACAATTGCAGGCCAATCGGTTGGTTTACATACATAGCCTGCACGAGCACAATAACATTGTGAACAGTCCGGATAATTTCAGGCTGTTTTTGGAGAATGAGCCATTTTTGGGGAAGGTGAAAAAATGAATAATACAAAAAGGACAATACTGGCATTAGTTATTATAATTATAGTGCTGTTTTTAGGAATTCGTGGATGTATGTCACTGATGCTGTCAAGTGCCTTAAAAACCAACAAAGAAGTTTCTGAATTGGATTCTAATACTTATTTAAAAAGTGTACCGGAAGAATATTTAGGCTTGTTTTTGAATAAAGCTAATATTTTACCAGATAGCAGTGTTACCAGTAAACAAAGAAGTTTAGTATCACAGTTACATAATGAAAAATATTATATCCAAGTATACAAATTAGATACAATAAATGGATTATCGCTAAGTAGTATTATCTTTCAAACATTCGATAATTCCGAAATTTCAATGTATTCATATTATGTTGAGGAGTCAACTAATAAGCAATTACGAATTCGCTATAAACTTGGGCAAAAAGAAAAAACATCATCGCTATACTTTACGTTGTACGGTGATCATACTCAAGTAATTGAAAAGAATGATAGTGTCGCTTACTATTATTCAAACTTCGAAAACTTCTCAATAAAATATAAAAAAAATGACAAGATTGACATTTATGGAAACAAACGAGGAACTACACCAAGCCTGAAAGTTCCTATAGAAATTATGTTTTTGAAGCGAACTAATAATTTACACTTCATTTTGTTATCGAATAAAAACAATTCTTCCAATTTGGATAAGTACGCGTTGTATAATTTAATTATTAGGAACACTAGTATAAGGTAAAGAGGATCCTATGCGCCACAAGCGGGACGCTTGCGGTAGCGTACGGGACAATTTTATTAAAGCATTTCAATCCCCAACCCCGCGTCATTATTCAACACCCATTTTCCATCCTTAAACTCCGGTATTTTGTAGGGGTTGTTGCTGGTGAGGAACGGCCCATCCAGATCGGCCCAGTCGCATTGTGGAGCAAGAGCAGCAGCGGCTAAGGTAGCACAGCTGGTTTCGCTCATGCAGCCTATCATTAGTTTTAATCCGAGTTCACGTGCTTTTAATATCATTTGATGGGTCTCGTACATTCCTGCCGATTTCATCAGCTTGATGTTGATGCCGTGGTATACGCCTTTTGCCTTTCCCACATCGGGCAGGCGCTGTACAGACTCATCACCAATGATGGGTACCGGACTGCGCTCGGTGAGCCAGGCGTTGCTATCAATATCGGTTTTGAGCATGGGTTGTTCTATCAGCAAAACGCCCTGCTCGTGCAGCCAATGGGTCATGTCGAGGCTTTGCTGCAGGTCGGTCCAGCCCTGGTTAGCGTCTACAAAAAGCGGGGCATCTGTTACGGAGCGGATAGTGCTGATGAGTTCCTTATCGCTATCGCGACCGAGCTTTACTTTGATGATCCTGCAATCTCCGGCTTCTTTAACTTTTTTGATCATCATTTCGGGGGTATCGATACCTATGGTAAAACTGGTGAGTGGCATTTGCTGCGGATCGCTGCCTAAAATTTTCCAGCAGGGCTCGCCTTTTAATTTGCCTTCTAGATCGTGCAGGGCGATATCGATGGAGGCCTTTATCGCAGGGTTGCCGGGTGCGATGCTATCGAGATAATCTATGATCGATGCAAAATCAAAAGGATATTTGAATTGATTAGCATCAACCTTACTTAAAAAATCATTGGCACTTTGATAGCTCTCACCCATGTAAGGCACCATAGATGCCTCGCCATAGCCGATACAACCTTCGTGCGCTATTTGCACCAGCATTAAGGGTGTTGAATTGCGCGAAAATTTGGCAATGGTAAAAGTGTGCTTTAGTTCGAGTTCGAAGGGTTGATAAGTCAGTTGCATGTTAAATTCAAAGCTAAAATTTTCTAACGAGCAGTCATGAGACCGTGGAAAAATAATTTGACCTGCCTGCGCAGTGGACTCACCCCGACATCGCTGCGCTTGTCGACCCTCTCTCCGCGTTGCGGAAAGAGGGTGAATTTTTTTTATTGATAAAACCCTCTTTACGGCTTGCCGTAGAGAGGGTGGTCGAGCGAAGCAAAGACCGGGTGAGTCAAATGGCCCGGTTGGCAATAAACATTCACAAGTAAATTTTAGGAGACCACCCCAATCAATCATATAACTAATTACCGGGATAATATTTCCTGCTTATCTTTGCGGCCATGCCGGCAAAAATTTATTCACCGTTCGATAAGTTTAATTTCAGTAACCGCAATTGCTTTCTGTCTGGTGAGCCTTTAACATCCGAAGAAGAAAAGATACAGGTGTTCCCTGCCTGGCTGATGAGCCGTTTTGATTTAGCCGATCAGCCATTTAAATTACTGGATGAAAGTATTTCTACCTATAAAGACCTTAAATTTCCATGCGCAGCCAAGGTAAATGAAAACTATCTGGAGCCATTGGAAGCTGAAATAGCCGCAGCCTTTGATGTGGGTTTTGAGGGTGTGAAGCAGGTGGATGAACTCAAACTTTTTCAATGGGCAGGGAAACTGCTTTACGGCATCCTGTTTAACGAGATACAGGCGGGTATCAAACAGCAGCACGCGCAAGGACAGGAGTTTAACATTTCTCAATCGCTGATCCATAAATTCAGCAATTTGCATTTGATGTTGCAGAGCATTTATCAGCCTATTGTATTTGAGGATTTTACGCCATTCAGCCTGTTTTTATTTAAGGTGAATAATGAGGATGAGCTTTTTGGCTACCGCGATGAGATCAATACGTTAACATTTTCGTTACGGATAAAGAACTTTGGACTGGTCATTTGCCTGCAGGATAATGGCGCCAATAGGGTTTATCACCGCGAGATACTGGAGAAGATAGAAGGCCAAACACTGCATCCTATCCAATTTGAAGAATTTAACGCCCGGATATTTTACTCGGCTTACCTGTTTAACCGCCTGCCGGAATACAATATTTTACCTGTTGATGATACCACTTATATCGAAGCCATGCCGCTGCGCGGGATGATCAGCAAGCCGCTGTTTGATTTCTGGGTAAACAAAACTTACGGGCAGGTGCTCGAAAACTTCTGGAAAAAGTGGGGCTACCTTCTGCTGGAAATCATCAAAGACCCGGAAAATCCTATCAGTTTTTTACTTGATGCAGATGGCAACTTTATCAATGCATCCACGATTGAACTTTCTCTGTAATTGTTTGAATAAACAAGGGCACCACCTCGTGGTGCAGAATAACAGTGATGGCTAACCCGCTAAGCGCACCAAACATATGCGCATCGTGGTTTACGTTATCGGTGGCTCGTTTGGAAGCATAATTGCAATAAATGAGGTATAATATAGCGAAAAGAACCCCATAAATAGGGATCGGTATCAGCATAATGTAGATCGGGTTGAGCGGATCAAATAATATCGCCCCAAAAATAACCGCGCTGACTGCGCCGGATGCCCCAAGACTGTGGTATCCATAATCTTCCTTGTGCTTGCTTACTGAGGGCAAATCGCTTAATACAAGGCTAAGAACATACAGCACACCAAATTGCCAGTGCCCAAGTCTGGCTTCCAACTGAAAGGCAAAGAAGTAATACGACAGCATATTGAATATGAGGTGCATCCAGTCATTATGGATAAGCCCGCTGGTAATCAGGGTATAAACCCGCTTTCCCCGAGAAACGCTGTAGGGGTGCAGCATAAACCGCGCATAGATGTCCTCATTATAAAATGCTATGAGGGATGTAATAATGGTAATTACAAAAATGACAGACGCTACTGGCGCCACTGTGAGGTATTCTTCCATTTATTTAAGATCGAGTTTGGCATTCGTTAATAATCTGCCTACCGGGTAGCGAAGATAGGTTTTTTCGAAATAGGGCGAATTTCGGTAAACAAAGTTTAATTGCGCACCTGCACTATTGGCCAATTGCGGGTTTTTGGCTTTTTCATCGTCTAGTTTCTTTCTCAGGCCCGGGTCCTTTTTTAGCAGATCAGCAGCAATATCCTCGAATACGTAATCTGAAAAATCTTCCTTTTCGCCTAAGATCGAATCGAAGAAATTCCAGGCGAAGAATGAGTCAACACCCTGCGGTTCTAGGGTTTCCACAATATAGCGGTTGAGGGCCTGGTTGGTATATACCACGTAATCGCCGGCATAATACCTCACTTTCATGTCAACCGGGTTCAGTTTTACATTGCTGTGCAGGTAATGGCCTTCATATGGGCGCGAGCCGGTTTTGTAATCACCAATGTAATACATTTGCAGGCCGAGCGTGGTATCATGCGTGAGCCTTTGCATGGCAATGTTGTTCAGCTTAAACAATTCGATCACTTTTTGCCAGGCCTGGGGAATCACATAGGCTATCGGTTTATCCGCGAATGCGGTCGCCTTATAATTATCGTAATATTTGATGGTTTTGGTGTAGGGTTTGGTTTCGTCATAATACAGGCGCGGCAACCCGCTCACTTCGCTTATTTTGTGGCTAGCCTCGTAGCCTTTGAAGGTGATGGTATCGTATTTCTGTTCATCCAGTTCCCAATTGAGGGCGAACTTGGTTTGCTGTTTTACCTGTTCATCGGCCTTGTGCTTTACCTCACCAATTAGTTGATGATCGCGCTCGCAGATGCCGAACAGGTTTTGCATAAAATCATAAGTGGCATAAACGCGTTTGTCAAAGGTCTTCAGCATATGCGTTTCTGTGATGTAGCTGATGATGTTGTGCTGGGCGGTATAACCTGTTGCAAAGCGCGGCGTTTCTAAAAAGCTGACGATCCCTGAGTCGGGGGATGCCTTTAATTCCTCCACGTAGGGCGTCATTTCGTAACCGCTTTTCGCCATACGCTTATATAACTCGGGCGAAAGCGTTTTGGAAGTATATTCGGCAAGGATGGGATTCTGCTTGTCCTTTTGGGTTTCTATCAGTGTCATTACATATTGGTAGTCGGCACCGTCACTGGTATGGTTATCCAGGAAAACCTCAGGCTGCCAGGTGTTCAGTATCTGCATAAAGGCAAGAGCGTTTTTGCTGTCGGCCTTAATAAAATCGCGGTTCAGGTCGAGGTTTTTATAATTGCCCCTGAAACCATAAGCCCGGGGCCCATTCTGATTTGGGCGTGATACGCCACGGTTCAAACAGCCATCAATATTGTACACCGCTATGAAGCAAAGTACTATATCTTTCGGCAATTGATTTTTCTTCAGCATATCGCGCACGATCATCATGCTGGCATCTATTCCCTCTGGTTCGCCGGGATGAATGCCATTGTTGATCAGCAGGGTCCTTTTATTTTGCTTTTTGATTAATGCCGGATCAAACACCCTGTCGCGCGATAAAACGATTAGGGTTAAAGGCTTTCCAACATCGGTTGTGCCATAATTGATCAGCTTCATTTGGGTGTATTGCTTGCTCAATTTTTGATAATAAGCAATTATTTCGGCATAGGTGGCCGTGTAGTTTTTATCCTTACTTTGTTCAAAGGGTGTTAACTGTGCTTTGGCCTGGAAAAAGGCAAAGCAGATGAGCAGTGCCGATAAGCATCGTTTCATAAAAAATAATTTTGACAAATATAGATTTGGCAAATGATTAATAAGGCATACCGGAAAATATTACAAATCTCAATCGCTTAACAGTATCCACAGCCTGTTGGGCAATTTTCTGACACCTTAATAATATAACTTTGCTATTTTTTATGACTTCTTTTCTAAGACCAGTACAACCTTATTAAAATCTGATGAAGCATTGATGATCTTCCTGAATTCGTCGAATTGACTGAGCGGATAAAAGGTTTTCCGGTACTCTTCCATAATATGTATCGATAAGATATTCCCTTTAATTTCATAGCTGGAGACGAAGCCCATTGTAAGTTCGCTATTATCTTTAAAGGTTTGATCGATCTTCAAATCATTGGGGTTGGTGATCTTATAGCCATCCGGAATTACAAAGTCTATCCTTCGTTCTTCGATATGCCCGAATTCAATGCTAACTGGTTCCTGCCTTGGTTTTTCCTGGTACATTTCCACTTGCGGGCCTATGGCCATACCTATTTTTAAAAGTAGTTTGTTTCCAGCTCTTTCAACCAGTTCGCTCGATTTTGTTTTGATGTGCAGTATAAAAGGCTGGTTTGTATTTGCTTTATCGAACTCTGGGTTCAGGATTTCAGAGAAAAGTATATGGTCGGTACTGGCATATGATTTGGCCAACTCTTTAATGATATTGGTTTTTTGCTCGTCGTTGGAGTAGTTAAAGGCGTCCCTAATTCCTGTAGCACTGTATCCGGTAAAGCTCTGCCTATCATCAATTGTCAATGAATCGAGGCTGGGGGCAAGTTCTAAACTCGCGTCAATATTATCTGAAGACCTGGTGTAATCTTCCAGTGTTATATTTTTTATGTCGGCGATGGCCGTCGAGAAATTGCCAAGTGTAGTACGTTTGCAAAAAAGGCCATTTGAGGCACCCCAAGACGGGAATATCCAGGGATACCTGTAATCAGGTCTTGTCGGCGCCATAAATTTGCCTTCTGTAGGGAAATAGAATAAAGGATTATCACAATTGTTCCAGTTCTCAAATTCTTTATCGATAACAAACTTTTCCCTGTTACCTGTTAAAACAAACTGGAAGTTGACACCCAGGTTCTGAAAGATGGCGCTATATAAGCGCACAGTGCCCATGGTGCCGCCAATTTTATTCTGAATAACGCCTGCCAGGCTGTTTCCGGCCTCGCTGTTTAAGCCCTCATCGTAAGAAAATTTCTTTTTTACATAACTTTCAACCGCTGTTATTTTTGACACTTCGTCGCCAAGCTTGTCCCAGCCGTTTTCTGTAACCATATCCCCAATCTTTTTGGTTTCCTTATCAGTGCTAAAGGTGTAATTTCCGAATATTCGTTTAGCCAGCTCATTCCATGTAAACAAGCGTTCACCCTTGCGTGTAGCATCGTTATAGGAAAGTTTAAACTCTATTCTTCGTAGATTGGCTTGATAAGAGGAATACTTTTCCTCGTCAACTCCGGCTGTTTCTTTAAAAGTACATTGTGCTGTCCGCCTGCTATTAATAACTGTATCTGTGGGTGTTACATCGAAGTTATAGGGTTTTATATCAAACCTCAAACGGTCGGGTGCAACAATCTGGAAGGTGGTTTCCAGTTCAGGTGCATTTCCTTGCACTGTCTCCCGTCCAAAATAAGAAACCGGTCTTTTATAAGTATAATAGAATTCTACCTCACAACCTTTTTCAAGGCCCTCCATAGCGAATATTTTATATACATTACCGTCTTGCTCCTTGATGTCTTTAATGTTGTTTTTATCCAGCTCTATGATCTTACCTCCGGGGAGTATCGTACGGCCCTTAATTTGCACGATATCTGCGTTCTCAGTAATACCCAGGTATATTTTGTTATAGTACTCTATGCCACGGTCGTCAATAATACGGACGATTTTATGAAGTGTGTAGTATTCAGCTACCAGTTCTTTCGATTCATCAACAAATTCAATTTTTCTCTTATCAAACAGTACAACTGCCGATTCTTTAGCATACTTGTTATCGAGTGAGTGCATCACCGGCTTATCTGCCCATTTTTCAGGTTCGATATTAGGTGCCTGGGCATACAGGTATTGAGCTGACAATAAAGCTACTGTAAGTGTTAATAGGTGGGGGGTTTTCATTAAGGATTTAAATTTTAGTAAGGCTTAGGGTTTCTTTATACAATGGCAGCAAGTTTTCGAGCACTTTATTCCAGGCTTCAAACTGATCACTGGTCAGCATCAGGTTATCATTATCAAATTCCTGGGTCAGCACTATCCAGTTACCCTTTTGTTCATACCTGAAATCGAATCCCCAAACTTTGTTATGAAAGGATTTACCCTGCGGCAGGTAGCCAAGTTTATAGCCTGAAGGTATTTTCAATAATGTAACATATTTTTTTGTGCTTTTAAAGCTGTATTCAATAGGAACCTTCCGCTTAGGATAATCTATTTCCTCGTGCTCGAAGAACTTGAACAGATTAAGGTTCAGATAATATTCGTCGCCTATTTTTTTTGCGTAGTCAGGAAGGCTGAACCCGGCAGTTATTGATATCTGGTCAGTTGTAGGTTTTCTGTCGACATGAAAGGTATCGAGCTTAAACTTGTTGGAGCCCCGTTCAAACTCATTCTTCATATCTTCATTTATATTTCTATTGCTCCAATACATCAAATTGCCATACATGGCCATGGAAAGATAGCCGGTCAGGTCCTTCCTTACCTTGCCTTTTAACCCATTGGGGGTCAACTCCAGCCAGGTAGTGTCAACCACTGTATTCCTATTCTTATCAATCGCAGGAATTTTCAGTATTTTGTATTCTTTTTCGCTGATGCCAATCATTGCTTCTTTATCCTGAATGGCCGAAGAAGGCATACCAAAAACACAGGTAGGATCTGTACCGTCCAGAAAAATAAATTTATTATCGAGCTTGATGGCGCATATCATGTGGTTACTTACTAATGGCAGGGGCTCCTTGCTGAATTTATAAGGAAGATCCCGTGTGCCGATCCAGGTAAAATAGGCAGGTACTCCTGCCGCGTTCAGCATTTCGGTGAGTATACTTGCCATATCTTTACAATCTCCAAAACGCCTGCTGCATACCAGCCCTGCATCACGGGGTACAAAGCCCCCCATTCCATCTTCGAACGCCACATACTTAATATTGTGCTGTACCCACAAATAAATACTCCTTGCCTTGCTTTCTTGTGTCGTCAAATTAGCTGTCAAAGTATCTACTATGTGTTTCAACTGGGGGTTTATGGTGTTATTAATAGTTTTTATAAAGCCATAGTTGAGCCTATACAGATCATCTGCATCAGACAGATATGGTACGATTGCTCCTTTCTCATCCTTGTAGTTTTCTATATAAAAAATCACATGGGGCGAATACCATGAAAAGTTTGGCGCATCTGGATACCTTTTATCGGCAGGGCAATTTTTATACAGGAAAGTATAAATATTATTATGATGCTTGCTTTCAACAGTAACTGATATGTTGCTGGTATCAAGTCCTATAAGACGATATTTCAGAGAGATATCCTTGGCAACGGTTAGTTTCAATTCGCTATTCACTACAGGCATATAACCTGTAAAATAATAGGCAGATAATAAATGCGGATCGGTATTATGCCATGATACCTGCAAGTTACCCACTGCACCCGGCTCTACAGCAGGGAAATTGAATGTTGTTTCTTTAACATCGTCATAGAAAACAAAGCTTTCTTTATCGGTGCTCGTTTTAAACTCACTTACTTTTAATTTCTTATCATCAGGAGTACGGGTATAGGCTTCATAGGCTATTAATTGCTGAAAACCGCTATGGTAAAAACTATACCCGCCCATGTAAGTAGTTGCACTGCCCAGCAGGTATTCTATTTGCTGTGCCTCATGGCTTTCCACATAGGGTTTTCCGTCCTTGAGGTCGATATTATATTCCAGTGTCCGATTCAAAAGTACTGCCTTCTCATCAGGAAACTGCTTACGTATAGATTCAAAGGTTTGTCCGTTTGAATTATTGGCACAAAAACATAAGCCAATCCACCCCGAAAGGAACAAATAGGATATTCTATTTCTCATTCTTCACTGCTGTTAACGTGCCAAAAAGATACAACATTGTTTTAACCGGTTTGCCGTTGCTATCGAAATACTTAACCGTGCCATGATACAGTCCATTGTCATAATGCTCTTCTTTTTTCAATGTACCGTTTGGATTGTATTCCCTGCATATCCCGTCAACATTATCGGCTGTATAAGGGTATTCCGATTTTAATTTTCCATCAGGGTAATATTCTTTATAGGGGCCATCTGATATGTTGTAAGCTGTGGTATCAATTGACCAAATTTGGCCACTGGGATAATAAATCAAATCTTTCCCGTTTTTTATGCCATCACTATAATTACACTGCCGGGATAGTTTGCCATTCGGGAAATAAGCTGAAATCATACCATTTAGGGGCGTAATAGTAACAGGCGGCACAAGCTGGCCGTCCTTTCCCCGATAGGAATAAGTTCTGGCTTTCCCTTCTTCAAAATTGATCTGATATGCCAAGGTGCCGTCAGGACTATATTTTGTATAGGCCCCATCAAGCTCATCATCCCTATACGTAGAAACCTGATTTTTGTTCCCATCAGGCAGAAAACGTATCTCCTCACCATATTTCTGATCATTTACATAAGCAGTTGTAGTATTCAATTTTCCGTCCTCGTCATAAGTTTTCCAAATCCCTGCTTTTTTGCCGTCTTTGTAAAGGCCCTCCGTGTTCTTATTACCACCGTAATAAAAACTGGCATAGGTACTGTCACGAAGCCCTTTTTTATAAAGAATGCTGGTTGACGGGCTGCCATCAAAAAAGAAAGTTTTATAAGGGCCATCAAAATCGCCATTTACATAATTACCCTGCTCCATTACCTTCATATTTGGATAATAGAGCGTGTATTTGCCGGATGCTTTTGGAAATGAATCCACAGCCAGCACCTTTCCAGTACTATCAAACTGTGTTACTTTCTCCAGCCATCCGCGATGATATTTTTGTTCAATATTCTTTTGGCCATTCATAAGATATTCCTCTTTATATCCATCCAGGTCATTATTCAGATAATAGGTTCGGGTTGATAACCTACCCTTTTCGTCGTAGTAGTCCCATTCTCCCTGGTCCTTATCATCTATTACCCATCCCTCAAGCTCCATTTTCCCACTTGTATAATACTCTGTTAAATACCCGTTTTCCTTGCCATCGGTATAATTTACCTCTGATTTTTTTGCGCCGTTAAGATAATAGGAAATAACGGGACCATTCAGCTCGCCTTTATCATACCGGAGTATTTGTTCGATCTTACCTGATGGGTAATACAAAGTATCAGGACCTGTTATATCGCCTTTCTGATCGGCGGTATAATGAGCTCTTTTAACACCTTCTGTACTATAGGACACAACATTGATTGAATTACTCTTAAGTTCTGAAGCGAAGAGCGTAGCCCCGGCTTTGTTAAAAAACTTCACTGATCTGATGGTGCCATTATCATAAACAAATTTAGAAAGCACCTTGCCATCCTTATAATAATAAGTAGCCTCTCCATTTATTTTCCCTTTTTTAGTCCCGAATGAAGATGATGGCTGCCCATTTTCAAAATATTCTTCGTGCAGGCCTTCTTCCGAATCGTTTACATAGTTGCGCTTTTCTTTTATTTTTCCGTCCTGGTAAAAATACTTCCATTCGCCATATGACTTATCTTTCGCGTACTGACCCGTTACCGATAACTCTCCCCCTTCATAATAAGATTTGAATTCCCCCTCGGCCTTGCCATTAGTATATTGTTCAATTTCCTTTATGCCACCGCTTTTGTAATACTCTTTAGATGTGCCTGTAAGTACATCAGCCACATAATTGTTCACAGTATACAAATTACCATTCGAATAATAATCTCTCAGCTCGCCATCCTTTTTACCAAGTTTATAGTTGCCTTTTGATTTAATAGCGCCCGAATAATAATAGGTAACGGCTGCTCCCTGCAATTGATCGTTCACATAAGGTTCCTGAGATAATAAATTACCATTGTCATAATAACTATCAATTGTTCCTTCAAGCTTCCCATTTTTGTAATGTTCCTTCCCTTTTAAGGTTCCTGAAACATAATAAAACACCCACTCACCCTCTCTTCCACCCTGAGCATTGTATTCACCCACTCCCTTAATATTTCCTGCAGGGTAATAGAATTCCCAATGGCCGGTTAGCGTTTTTTCATTGTTAATAAGCACCCCTTTACCCAAAAGCTTACCATTCTCAAAATAATATCTGTCAGTCACAAGGTCTCTTTTCTTATATAATAATTCACGGGTTACACGAAGCAGGTTAAAATAATCCCGGGTTTCATCGACGAAACCATCGAGTGCTTTTTTGTTTTTCTTGTTATATTCCTGGATCACAGGAACATTCACGTTAGAGAAAATATGATTGATGAAAAGCTCAAAATTACCTTCCGTAAATACTTTCTTATAAAAGGGGAAATAGTATTGAATATAAAAATCATTATTGGTGTCACTATATTCGAGCTTTTCGAATATGGCCTGTATCTGCCGCGATATTTGGTCATCGAGCGAAATAATCGGCTTATAGCCTTTATCAAGAGCAATTTTTGACAGCACAATATCCTCTACTGTCTGATAGTTGTCATCAGGGTTAATTGTTCTCTTATTTTTATATTCAAGCATTTTATCAGTTCCCTTTGATATCTGGCTAAGGAAATTGATCGATTTTGACCAATATTTGCCAGATGGGTTCACCAGCAGATACCCGGTAAAACAAAGGTAAGCGGGGATAATCTTTCCCTGCTGTAAAGCAGCAAGCCCAAGCTGATAATGGGCGCTATACATATAAGGGTTAACCATGAGAGCCTTTTGGAACAAAGCCTCGGCCTCGGTGTATCTGTTTAATGCAAGTTGAACTACACCTTTGTTAAAATACAACAAGGAATAAGAAGGATATTTGGCTATGGCTGCATCAAAAACCGCCAATGCTTTTTCAGCCTGACCATCCTGGTGTAAAGTATTCCCATATACATTATATAAATCAGGTATATAATCCCTTTGTTCATGTAACGTAAAAGCTTCTTCACAATATTTTATTGCCTGCTTATACTGGCTGTCGGCCTCACAAGTCATGGCCCTCTCATAAAGCGACCTTACATAGTTGGTATCACTGCGACTAATTTTATAATAGATTGATAACGCCTTTTTATATTGCCCGGAATCATGAGCCGCTGCCCCGCTTTTGATCAGTTCGCCTGAATTTATCAATTCGATCTTTTGTGCCAAAGATATTTCAGGAAATAAGTTGATTACAACGATCAAAATTATGAGATATTTCATGTGGTCGGGGTTAAGTTCAGGCCAAGTGTGAAATTAAAAAGTTTTTCGAAAAAAAGAAGAATATGAAGCCTTTAATACGAAATATTTTCTGGCAATGTTAGGAATAGCACTAATTGTTGAAGAGGTTTGTGAAGCTAAAAAATACATTAGCCTAATCTCCGCAGGCGGCGAATGTTTTAACAGACGACAAACCGCAATGTCGCTCCGTCAATATAATATTGTCAGTTTTTTTGTGAGCTAATTTTAAAAACCCCATTTCAGCCTTAAATAAATGCTGTTGCCAAGAGGTTTATACCCGCCATCCTGTTGTGAATAAAACGACTGGCCAATCAAGTCAATAACCCAATTGTCAGAAATAGAGTAGGTAGCAGAGGGAAGAATTATAAGTGAATTGCCCGAAAGCGAATACATCCCACCAAGTGATGCTTTAAATACAGGCGAAAAGGCGTAGGAAATTTCCGAAAACAGGGTATACTTGAATGGGAAGATATTTTTAGCCGAAAGTGTTGAGGTGGTCAGCTGGTTGATGTTAATAAGACTGTCTTTTCCGAGTTTGTTGTACAAACCTGATACCATCACATAAATACCATTTTTAAAAGCATAATCAACAGAAAGCGTGGCCGCTACAGATGCAATATCGGCCCCACCTTGACCGGGGGCAAAGTAAGTTACCTCGCCCTTAAACCCCGCATCCTCAATATTCCCGGCCCAACCGGCACCGGCAGTAAAATTTTGCTTGTAAACGCCCGAAAATGCCTGGAAATCGTATCCCCATTTATTAAAATGATACATCAGGGCGCCCACATTTTGGGCCGAAGTTTTGCCGGGACTGAAAGCTGCATCGATTGAAGAGGACGGGGTCAAATTATATTGCACGCGCGCAGCGTCAGTACCGGGGCGTTCCTCGTAATCAAAATCGAAATAGTTAAAAGTATTAAAAATGTCATTCGGCGTCCAAACTGTACTGATGCCCCAGTTGATGCGCTGCCGGCCCAGCGTTACATCCCATTTACCATTAATATACTCAGCGCTTGCGCGGTCGGCAGTGCTGTTAAATAGCACGGAATTGCTGTTCACCCAATTTTTGGATAAATCCAGCGTACCGTCTCCCCCGGTCACCAGCGAGGCAAAACCGGGGTACGTTTTAACTTCATCGCCATAATAAATCCGGTTGCGTACTTCGAACCTGAAGATGAAATGATCGTTGGGTTGGTATTTAAAGTTCAGGCGATTATGCAGCAGGTCGAGCGTTTGCAAATTGGTGATATCATTTACAAAACTGACCTGTTCCAAATATTTGACATACCCACTAACCGTAAACTTATGGTTTTTTTTCAAGCTGTCAGTCGCGGCCCGTTTTGAGGTATCAGTTTGCGCGTTTGCTACTTTAAAAAAAGCGACAAACAGCAGTAATGTCAATATGCAGAAGACTTTTTTCACTTTTTGGTGTCCGATATGATCTTGCCATCAACCAGGGTAACTACTCTGCGTGCTTTGTCTATCACCCTTTGGTCGTGAGTGGAGAAAATAAAGGTCATATTGTCCTCTTTGTTCAGTTTCGCCATGATCTCGAGCAAATTTTCTGTAGAGGCGGAGTCGAGGTTAGCTGTAGGTTCATCAGCGAGGATGAACCTCGGTTTCGATGCCAGGGCTCTTGCCACAGCCACGCGCTGCTGCTGTCCACCCGAAAGCTCGGAAGGGCGTTTGTTGAGTTTGTCCTTCAAGCCAACCTCGGTAAGCAGTTCAATAGCGCGTTTTTCCCTTTCGTTTTTGGGTGTTTTTTGCAGCAGCATCACAAACTCTACATTCTCGCTTGCCGTGAGCACCGGGATGAGATTATAAGCCTGGAAAACAAAACCGATATTTTTAAGCCGGAAATCGATCAGCTTGTTCTCGCTCATCTTCGTGATGTCCACTCCCTCAATCTTCACCTCGCCACCTGTAGGATAATCCAAACCGCCGATGAGGTTAAGCAGCGTTGTTTTCCCCGAACCGGATGGCCCTACCAGTGCGGTAAATTCTCCTTCTTCCACAGCCAGGTCCACGTTGTTCACGGCATGCACCGGTATGGTATCGGGGTTGTAGGTTTTTGAAAGGCGGTGTGATTCGATGATGTTGCCCATAATTTTAAATTTTATGTATTGCTTCTGCGGGTTTAAATCTTAATGCTTTTACAGCAGGGTAAATGGCCGATAAAACAGCCGTGAGTGCCGTCATCAACGACACTGGCACAAACATCGACTGCTTTAACACCGGGTAGATAAAATTGCTGAAACCGTATTGCGATAATGCCTGTGAAAAGGCCGATAAGTCGATCCCATGCTTTGCCAAGGAACCAACTGTGATAACGGTAAACAATATCCCCGCAGGGATACCCGCACAGGTGAGCACTACCGACTCGAGCACGATCATGATAAACACACGGGGCTTGTTCATACCTATAGCCATCAGCATCCCAAATTCGCGTTGACGCTCCAGCACAGCCATTAGCATGGTATTGATGATACCGAACATCAATGCAAGTAAAATAATACCGATAATGATGTACATCATCTGGTCCATAATGCCACTTAACAGGGACATTTGCGGCGAGAGTTCTGTCCAGGTTTGCACCAGCAGTGCAGGATATTCTCTTTTGAGTCTCAGGGCAACTGCGTCTGTTTTCTGACCATCTTTCAGTGCCACAGCTATTTCATGCAGCCCTGCCCCGGTACCTAATATTACAGCAAGATCATCAAACCGGGTAAACACTGTCGTTTGGTCGAAATTCGAATTGCGTGAGCGAAATATCCCTGCGATGCGGAAAGAGCCCGCAGTAAGGCCGCCTGTTTTAGATTGAAAAGTAAGTACGATCTTGTTGTGCAGCTTTACACCAAGCTTACCGGCAAGTTTTTCGCCAATCACAATTTCATTTTTCTTGATGCCTGCAAAATATGCACCTTCAATTATATCCTTTGAAATGCTGCTTACTAATTTTTCATCTTCCGGAACGATGCCGTGTATCTCGACACCTGAGGTGGTTGATGATGAGGCGATCATCCCGGTGGTGATTAGCCTGCCTGATGCCGCCTTTACATTGGGATCCTTTTTAAGCCGGTTAACAATAGCGAGTGCATTGGTAATCGTATCGTTCACCTCTTTGTCATCAATAAATGCTGGGTTATGAAATTGTATGTGCGAAAGCTGCGTTTGAACCATGCTGTCAATTTCCTGGTTTATTGCACCCTGGAAAAATGCCATGATAAACATACCCGCAAACAAACCTACGGCTACCGCTGCGATAACCACCAGGCTGCGTATGCGGTTTCTCCAAATATTTCTCCAGGCTATTTTAAAAAGCATTTGAATGGAATATTTAACTGTTTATAGCTGCAATAGCTTTAAGTTTAAAGATCTTAAATATGGCGTATAATGATAACAGGACAGCAATTAGCAGCACCACGTAACCCTGGACAATAAAATTTGACAGGTTGGTTGAAAATTGCATTACCGGTTCGATATTGTACAGCTCCGTCGATTTCCCCATATCGCCGGTCAGCCTGATAGGGTGCACATGATAGTAAAGCACTACGGGGTAAATACAAACCGAACCTAACACTACCCCAACAACTGACATCAGCACCATCTCTATCACCACCACTGCAGCCAGCAGACTTTTTTTCATGCCGATGGCGATCAGGATACCAAACTCATGTAACCGCTCATTCAGCATCATCAGTATAGTACCAAATATGCCGAATGCAATAACCAGGTACAGTACGCCCGACATGATCACATTCTGCGCCATCTTGGCCTGAAAAAGCTGATCCAGTTCGGGGATCATTTCCTTCCAGGTCATTACTTCATAGCCCTCACCTTTGGTTTTATTGATTATATTTTGCTTAAGATCGTCCAAATTGTTTTGGTTATTGATCAATATAGATACAGAAGTAAGTCGTGCACCTGTGCTCAAAAAATCCCTTGCGGCAGCTATGGACAGCCAGGCCATTCCTTTGTTCATTTCTGGTATGCCGATCTTTGCTATCCCCCTCACCATGTATTTTCCCGATGCCATATTGCCTTCATAGCCCTGCCCTATCAGCACCACAGTATCATTTACTTTTAATTTTAAATAGATCGCAAGGCCCTCAGCAAGTATAATTCCCTTGTCGCTTTCACCAAGGTATTTGCCGGCAACTATCTTTTGGGCAAGATTGGACACCTTGTTTTCCTTTCCGGGGTCTATTCCAACAACCATAATACCTTTTGTGCGGTCGCCCGAAGAGGCGAGCCCGAATGATTCCAGGCGCGGCGTCCATGCAGTAATTGCTGACTCGCGATCAAGCAAGGCGGCAAGTCTGGGGTTTTCTGCAAAGGTGCTGTCAACCGACCTGTTTTCCCAAAAGCCACTATGATGCACCTGGATGTAGCCACTGCTTAGGCTCACGGTATCGGCTATCAACTTATCAAATAACCCCACTACGGCCACACGCATCAGTATAGCAAAGATCACAGCAAAAAATATCGACGACACTGTAATCAGTGTCCGGCGCCTGCTGCGCCACATATTCCGCCATGCAAGTTTAAAGTACATTATTTTACTTTTTTCATGTTTTGAGTAGTGAAAAAATCAACGCTGATGGGTTGATTAAAAACGGCGCTGGTGTAAGTGATGATCGTTTCCTGCCCTTTCTTTTGTACCGGGATCATTTCAAGCTTGACCGGCATTACGCGCCCGCCGATAGTGCGGATATCCGAACTCTGCATTACATTCACCAGCTTATTATCCTCATCATAAAACTCCAGGCGCAGCTCCAGGTAATCTTTTCTGTCGATCCACATATATACTTTGCTCCACACCACAGCAGCCTGGGGTAGCGGAATCATTTCTATTTTCCAGCATTTGCGGCCTTCGATGACACTATCGCCAACAATTTTATGATTATAGTCATCTATGCGCGAGGATGCTTTTACCAGGTCATCATTGGTCAAGTCGGTCCCCATCCAGCTTTGCGACATCATGGACGGAGGGAGCTTAACCACTCTTTCGATATTTGGCAGCCAATTCCAAATCTCCTTCACCCTTTTCAGGAAAACAGTACCGGCGTCTTTGGCAGGTGCCGTAACTACGATCATGGAATATTCTTCACCCTTAGTCCAGCCCTTCATGCTCATGGTGCGGCTCCAGGTGGGGCGTTTGATTTTGATGGTCATTTCAGTCACGGATGATAATCCGCGGATGTTATCTTCCGCCTTAGTTACGATCTCCTTGGCTGTTTGGGCGCCAGCTTTTGAAAATGCGATAAGGCCTATTAATATCGTTATGAAAATGTATCTGGTTGTTTTCATTATACTCAGAGATTAAATTATCTTAAAAAAATCGTCAATAGTTTTATCATACAGGGCTATAAAATCCTCATCCTTTTGATTTTCCATCAAAAACATCACCAGGCCGGCGCCTTCAAGTTGGTAATAAAGGCACCCCGCAAGCAATACCGGATCTTTACCTTTTGGGAGATTACCGTGCTTTTCAAGCCCGAGGAAACATTTTTCAATGAATTTCATTTCCAGTTTCGCCAGTTCGCCGATAGTAATTCTCAGCTTTTCATTTGCCGCGACGGCTTCCAGGCAAAACAACACCCAATTAAAGGTTACCAGGTCGGCTCCTAAAAAAGCCTTAAAATCATTGAGCTGCCCGATCTTGATATCAGCATACAATTTTTTGAATGACGCGTAGTCTTTTACCAGATCTTCAGGTGCTATGGAAGTAGGTTGGCTGCTGCTTTGGGAAAACAGGTCAAAAACAGCGTTCAAAAGTTCTTCTTTGGATGCGAAATAATGATACATGGCGCCTTTAGACAGACCTGTTTTTTTCACAAGATCCTGATACGAAACATCTTTGTAGCCTTTTTCAAGAAACAACAGCAGGGCTGTTTTCAAAATGTTAGTACGCGTATCTGTAGCAATTTTTGACATTTGAAAGTTCTATTAAGTCATAAACCGACCGTTCGGTATGTAAATGTAGAACATTAATTTTATAATCCAAAAAAAAAACAACATTTAGTTTTTCAGATCAGATGTTGCCGGTTTCTATAATAAGGAATTTGACGTGTTGACGTATCCCTGGGATGACTGGAAGCAAAGTTTCAAAGGAAGGGCTGATCAATCAGGCGAATGCTAAATTGCCGACATTATTTTAGTCCCAACCTGCTGCGCAAAAGGTCGCGATAGGTACTGCCAATGGGGATTTTTTCACCGTTAATGACGATCTGGTGGACTTCGATCATCGTAATATGTTTGATGGCCACCACGTATGATTTATGCACCCGTATAAAATCCGTCGCCGATACAAGGTCAAAAATATCGCCCATATTTTCGCGGATCAGGATGTTTTTGTCTTTTAAGTGAACGGTGATGTAGTTTCCGTCTTTTTCCAGGTACAATATCTCGTCCACTTTAACCTGGTAGGTTTGCGGGCCGCTTTTGATGAACACGGTAGGATCACCCTCATTGCTGACTCCATTTTTTGAAGACGGTGTGGCCGCAGCTTTATTTATTGCCGCAAGAAAGCGTTCGAAAGTGATGGGCTTCAGCAGGTAGTCGAGTGCGTTCAGGTCGTAACTTTCAACGGCATAGTGGCTATAGGCGGTGGTGAAAATGATCATAGGTTTAGGTGATAGAGTTTGCACCAGTTGCATCCCGCTGATCTCGGGCATATTAATGTCGAGGAAGATGAGATCTACCTTTTCTCGGTTCAGAAATTCGATAGCCTTCACCGGTTCCCGAAAGGTGGCTTTCAGGTCAACAAGGCTGGTTTTGCGGCAATAGCGTTCTATTACTTCAAGCGCTTTCGGTTCATCATCAATGGCAATACAGGTTATCATTCCAGGTCTATTTCGAGCTTAACTATATATTTTCCACCATCTTCACTAATTTGCAAATTATGTTTGCCGGGGTACAACAGGTCGAGCCGCCGCTTTACATTTTCAAGGCCGATACCGCTTTTCTCATCCTCCATCTTTTTAGTGCTAAAGATTGAGTTTATACAGGTAAATGTCAAATGCTGGCCCGAAATTACAATAGCAATATCAATCGCTGAACTTTGCCCGATAGCAACCCCGTGTTTAAAGGCATTCTCTACAAAAGGGATAAACAGCATGGGGGCAATCATAGCACTTCCGGGCTGGGCAGGGTAGTCAAATGTTACGTTTGCCTCGTCATCTGCATAGCGTAATTTATTCAGGGTGATGCAATCTTCGAGATAAGCTATTTCCCGGCTTAGCAATACGTTTTCGGCGTTGCTGTCATAGATCATGTAGCGCATCATCCCGGATAGTTTTGAAATACCGTCGGCCAGATCATCGTTGCCCTTCTTCTGCGCCATGGAGAATAGGTTGTTCAGCGTATTGAACAGAAAATGCGGGTTCACCTGCGACTTAAGGAATTTGATTTCCGTATCGAGCTGCACGGCTTGCAGCTGCGAATGTATATTCTCGGCCCTGGCCCATTCTTTCAAAAAGAAATAAGCTAAAGAAAGGCCGAATACGATAACGAAAATAAACAATAATGTATTTGAGAACCCATCTCCCGCAAATACAAAGGCTTTGGTTTGCTGAAACGTCATCTCCCTTTTAATATCATTATCGGGGAAGGGGGGGCCTATTGGGCTCTTCATCTGGTCAACGTTGCTGTCTATAGTAATCCGCATGTTCTTTGGCGGCCTCGTCATTATCAGCATAGGATCGCTCTTTTTCCGTGCCGGCAACAAGGTATCCAGATAGCTAATTGTAAAAAAGATGGCGCTAAACCAGGCAATTGACAGAACTACCCTGATCAATACATTCTTATAGCGAAGTGCTTTTTTAAACAACCAAAAGACATTGCCATAAAATAACACGACCATGAAACCGAGCGTGAGAAATATATGCGGCGACAAGGTATGTCTTATATCCCTTTCAAGGATAGTGCCGTGCTGATTGATACGCATTTTGATGTGCGGTTCGGTAAATGACAGCAGCGTATAAAAAACACCAAACCAAAACGCTACGTGGAGCACCACTTCTATCCAATCCTTTTTCTTAATGGAGATCATACAAAGCAAAAGTAAAGCACTGTTTATAGCATCGGTAAATTATGTTACTAATAGGCCGAATAGTTAGCTGAACCACCTCTTTTTGTGATTGCGCTATAACAAATATCCTTTTGTTATTGCAGGATAACAAATATCTGTTCTTCGCAAATGGTAAACCGCTATTCGTACCAAAGTTTTTAGTTGGTAAAATCCTAAGCATAGTATTGCTTAAAATCATATGAATTATGAAAAAGCAATTACTGCTGGTTATCATGTTATCAGTAATGTTCATTACCGCTGAAGCCCAAAGACCGGATACGGCACGGGTGCTGGTGCATTACAAGTTTACCCATGTAACTGACACCACAGACCGGGCACATCCCGATAAGGAAAACATGGTGTTATTGGTAGGCAAAACCGCGAGCGTTTATAAGAGCTACGATGGGATGATGGCCGATGAACAGTTCAGAAAAGCGTATATCAAGGCGGCGGCCAACAGCCCGGATGGGCATATGGATATTAACAGGAGTGGCGCAAGTTTGCGCACCCAATATTTTCAGTACCCAAATGAGCAAAAATTGTTGACGAAGGATTATGTGCTTGTCACTGAATACCTGATAGCAGGCCCGATGCCTGCCATCGACTGGAAGATAAGCGGTGACACGGCAACTTTCGGTGGCCTGCATTGCCAGGAAGCCACTGGCCATTTTAAGGGCCGGGATTACATCGTATGGTTTTGCCCTGATCTGCCGCTGCATACCGGCCCGTGGAAATTAAACGGCTTGCCCGGCGTAATCGTAGACGCCCATGATACAAAAAACGAAGTGATATTTCAGTTTGACGGTGTAGAGAAGGCGTTTTTTGCGGAAGTAAAGCCCATAGTCGGCGCCAATGTAGCCGAAAAGGATGTTCCCCCGATATTGCGGGGTTTGGATGATAACCCAAATATCATAGCGCCGCCGGCCAGGGCCATCAAAGCCACGCAAAAGGAATATGATAAACTGCAAGCGGGCATGCAGAAGAACCCCAATGCCCTTTCGCAAGGCATGGTAGCTGCCGATGGTGCAGGCGTGCAAGGCGATCACGTCATTGTTAAAAGGGTCCCGGGCGGCCCTGCGAAAAATGTTAACCCGATAGAATTACCTGAAAAAAAATAAACCCAACTTATAATATTCAAATAATAATAGTTATGAAAAGACAATTGATAATGATCGCAGCATTGATTTTACCGGCTTTTGTTGCTTCTGCACAAAAACCCGACACAGCCAGTTATATGGTGCATTACAAGTATTCTTATCTAAGGGACACCAACAACCGCGCGACACCTTATACCGAAAATATGGCCCTGTTCCTCGGCAAAAACTCAAGCGTTTACAAAAGTTATGACAAACAGCTACAGGACGCCCTGTTCAAAAAACAAGTGAAGGAGCAGTTGGCAAATTCGCCCGATGGACACTTTCAATTTCACAGGAACAACTCAGGTACGCCTGTGCAATATTATCAATTTCCGGGTGAGAAGAAATTGGATAGAAAGGAATCCCTCGTTATCAACAGCTACCTCATAGAAGATGCCCTTCCTGTTATTGACTGGAAGATAAGCAGTGATACGGCGAGTTTTGGGGGCTTGCATTGCCAGAAAGCGACTGCACATTTTAAGGGCAGGGATTATACTGCATGGTTTTGCGCAGACATGCCTTTCCATGCCGGGCCGTGGAAATTAAATGGCTTGCCGGGGGTGATCCTCGAGGCTTACGATGCCAAAAAAGAAGTGGTTTTTAAATTTGACGGCATCGAAAAAGTGGCGCCGCCCCAACCTGGTACAACAGAAACAAGTGCACCGCAGCCAGGCGACGGGCACAAGATGATCATAATAGGCGGAGATGATTCCGATACTGATCCGGCTATTATTGAGCTGCCTTCGCGCGCTATCAAAACAACGGACAAGGAATTCACCAAATTGCAGGAAGCCATGCGAAAGGACCCGGACGCTTTTGTGCAAGCCATGATGGCCTCGTCTGGAATGAATAGGCCGGGTGGAGGCAATGGCCCAAGGCCGGATCAGATCAAAATTAAAATCGGGCCCCAGCCTGTCAATAATAACCCAATAGAACTGCCGGAAAAATAATGATACATTTTATGCGATCTTTCATATTGCTGCTATGCGGCCTGCTATTTTCTGCTCTTTGTTTTGCCCAGGGAAACATCCATGGGGTGGTGAGGGATAGCACGGGCAAGGCTGTGCAATTTGCCACCGTCAACCTGAAAAATAAATCGGGCAATGCTATTGTGGCTTACACTGTAACGGATGGTAAAGGGGCCTATAATCTTACAGTGCCATCCGGCGGAAATCCGGATAGTTTGCTGGTAGAAGCCCGTTGCATAGGTTTTAAAAGCCAGGCGAAAAGCATTAACGGCACAGCACCGGTCGACTTTATATTGAAAGCGTCTGTTAATGAGCTACAAGCGGTTGTGATCAAAAGTAACCGGCCTGTTTTGCGTGTAAATGGCGATACCATGAGTTATAAAGTATCTGATTTTAGCAGTGCTCAAGACAGGGTGATAGGCGATGTGATCAAAAAACTGCCGGGTATAGCTGTAGCTGCAGATGGTACCATCAGTTATAATGGAAAAGCCATCTCCAACCTGTACATCGGCGGGGACAATTTGCTGGACGATAAATACAATATCGCTACCAACACCATACCGCAGGGTGTGGTTGACAAGGTGCAGGTGATACAAAATGACCAACCGGTAAAGGTGTTGCAAAACAAGGTTGTGAGCGATGACGTGGCCCTGAACCTCACCATAAAAAAGGGTGCAAAACTACAGCTGGTAGGCCAGGAGAGCATCGGCGCTGGTTTACCGGGCAATTATGATGTAAACCTGAACGCCATGATGTTTAAGGACAATTACAAAGCTATCAATTACCTGAAAGGCAATAACACAGGTGACGACTTGCAGCAGGAACTGATATCGCACAATTTTGCTGATTATACGCAGCGCATTGATAATACTGTACCGGCCACTGTACTTTCCCTTGGGTCGGTGAATGACCCGGCTTTATCACGAGACCGGTACTTGTTTGACCAATCGGGGCTCATCAATGTGAATAACCTCGTGAACCTGAAAAAGAATGTACAGTTACGAATCAACGCCTGGTATTTTCACGACACCCGGCGGCAGGATTATAGCCAGAACACCACTATTTTTTTGCCGGGAGATACGGTGCGCTATAACGAAACCCAGCACAATCGCTCCGTTCCAGACATACTTCATACCCAATTTACGCTGAACGTGAACAGGGATAAATATTACCTGAATGATGTGCTGTTGATGGATAATAACCGTTCGGCCAGTTATTCAGACCTGAATACCAATGGCACCCCGGTGAACCAGGTATTTAAAGACAATTCACTGAATTTCTCCAATGAATTTAACCTCATCAAATCATTAAAATCGAACAACATTATACAGGCCTATTCCTATATCAGCCATTCGGCCGAGCCGGAAAACAGGGCGATAGGCCCGGACTTCAATGCAGGTATATTTAACAATAATGTCCCTTACTCCCAATTGCTGCAAAACGTAAATGTGCCTGCCTGGTATACCAATAATTACCTGTCATTCAAAATACCGTCGGACCATATCACGCAGAGTTTCAGAACGGGTTTTAGTGTGCAATCTCAAACTTTAACATCCAACTTGAATGCTGTACAGGCTAATAGCGGCATCAACGCGGTATCAGACAGTTCCATGAACCATTTGAACTGGACCAGGAAAAAATTGTATGCTGAAGCGGCCTATGATCTGCCGGGCAATATCCTCAAAGTGAACCTGACTTTACCAGTAAGCCTGCAGCAGATCAATTACTCGGATAGCCTGTATGCGCTGAATAAGAGTTTAACACGATTGTATTTCAATCCGCAGTTGCGGATAAAATATATGACCAGCGTTGAGAATTACCTTACCCTGCTTTACAACTACCGCAACCAGACCGGCACGATTGAAGATCTGTACCGGGGTTATATTCTGACGGATTACCGATCACTTTATGCCAACAATGCCGAGCTTACCGAAAGCCGGAACCAAACGGCGGCCATCGGGTTTAACTACCGGAAGGCGCTTACCTTGTTTTTTGCCAGTGTGAACGTCCTTTATAACCACGTTATGTCAAATAATATTGCTTCCGAAATCGTCACCAACACACTTCAGCAACGCATAGTGCTGCCCTACCCTAACAGCATCAATTCATGGACGGTAAACGGAACAGTGAGTAAATATTCTTTCCCGCTGAAAACCACCTTTAGCGGTGGTATACAATGGCAAAGTACTGGGTCGGTACAGATACAGAACAATGCGCTGCTGCCTTTCAGCACTACAGCAGAGGCCGCCAATGTAAGCTCTAATACCAAAATAAACGACCAGGTAAACTTTACCTACAAAGCGACGCTTAGCCAAACTGATAGTCATTCGGCGGCAGAGGCATCTGCCTTTCATATCGATCAGCTGCTACAGGAGGCCTCAGCCAATTATAACCCAACGGACGATATATTATTTAAAGTCTCGGGAGAGCATTACTTTACCCGCCAGCAAGGCAACCCAGACCTGAAATACTTTTTTGCGGATGCCTCGGCAAGGTTCAGGGTCAAAAAATGGAAGACCGACCTGGAATTGGACGCCAATAATTTCCTGAACGTGAAAACATACAACGCGTTGTACTTGTCGGCCAATACGCTGACAGCCAGTTCGTATACTCTTCCTGGAAGAATCATTCTCCTAAAAGTGATGTTTAACCTTTGACTTGCATTCCTTTGTTTAATTTGGGGTTGTAAAGGATCAAGGAATACAACCCGGACGTTCGTATAACACAGAGCGGCCAAAATCGCTTGAGGTCATTCAGCTTTCAATTATTTCTCAGATGCCTGGTCCTGAGTTTGCTCAAAAACTCAGGTGACATGCCGAGGTAAGAGGCTATATAATGTTGCGGCACTCGCTGCGGAATGGTTGGGTATCGTTTTATAAATTCGAGATATTTTTCCATGCCGGTATGAGTAATAGTTTTAAACAACCTGCTTTGAACTACTGAAAGATGGCGCTGTATCATCAGCCTAAACATCCTTTCAAGCTTGGGTACTTCCGCTAAAAGTTGCTCTTTTGATTCCCGCGAAAGCATTAAAAGCTCGCAATCTTCCAATGTTTCAATATACATATTACTTACTTTCTGATCCTGGAAGCTGGTAATATCGCTGACCCACCAATCTTCAACTGCAAACTGAAGTGTTACTTCCGCCCCATTGCTGTCAATATAATATTCGCGTATGCAGCCCTTGATTACATAAGCTTCAAAATTGCAAATATTACCCGCCTGTAGCAGCATTGTTTTTTTTAGTATTACTTTATACTGCAGCATTGAATTAAAATACTCCAACTCCCCGGCAGATAAGTTAACGGACTTTAAAACATATGCGTTTATATTTTGAAACATTGTTTTTTTATTTCTTGTCCCAGTTCAATGGATTTTACCCAAAGCAGGTCCAATTTTACACTGTGAATTTACGCCGGGCCAATAGGCGTCACAATCATACATAAAATTACTTTATATCCTAATAAATGGAAAATCAAAAACTGGAGGCAACTATTGATAAGATGTTTGCCGAAATCGAAAACCTTATGCCTGTTTACATGCAAAACCCTGAAGACAGAGACATTGCCAACGGGAACGTCGCAGTATGTATCATAACAGAAAACGGGATGGTATATGGCAGGATGATTGGAACAAATAAACCGCGGTTAAGACAATCCTACAAAGTGGCATGGACAAAGGCAAGCCAGGTTTGGCTTACCGGCGTTAAAACCGGCGAATACGAAAAAATGGTTTTTAACGGCCTCGCCGAAGAAAATGGCAATGGCATAGAGGCCCCCGATCTGATAGGCTGGCAAGGTGGCCAACCCCTTACCCTGCCTGACGGATCAAAGCTTTCCGTCGGTTTTAGCGGCTTCAGAGGTATAGTTGACCTGGAGATAATGGTAAAAGCACTTGATAAAGCATTAAGTAATAATTAAACACATTAAAAAATTTAAGATATGACTTATATACCCAACCCTGCCCGTTACAAAAATATGCCTTACCGTCGTTGCGGTAAAAGCGGCTTAATGCTGCCGGCCGTATCACTTGGCCTTTGGCACAATTTCGGTGCTATTGATAGCCCCGAAAATGCCCGAACCATATTAAAGCTGGCTTTTGATAGCGGCATAACGCATTTTGACCTGGCCAACAACTATGGCCCTCCGGCAGGCTCAGCTGAGGAAACCTTTGGTGAAATTTTTAAGGACGATTTTAAAAGCTACCGCGATGAGTTGATTATCTCGACCAAAGCCGGTTGGGGAATGTGGGAAGGGCCATACGGTGATTGGGGATCGAAAAAATACCTGGTAGCCAGCCTGGATCAAAGCCTGAAACGCATGGGGTTGGATTACGTGGATATATTTTATCACCATCGCCCCGATCCCGAAACGCCGCTGGAAGAAACAATGGGCGCCCTTGACCTTATTGTACGCCAGGGAAAGGCTTTATATGTAGGCATATCAAGTTACAGTGCATCTGAAACGGAAGCTGCCATTGCCATTTTAAAACAATTGGGTACGCCCTGCCTGATACATCAGCCAAAATATTCGATGTTTGACCGTTGGGTAGAAGGCGGCTTGCTGGATGTACTGGGTGATAAGGGCGTTGGCTGTATTCCGTTTTCGCCGTTGGCACAGGGGCTTTTAACCAACAAATATTTAAAGGGCATACCCGAAAGCTCGAGAGCTGCAAGTCATCGCGGCAACGGGGCTATTGAGGAAGATGCTATTACCGATGATAAAATTGCCAAAGTAATTAAGCTGAACGAAATTGCTGTTAATCGCGGCCAAAACCTGGCACAAATGGCGCTTTCGTGGATTTTAAAAGATGACCGTATTACTTCGGTATTAATTGGTGTAAGCAAACCCGAACAAGTTACGGATTCTATTAAATGTCTCGAAAATCTGTCGTTCTCCAGCGATGAGATCAATGCAATAAACGGCATTTTAGGATAAGTTAACCATATTAATGCCTGTTAAGGCAAACATCATGAAAAAAATACTGCTCATTATAGCTGCCTTTACTCTGAGCGTTTTGGGTGCATCAGCCCAGGTAAAACATCAAAATGACATCGACCAAAAAGTAAGTAGGTTACTCGCCAAAATGACTTTAGAGGAAAAAGTCGGCCAGATGACTAATCTTACAGTCGATGTTATTTCAAAAACCGATGCTTCAGGAAAAATCATTGAACCCCATGAGATCGATGAGCAAAAACTGGAAGAAAGAATACTGAAATATCATATTGGCTCTTTTCAAAACGTTGCCGGGCATGCGTACGACCGTAAACATTGGTACGAAATTATATCGGCCATGCAACGTGTGGCGATGCGGGACCGGCTTAAAATACCTGCATTATATGCTATTGATGCTATACATGGCGTTACCTATACATTGGGCAGTACATTATTCCCCCAGGAAATTGGCATGGCTGCCACTTTTAATCCCGAACTTATTCATAAAGCAGGTGAAATCTCCGCCTACGAAACCCGCGCCAGTTATATCCCATGGAATTTTTCCCCGGTTTTGGATGTGGCTAAAAACCAGGCATGGCCCAGGGTATATGAAACTTTTGGTGAAGACCCTTACCTGGTAAAAACAATGGGGGCCGCTATTATCAAAGGCTACCAGGGTAATAACGTAGGTGATAAATACCATGTTATCTCAACGATGAAGCACTTTTTGGGGTATGGAGATCCACTAAGTGGCAAAGACCGAACGCCTGCCTGGATTCCGGACCGCTACATGCGTGAATATTTTTTACCGCCATTTATTGAAGCGATAAAAGCAGGCTCACGTACATTAATGGTAAACTCATCCGAAATTAACGGAGTACCTGTACATTCAAGTAAATACTTGCTTACTGATGTGCTGCGTAAAGAATTAAAATTTGATGGCATAATAATTTCCGACTGGATGGATGTCAGCTACCTGCATACCCGTCACCACGTGGCTGCAACCGAAAAGGATGCGGTGGCGCTGGCTGTTAATGCAGGTCTGGATATGTGCATTGTGCCTTATGATTACAATTTTTACAACTATCTTATTCAATTGGTACATGAAGGCAAGGTGCCTATGTCGCGTATTAATGAATCAGCAGGGCGTATACTCCATGTTAAATATGAATTGGGATTGTTTGACCGACCCGTTGGCAACCCTGGAGATTATCCTGATTTCGGTTCGGATAAATTCAAAGCGATTAATCGGGAGGCGGCGGATGAGGCTATCACCTTACTTAAAAATAATAACAATATACTGCCCTTAAAAAAGAATATGCGGGTGCTGGTAACCGGCCCGGCAGCGAATACCATGCGTTCGCTTGACGGCGGTTGGAGCTATACCTGGCAGGGCGAGCAGGATGATAAGTATGCCGGTGAAAAAAACACCATTTTGAAAGCAATCCAGCAAAAAATAGGTAAACAAAATGTTCAGTATGAACCGGGCGCTGCATTTGATTCTTTACTTAATGTAAACGAGGCTGTAGAAGCGGCTAAACAAGCTGACGCAATAGTGCTTTGCATTGGTGAACCATCCTACACAGAAAATTTCGGAAATATCGACGATCTTAATCTGCCTGCGGCGCAAACTGAGTTAGCACTACAACTGGTTAAAACCGGAAAGCCCGTTATCCTGGTATTGGCTGAAGGCAGGCCACGTATAGTTACGCTGGCAAATAATGCTGCAGCAGCTACTTTAATGGCTTACCTGCCCGGGAATGAGGGCGGCGATGCTATTGCTGATATCCTATTCGGCGACGTAAATCCATCGGGGAAATTGCCGTTCACCTATCCGAGATTCCCCAATGCGTTGGTAAACTATTATCGTAAAAACATTGAGAATGGTAACGGGGATGATTCGCATGGGTATCATCCATTATATGAGTTTGGTTTCGGGTTGAGTTATACCTCATTTCAGTACCACAATTTGCGGGCTGATAAACATGATTTTAAAGACAATGAAACATTAACCATCAATGTTGATGTGACTAATACAGGAGAACGCGATGGTAAGGAAACCGTATTGCTGTTTATCAGCGAGCTCTATGCATCCATTACGCCTGATACCAAACGCTTAAGGGCATTTAATAAGATTGATTTCAAGCCCGGGGAAACTAAAACGATTACATTTAAAATTAGTGCCGGAGATATTGCATATGTAAATGATGATGGCAAAACAGCGGCTGAGCCAGGTGAATTTAAAATCCAGATTGCCAATCAAACATTGAATTTCAATTACGCTACAACAAAACCATTCAGCAAACAAACAGATGGTAAATTGTAACAGCTTTTAGATGCTTCTGAATTTTATTAAATACATCAAACTGCCAGTTCATAGACAAGGGCGGATCCGCGAATTAATTGTGAATACGAAATCCCATGGTGGTTGGGTCAAAAACAGTATCGCCCCTGCAGGTGTCAAGTTAGCCCACGCCGAAAGATAGTTAACATTAATTAACCGCGTTGCAGCCGCAAATAAAGCCTTAATTGTGCACTAAAACAATTTGTATCGGCAATACCCCTGTTGTAACAGTATATTCAAGCTTGCCTGTTTTATTAAAGGCATATACTACACCATTGGTCTTTTTACTATCACCTACAAATACTTCACCGGTTGCCGGGTTGGCAGTTATGCAGTAAGGGTTGTTAAATAACGTACCATCCGTTACAAAAAAACCAGTATAGTCATGCGTTTTTGTATTAAAAACAATTATGGTATTATATATAGTAAAAAAGTATACGAAGTCTCCACATACAGCTATGGGAATATTATTACCGTATGTGTTGCATAATACTTGTTGACTCTGAAACGTCGCTGTCTGCTGGTCTGTTTTACTATCAATAATGGTCATTCCGCCAGTGAAACCATCAAAAAGAGGATAGTTAGGGGGTAGCGGCGGAGCAGGGGATATAAAATCGTCATCAAATGGCGATAGTACGTACACATTGCCGTTAGCATCTGCTGCAATACCTATCGGTTTTGGTATAACTGGTATTGATTTAGTTACCATTAATGTGGTTAAATCAATTACTAATACGAGGTTACCCTGTCCGTTAGAGCCAGGGCAAGTTGCATATAGTTTATTATTTGCAACTGCCAATCCTACCGCACTTACGTTTATACTTTTTATGGCAAACGTGGCCGTGTCAATTACTGCTATTGATGAACCGTTCGATACAAACGCATTCCCATTATAAAAAGTTATATGCGTGGCATATAAAAAGTTAACCAGCTTAATTAATTTACTTGTTTTAACATCGGCAACCGTAACACCAGAGTAGCCAATAATATACAATTTTGAACCATAAACCCCCATGTTTGTTGTTGCGGCAAGCTGCATCCCATCGTTAGCTGTGCCGTACTGATCGGTAATAAGTGTTTTTGACGCAGTATTGTAATACGATAAAATGCTGCTGATACTACCAGCGTACTGTGCGTTTAGCTGGTTTAGTATGTAAATATTATAGGGGGCTGTTGCTGTAATATTATTGGGGGCTGCGGCGATACCCGTTGCCGACGTCATTTTGTCTTTACGGCATGATGTTAGTATCACTAATAAGGCCAATGCAATAAAAAGGAAATTGGGTTTTAGTTTTTCCATTTGATTATGTTTTTCAATTTTATTCAAAATAGCTTTCGTGGGCCATTGCAGGCAAGAAATTATCTACGGCGCTAAATTTAGGTGTAGTTGAAAAATGCGGGGAATATATTACTTGAAGTATGAAAATTTCTTGATGAACTACTATTTACTTACAATAAAAAAAACGACAGCCTTCACGGTAGCCGGTGATTATAAAGAAATAAAATACGTCAAATTCTATATGAATCATCCCCAGTCTGATCTCATCAGATGTCTGGAGCAAATCTTTATGATTAGTTTTCGGTTGCAGAACACTTCGGTTGAATCGTTTCTAATCAGGCCTTTTCAATATCACAAGACTGGTTTTACAGCATAAGTTAACAGGTCAGCGTTAAGATTAATATCTGGACTTGGGATAGAATGCACAAAAACCATATCGCCTTATTTTACATCATTTCCCGAGTATTAAAATGTATGTAAGTCCATCTTTTTAATGTTTTTATCCATTTTTGGAGTGGTTTGAAGAAAATAGCTTTAGATCTGGAATAAACCATTTACCAACAACAGTTTAATGCCGTCTGATTTATGCAAAAAAACTACTTGTTCTACGTCTCAACTTTTCAGTTTCTGCTTTTACCATTTTTTTCATCGCCCGTTGCTGCACAGGAACACCGGCTTGAACTCTCTTATACAAAACCGGCAAAAGTTTGGGAGGAATGTTTACCGCTTGGCAACGGCAGACTCGGTATGATGCCCGATGGTGGGGTCACCAATGAGAACATCACATTAAACGACATCACGCTATGGTCCGGCAGCCCGCAGGACGCAAATAATTATGATGCCTATAAATATTTGCCCCAGATAAGGGGATTGCTAGCCCAGGGTAAAAATGACGAAGCACAGGCTATTATAAATAAAAATTTTATTTGCACGGGCGCCGGATCCGGCAACGGTAGCGGAGCAAAAGACCCTTTTGGTTGTTACCAGGTATTGGCAGATCTGAATTTACACTTCAGTTATGGTGATGGACAGCAGCCTGTGTATACGCACTATAAGCGGGAATTGTCGCTCGATCAGGCTATTTCAAAAACAACCTATACCATCAAGGGCGTTACCTACACCAAAGAATATTTTTGCAGTTTCGGCAGCGACATCTCGCTCATCAGAATCACCGCTGACCGGCCAAATCAGATCAATTGCTCAGTTTCACTTACCCGGTCTGAAAATGGCGAGTCTGCCGCCAACAGCAAATCAGTTGTCCTTACTGGTCAGTTGCCTGCCGGCGACGGTAAACCTGGTATGAGGTTCATGGCCAAAGTAACGCCGGTGTTAACCGGCGGCATACTTTCTTACGAGCACGAAAAACTCGTTATTAAAAACGCAACATCCGTAACCTTTTATATTTCTGCTGCTACTGATTTTCACAGGCCGGATATCGCGGGCCGGATTGACAGCCTTATACAAAGTTCTCTGCGAAAAAGTTATTCTGACGAGCGGCGGGAACACATCCATGGTTACCAGCAGCTTTTTAACAGGGTAAGTCTTCAAATCGGCAAAAGCCCGGTAAGTAATGTGCCTACAGATGTGCGTTTGCGTAATTTTCAGAAAGACCCTGACCCCGACGCCACCTTGCCGGTACTTTTTTATCAATATGGACGCTATCTGAGTATCTGCAGCACGCGTGTTGGACTATTGCCCCCAAATTTACAGGGACTTTGGGCCAATCAAACCCAAACGCCCTGGAATGGTGATTACCATTTGGATGTGAATGTTGAAATGAATCATTGGCCGCTTGAGGTTTCAAACCTCTCTGAACTTAATTTACCGATCACAAAACTGGTGGAAGGGATGGTTCCTTATGGTGAGAAAACGGCCAAAGCCTACTACAACTCCCGGGGCTGGGTCGCACATGTGATCACCAATGTATGGGGATTTACAGAGCCTGGGGAAGAGGCGTCATGGGGCGTAACAAAAGTCGGCTCAGGCTGGGTGTGTAACAACCTGTGGCAGCATTATGACTTCACGGGCGACCAGCAATATTTGAAAGAAATATACCCGGTTTTGAAGGGTGCGGCATTGTTTTACAGCGACATGCTGGTTCCGGATAAGCGGACCGGCTGGCTGGTTACATCACCTTCGTCATCACCCGAAAATACTTTTTACCTGTTAAACGGTAAAACCGCTAGTATCTGCGAAGGCCCAACAATCGATAATCAGATCATCAGGGAACTATTTGGCAATGTAATAACAGCCGGCAATACCCTGCGGATCGATAGCTCATTTTGCGATTCGCTACGACAAAAGATTAAGCAATTACCACCCGTGGGCCGTATTTCAAAAGACGGCAGGCTGATGGAATGGCTCGAAGAATATAAAGAAACGGATATTCATCACCGTCATATTTCTCATTTGTATGCCTTATATCCGGGTACGCTCATCACCACTGATGAGACGCCCGATCTTGCAGAGGCATGCAGAAAAACACTTGAAGCACGCGGGGACGACGGCCCAAGCTGGTCAATTGTGTATAAGCAATTATTTTGGGCGCGGCTTCACGATGGGAATCATGCCTATCTGCTTTTGAAACACCTGCTAAGGCTAACCGATAGAAAAGATATGAATTATGGTGCAGGTGGCGGCGTCTACCTCAATTTATTTTCGGCAGGCCCGCCGTTCCAGATCGACGGGAACTTTGGCGAAACCGCAGCAATTGCGGAAATGTTGTTGCAAAGCCATGCTGGTTATATCGAATTATTGCCCGCCATCCCTGACGCCTGGAAATCATCAGGAGAAGTAAATGGCCTGAAAGCCAGGGATAATGTAACGGTAAGCTTCCGATGGGAAAACGGCCGTATAACATCGTACCGGCTTACTTCAAACAGCAAGAAGACTGTTAAGTTAAAAATAAATGGCTCATTAGAGACCGTTTATACCACGGTACTTTAAATGCAATCAGGAGACCGGTCTGCTGTTGCCGGTAATGCGCTTTCTGTATTCTGACGGCGACATACCCATTAGCCGGGTAAACATCCGTGAAAAATAATATTGGTCCTCAATACCTATATTAAAAGCAAGCTCTTTGACGGTCATGTTGGTAAAAGAGAGATACTGGCAGGCTTTCTGTATCTTAAGATGATTAAAATACTCAATAGGTGAGTGCCCTGTTTTTTTTCTGAACAAGGAGGAGAAGTGCGTTACCGACAATCTGGAGAATGATGCCATTTCATTAAGGGTAATGGTCTTTTGTATGTTATCCTGCATCAGTTTAATGGCAGTCTCGACAACACCAGGAGCCAGTTCTTTTTTCTCCCTGTTGAACATGTCTTCATAGATCATTGATGACAGAAAATGATAAAATATCATGTTTACATATCGTAGCGTGTCATCACCATACCCCTTTTCAAGATTGTAATAAATATCATCAAACAGCCTGATACGGTCTTCGCTGTAAGTGAGCTGGGGTTTATAGTTGTTCGAGTTTCTGATGATCAGCTCTGAAATAAATGCTGCATTTTCGCCTTTAAAATGCGCCCAATAGATCGACCATGGATTTTTTTCATCAGCACCATATTTATGTGGGGTATTGGCCGGTATCGCAATAAACTGCGACGGGGATATGCCAATCCGTTTTTTGTCTATCTCGATCCAGCCATGGCCTTCGATACAGTAGATAATAATGTGTTGACTGATGCCATGCAACCGCTCGGCGTAGTGAAACATTGCCTTTGGGTAATAGCCAATGTCTGTTATGTATACTTGCCTGGTTACCGGGTCCTTGACGAGAAATTCAGACACAATCTTTTTGGGTATTACTATCAGTCGCTGGCCCTCAAACCCTGCGCGCTTCCGCAGTAATTTATCTTTTATCATTGTAAATATAAATATAATGCTAAAGTGTAAGAAAATCCATCATTATCATAAAATAAATCATTTTTATTCGCATCACTATGTGTTACGTTTGTTACAGAAACCAATTATAATTTTTTTAAGGGTACAATACCAAGGAAGTAACAATAAAATTTTATTGATTCCGAAAAAACTTTAGAAGACAGGAAAAGTACATTATTTCCCCTGAAAGAGTTTTATTGTCCATCTTTTTGCATGAACCTGATTAAAGCCAATAAATAATGAGAAAACTATTACTAATTTTTACTCTTCTCGCCGTGGGTATAATCAATGCCTCGGCCCAACAGAAGAAAATCAACGGTTCGGTAAAGGATTCACAAACAAATGACGCCTTACCGTTTGCCACTATTACCGTGGTAGTTCCGGGCCAGCCCGTGAATAAGTTTGCCGCAGATGACCATGGTAATTTTACCGTCGACGCGCCGGTTGGTGCAACCATTCAGGCATCCTTCGCAGGTTACCAACCTAAAAAGGTGACTGTGGCTGATAGTACCACTATTACCATTCTGTTAAAAAGCAGCGGAAATTTATCCGAGGTTGTGGTAATTGCTTATGGTACGGAAAAACGAAAGGATCTGACAGGGGCTATTACCAGTATTTCAGCAAAGGAGGTTAGCGAAATGCCATCCACTAACCTTGCAACAGCCCTGGCGTCTCGTTCACCGGGTCTCGAAGTACATAGTGCAAGCACCCAGCCCGGAGCAAGTGCTGTAGTTAATGTACGGGGACTAAATTCAATAACGCAACTGGAAGGGCCGTTGTACATTGTTGATGGGGTAGCATTAGTTGGCGATATACGGAATATTAATCCCAGCGATATTGAATCGGTTGAAATATTGAAAGATGCGGCCGCCGCCGGTATTTACGGTTCACGCGCTGCTGAAGGTGTGATACTCATTACCACCAAAAAGCCTAAAGCAGGTGCCACAAGCGTAAATTTTGAGATGTATACAGGCATCCAGGTAAACAATCCTGCCTATCAAATGCTGGATGCCCGTAACTTTGCGACCCTGCGACGGTCCGCTTTCCAGGATGCCGACCCCGGAACATTTGGCGCCCCCGGAACCGATACAGCCGACAGGAAGATATTTAACACTTATGAGTTGCAAAGTATTGCCAATGGATACACCAACTATAACTGGCAAAAGGCCATTATGCATAATGATGCCCCCATTGAAAACTATACGCTATCGGTATCCAACGGGACAGGGTCAAACAGGGTATATTTCAGCGGCCAATACCAAAACCAGGAGGGTATACTGGTCAATACCGGTTATAAAAAATATTCGGGCTTTTTGCGTGATGAGACCCAGATCAGGCCATTTCTGAAACTAGGTGGCAGCGTTAATTATACACATGATATTACCAGTAACCCTTCGCCCAATGAATATCAGCAATCGCTGACTGAAAGCCCGCTGATGCCTATTTATGACGCCAGCGGTCAGCCATTGATCGTTATTGATAAGTCTACGGGCGTCCCCACCATTTTTAACCCGGTAACGTTGGCGCAGGACGCGACGAACCTGTATACCACCAACCGTACCAATGCAAATCTTTATCTGGAGTTTACGCCGGTTAAAAACCTGATGCTCCGTTCAAGCATCGGGGCTGATATTTACCAGGCTGAACAGGATACATATTATCCAAGAACCACCGGACCAGGTTATACGCCAACCAATGGATTTGCGGAAATCTATAACACCAGGGCCACGGATATTTTGTGGGAAAATACGGCTACCTATAATTTTGCAAAAGGCGATCATGAGGTGAATTTATTGGGTGGTTTCACTTTTGAAAAACACGAAGATTTTGCCACAGATATGCAGGCAGACCAATTCCCTACCGACCTGCTTTCCTATAAAGCCATCGGCAGCGCCGGTCAGAAATTACAGGACAACAGCAATTATGATGGTTGGGCGGTACGTTCCTTATTTGCAAGGGCTGTTTATAAATACAAAGGCCGCTATATCTTAAATGCTACAATACGCCAGGATGGTTCAAGCCGCTTCGGTCCAAACAACAAGTTCGGGGTTTTCCCGACTGTAAGTGGTGCATGGCGCGTAATTGATGAACCCTGGATTGGATATAAGCTAAAAACATGGCTCAATGATTTTAAACTGCGTTTGAGCTATGGGCTTGTAGGCAATCAAAATCTGCCTTATGATGCCATCTATACACGCTATGATCCTGCAACTTATCCATTCAATGGCTCATCGGTAACCAGCGGCTACTCCGCCGCAGGTACAAACGGTGTATTGGGCAACAATTCGCTGCAATGGGAAGTACAACACCAGCTAAACGCAGGTACAGACATCGCATTACTGGATAATCGCATTCAGCTGTCCGTTGATGTTTATAACAAAGATATCAGCAGCTTGCTGATGCCGCTCCCGCTTGCACCTTCGTCGGGTTTCCAGACCGAATTCGTCAATGTTGCTGCTATGAATACCAAGGGTATCGACGTAGCGTTGAAGATAACACCTATAAAAACCAAAGATTTTACCTGGCAAACCTCGCTCAACTGGTCAAAATATAAGAGCGTTGTGACCAAGCTATTCCCTGGCAGGGACTCAGTGAACCTTGCGTTGCGGGTTGGCCTGCCACCCAGCGGAACCTATGTTAACTACGTGTTCAATGGCCTGTATCAGCAAGGCGATAACTTTGCCCTTGACCCTAATGGAAAGCCGGGTGACATCAAGATCAAGGATGTTAACGGCGATGGTAAAATAACTCCTGAAGATGAAGTGGTAGTAGGTTCAAGTATCCCCAAAGGATGGGGAAGTTTCTGGAATTATTTCCGGTACAAGAGCGTATCGCTTACGATATATAGTACCTATGAGTACGGCCAGCAACTCAATAACCTTACTTTTACCGATTTGACATACTATAATGCCTTATATGGAAATGCCTCAAATGTAACCGTGCAAGGTGGCAATTACTGGACGCCAACCAATACTAATACCAATATCCCAAGACCGAATGCCTTTGGAACGTCCTTGAAAACGCTTCCTGGAGGCCCTGGCCAGGGATCAAGTTACTCTATACAAAATGCAAGCTATTTAAAAATACAGCATATTACGCTGGGTTATGATTTTTCGCCAACGTTGCTGAATAAGATAAAAATACACAGTTTGAATATCTATGCACAGGTGCTTAATCCGTTCCTGTTCACGGGATATAAGGGTGTCGATCCGGACGTAGCAGGCGCTGATGCGGCAAATGAGATTTATCCCAGGTACCGTACATTCCTGCTGGGGGCAAAATTAGGGCTATAACATTTAAAAGCATTTTTTGACATGAAAAATACTATACTTTATTTAAAGAAATTGTGGCCGCTTGGCCTGGCATTAATGCTGCTGCAAGGCTTCAGCAGTTGCCGCAAAGAATTGAATTATACGCCTGAAGTATTTGTTTCGGCGCAAAGTGTTTATAAAGATGAGCCAGGAGCAATTGCCGGTGTGACAGGTATTTACCAGCAATTGCAAGCCCTGAAGAGATCCGACTACCAGCTAATAGGGGTGATTGGTACCGATGAGGCACGTTGCTGCTACCAGGCCCAGGGATATGGTGCTTACTGGGCGGGCGTAGTTGGCATGGATGTGTATGATATCACGCTCAACAGCCAAAATGCCGATGTTACCGGCTTTTGGACAGTTTGTTACCAGGGCATAGCCAATGCAAATGCGGCCATATTAGATATACCACAGATTAAAAGCTTTGGCGAACCCGCTGTCCAAACCCGCCTGGTTGGCGAGGCCCGCTTTATGCGCGCGCTATATTATTTTTATTTGGTGCAATTGTATGGCGATGTGCCAATGCCGTTGGAGAATACATCAATTGCAAACGGCCTGCCTCGCGTGCCGCAGCAGCAGGTGTATACTCAGATCGAGGCCGATCTCCAATTTGCTGCGGCAAACTGCTGGACAAAAAGCAAGCTGACCGGCAATGACGCAGGTCGGGCCAGCGTCGAAGCTGCTAAGGCATTGCTGGGTAAAGTTTATCTGACCGTGCATGATTACCAGGATGCAAAAACTACTTTTGAAGACCTCATCAATAACTATAATATTAGTCTGTTAGCCCATTATGCCGACCTGTTTGATGGGCAGCATGAAAACAATGCTGAGTCACTGTTTGAGATTCAATATTCTACTGATAATACGAATGACACACAGGGGCTGCAAAATCTCTATGGCTCATACGCCGGCCCCCCAATTGCATTTGAACCATTCAATACGCACACGTCGGGCTATGGCGGTACCGTTGTGATGGCTACTTCATATTATTCAGATACAGTTTTCATGAAGCCTTTTTCGTGGGAATATCAATATGATGCCCGTTATGTGCCTTCAATTCATCATGACCGATATGATGGCAATGGCAATACTATGAGCTGGTGGGTTGATCCGGGGCTGCCCACGATCGCAAAATACGACATCTCTTCCAGTGATATTGATGTTTACCATTCAGGTAAAAACTTATATTACTTACGTTCGGCAGATGTGTTTTTGATGTATGCAGAAACGCTTAATGAACTGGGTCAGACGCAAGCTGCATTGGCGCCAATTAACAAAATACGTGAACGTGCTTTTGGGAATGCCAGTCTTGATTTTACAGCAACTGACGCACCAGACCAAGCCACGATGCGCGATTTAATCCTGGACGAACGCAGTCGCGAATTAGGAGCCGAGGGCTGGCGCTGGTTTGACCTGAAACGTACGGGCACCTTGTTAACCCGTGTAAAGCGGTATGACGATCCGCAGCGTGATTTCGAGAAGAAGAATGGCACAACTACAGATCCGCATCCCGCACAGAATGTTTCAACAAAGAATATGTTATTCCCGATCCCGCTTACTGAACTGCAAAATAACCAGGCTTTGGGATTGAAAAGCCAAAACCCCGGGTACTAATTACTAATACTGGATAAATGAAAGTTAAAAAGCTCCCGGTTATAAGATATTTACTGCCTTGTTTGTTGTTGCTGTCCACAACCGTATCGGCACAAAAAATAACAAAATACGATGATAGCCTCGTCGTTAGTGAAGGCCAGTCTTCAGTAGCCGTAAATTATAAAACCGGGCGTTTGAACTATCAATTCAGCAATGGTGTTGTGTTAAACAACACCATTGCCTATGTGAATGAGCTTTCGTCAGGATTTCTCGCCAGTTCGGCGTGCAAGATCCATCAGGCCTCGGCAAATGAGTTTGATAACAATGCGGGTAAAGGTATCCGGCTTGTCATCAGGCATTCGGGCAATGCGCAGGGGATAACCCTGATACAGCAGGTTTTACTCTATCAGGATCACCCCTATATTCTTACCAACCTGTCCGCTGTTAAAGGGGACGGCACGGATGAGCAAATTGAAACGCGCGACATCTGCGCACTTGCTGTATTGCCGGCTGAGAACGGAAAATTATTTCAACCCGGTGAAGAGCCGAGGTTTCTGGATGTACCATTTGATAACGATAACTGGTCGCATGTGCTGGAGCGCAAATGGGATAGCGGCAAACCTGTTTTTACAGGTATCAGCTACGAGTTTGCATCGGTTTACGACAACAACAAGCTGTCCGGCCTGGTAATGGGCAGCTTGTCTCACGATTTTTGGAAAACCGGCATTGTGTATCGCGCTGCGAAGCAAACCGGCGGCATCGATTCTTTGAAGGTCTATGATGGCGCTGCAACAGAGGATAATCCGGCGCTTCCGCCGGATTATGGCGGCAACGACGGCACGCATGACCACACGCTTCACGGTACAATGAAAGGGAGTACGGTAAATTCCTCGCTTATTTTCCTGTGTGCCGGTGATGTGCGTAAAGCGTTTGTGGAGTATGGAAATGCCAATGTCATGTTAAATGGCAGGCAAACCTGGACAGGGAACGCCCCGGTTTACTGGAACAGTTTTGGTGTTGAGGGCGTGCTTGGTTACGAAGGCAAAATGATGCCGAAAGATCTGCCCAGGATATCTGATTTTATCCAAACCCTCGACAACTTCAATAAATACTCCAAACCGGTCATGAGCATCGACTCTTATGACCAGGGTATTTATACCACTGAGCTACTAGCTTCTTTTGGCAGATACATTGGGAAGAAAAACCAGCAGCTGGGTTTCTATTTTATCCCGTTTGCCATGTGGACGTGGAAGAACAATACAGAGAATGCCAAAGTTCCGGGTTCGGATTATACCTTGTCAGATGTCGTGCTGCATGACAAAAACGGACAGCCTATCTGGTATAAAGATGGCGACTGGGGCTGCCTTGCACTGGACCCGACTCATCCGGCCATCCGGCTGTATGTGATCAATCAGCTGAAAAAGGCAAAAGCAATAGGCGCAAAATTTATCAAGATAGATTTTCTTACAGCCGGGGCGCTGGAGTCGACCAGGCGGTTCGATCCAAGTGTGCGTACGGGTTTGCAGGCCTATAACTATGGCATGAAAATGCTGAAGGCGCTTGCGGATTCCATTATGGGGAAAGACATATTTATTACCGAAGCGATTTCACCCATGTTCCCGCACCAGTATGCTGATACCCGGTTTATATCAACGGATGTATACTCGCACCTGCGGGATGATGAACCTGGATTCCCGCATTATGGCAGTACCGAGGCATCTCTAGCGAATGGTTCGCATTTGTGGTGGGTGCAGGGCACGCTCTGGCCTTATACCAACCTGGATGTGAGCATTATGAAAAACTTCGAGAAGAACCCGGACCTGAGTGAAAAAGAAGTGAAACTCCGGTTATTTGCCATGATGTCGATGGGTAGCATTCTTGGCGACGGGTCGGATTTCCGGGATAAACTGGCTGCAGACAGGGCAAGAATTTACCTGAACAACAAGAATATCTGTGCGTTTTTCTCTTCTCCAAAGGCCTTTACGCCGTTAAAGTTTGCCGATGGCGAAACGTTTGACCAGCAAATTGCTTTTTACCTTCCGGGAGCGGAAACATTGCTGTCACTTTTCAATTTCGATAATAAAAAAGAGTTTAATCAAACATGGCACCGCATCGATATTGGGATTGGTGACGGGGACTATATCATCAAAGATTTTCTTACTGACCAGCCTGTCGGCAAGATTGTGAAGGGGCAGGATACATTCTCGCTGGATGTTCAACCTGCTGACGCAATGATGGTTAGGTTGGTGCCATCTAATTAAAAATAAATACATTTAGTAAATAATTGAATACCAATGGAAGTACAAGCCTGGACAGAAAAAATAAGCATTCCCACCTATCGAACGGGGCAACCCGAAAAAAATCCGATGTTTCTCGAGAAGCGGGTGTACCAGGGAAGCAGTGGCGTAGTTTATCCTCACCCGGTAATTGAAAAAATTGAAGACGAAAAGAGAGACCAGGAATATACCGCAGTATTTTTAGAGAACGAATACCTTAAGATCATGATACTGCCCGAGCTGGGCGGCAGGGTGCAACGCGCTTATGATAAAATTATGGAGCGCGACTTTGTTTATTACAACCAGGTCATTAAACCCGCTCTCGTGGGCCTTGCTGGCCCTTGGATATCTGGCGGTATTGAATTTAACTGGCCCCAGCATCACAGGCCAAGCACATTTTCCCCTGTTGATTATAAAATAGAAGAAAATTCTGATGGTAGCAAAACCATATGGGTCAATGAAGTTGAAGTAATGTTCCGCACTAAGGGTATGGCGGGTTTCACGCTATATCCCGGTAAGGCTTACCTTGAAATCAAAGGCAAATTATTCAACCCTACACCGTTCCCGCAAACCTTTTTATGGTGGGCCAACCCGGCTGTAAAAGTGAATGACGATTACCAGTCTATTTTCCCGCCGGATGTTTATGCCGTATTTGACCATGGTAAACGCGACGTATCCGATTTCCCAATTGCTACCGGCACTTATTATAAGGTCGATTATGCACCCGGTACAGACATTTCACGCTATAAAAACATTCCGGTACCAACATCTTACATGGCCATACAATCAAAATATGATTTTATTGGCTGCTATGAACATGACACCCAAGCCGGCATGCTGCATGTTGCCGACCACCACTTATCGCCGGGGAAAAAACAATGGACCTGGGGAAACGGCGATTTTGGCAAGGCATGGGACCGAAATTTAACCGACGAAGACGGGCCGTACATAGAACTGATGACCGGCATGTTTACCGATAATCAGCCAGACTTCTCATGGCTTCAGCCGAACGAAGGAAAAACTTTTGAACAGTATTTTATGCCGTACGCACGAATAGGTATGGTAAAAAATGCTACCAAGGAAGCTATGATAAATGCCGGTCTTGATGGTAAGGATTATTTTGTGAAAGTATACGCAACCGCTGTTTACAGGAAGGCTAGTGTCAGCGTATCCCGTAACGATGGACTCATTAAAACTTTTACTGCCGATCTTGCTCCCGATGCTGTTTTTGAAACCAGTTTCGAACTGCCGGCGGGTGTAAATGAGAATGAACTTGAGGTGATCGTTTCTACGGCCGAAGGTGTAAAACTCGTAAGCTTCCGGCCTGAAGAAAATATTGATAAAGAAATACCACCTGCCGCGACATCTGCGAAACTGCCCCGTGATATTGAACAAATAGAAGATTTATATCTCAACGGGCTGCACCTTGAGCAATATCGCCATGCTACCTATAACCCCATGGATTATTACGAGGAAGCATTGCGCCGCAGCCCCGAAGATGTTCGGAATAATAATGCCATAGGCCTGCTGCTCCTCAGAAGAGGCCAGTTTGCAAAGGCAGAGCCCTATTTCAGAACTGCAGTTAAAGCCATCACCAAAAGAAACCCTAACCCGTATGACGGCGAACCATACTTTAACCTGGGTTTAAGCCTTAAGCTGCAAAACCGTTTAGATGAAGCGTACGACGCCTTTTACAAAGCTGCATGGAACGATGCTTTACAGCACAGCGCTTATCTTGAACTGGCGCGAATTGCATCGATCCAGAATAAAACTGAGCAAGCGCTGGCCTTGATCGAAAAATCATTGATCCGGAATTATCACAGTCATCCGGCGCGGCATCTTAAGGCAGCTTTACTGCGGATAAGCGGCAAAAATGACGAGGCCCTTAAACTGATCAGTGAGTCATTGGCAATTGACCCCTTCAATTACGGCTGCTTGTTTGAGCGGTATTTGTTGCAGGGCAGCGATAAACGTGATCTGGAGGAACTACTTGGATTAATGCGCAGCGAAGCCAATAATTATCTCGAACTCGCCCTGAGTTATGCCTCAGCGGGCATATACAGCGCGGCATTGGCTGTGTTAGACAACTATACGGCAACCTATGGAAAAGAAAACCCTTTGATATCTTATTACCAGGGGTGTTTTGCTTCAAAATCAGGAGATGAGCAAAACGCGAAGTTGTTTTGCGCCCGGGGATCGGCCAGAGAAGCAGGTACCTGTTTCCCAAATAAATTGGAAGAAATTCTCGTACTGAAAAGCGCGATAGCCACAAATTCTGCAGACGCAAAAGCTTACTATTATTTAGGCAATTTGTGGTATGATAAAAGGCAGTATGATGAAGCAATAGATTGCTGGGAAAGGTCAGCAGACCTGGATAATAGCTTTCCGACCGTTCACCGCAATTTGTCGCTCGCTTATTATAACAAGCTAAAACAACCGGAAAGATCACTTGCTGAAATGGAATTGGCATTCAAACTAGAGCCAACCGACGCGCGTGTTTTGATGGAACTGGATCAACTGTGCAAAGTAACCGGGAAAACATTGGATGAACGTCTTAAATTTCTCGAAAATCATATAGCCCTTGTAAACGAGCGCGACGATCTTTACCTCGAGTTCGTTACCTTACTTAATACCCTTGGGTACCATGAAAAAGCGAAACAATGGATAGCTGAACGCAAGTTTCATCCATGGGAAGGTGGTGAAGGGAAGGTGGTCGGCCAGTTTTTATTAGCGCATATCCAACTGGCAAAATTGGCCATTCGAAACGGAGAACATCAGAAAGCTATTGACCTTTTATCCTCGGTTGAGCAATATCCGGAAAACCTCGGTGAAGGAAAATTACGCGGTACACCCGAAAATGATATTAATTACCTGATGGGTTGTGCCTACGAAGGCCTGCAATTGCACGACGTCGCTGAAGCTAAATTTTACGCAGCGACAAATGGTGATGCAACACCGGTTCAGGTTATCTATTATAATGATCCTCAACCCGATAAAATTCTGTACCAGGCGCTTTCATGGAAGAAGCTGGGCATGCCGGATAAGGCCGAGGAGATATTTAAGCGCTTTATAGACTTTGGCACTGGGCATATGAGCTCGGAAATGCGTATCGATTATTTCGCGGTTTCGCTGCCCGATATGCTTGTTTTTGATGTAGATATTAACCACAGGAATTATATTTTCTGTAATTACCTGGTAGGGCTTGGCAAATTGGGTTTGGGTCAAATTGAAGAAGGGAAAGCCCTGCTGAATAAAGTTTTGGAAATGGATGTAAATCACCAGGGCGCTGCCGTGCACTTGAAAATGGCAGATTATTTTGAGCAATCAGGCAAAATCTATGATAGAGAGTAAAAAAGGGGAACTGCAAGTTTCAAGCACGCCTTGTGGCCAGTCAGGCATTGATCCGCTATACCTCGTCACGATAGCTAATGATGACGTTGTTATCGAAATCTCAAATTTTGGAGCCGTTATTACAGCTATTTTTACTCCTGACAGAAACGGCATACAAAAAAATATAGTTGCAGGTTATCAGGATATAGCTGGTTATAAGGATAATCCCCATTACTTTGGCTGCTTGTTGGGGCGTAATGCAGGGCGTATTACCGGATCAAAATTTGAATTGGACGGCCATATGGTGTTTCTTTCAAAAAACGACGGGCCGAACCATCTTCACGGTGGCTTGGAAGGATTCAATAAAAAAACCTGGATGATAAAATCCTTTACACTTGATGAGCAGGAGGCAGGTGTAACTATGGAATACTTTAGTGAGGATGGTGAGGAAGGCTATCCAGGCAATCTATGGGTTACGGTAAAATACACGCTTGATCATCATAACAGGTTGAAGATCGTTTATGATGCGGTTACCGATATAAGCACGCTGGTTAACTTGTCCAATCACTCTTACTTTAATCTTAGCGGATTTGAAATACCGGATATTCTTGGACATTACCTTTGGGTAAATGCAGCAAGCTATACCGAAAGTGATGAAGAGAACTTGCCAACCGGTAAAATATTGCCGGTTCCAGGGACTGCAATGGATTTTTTAAATAGCAAAATGATCGGCGCCGATATCGGCCAGGTACAGTATGAAGATGGCTATAATCACAATTTTGCACTTAATGATTACGCACCAGGGACGGTAAGATTGGCACTAACACTTAGTGAGCCTGTATCAGGACGCGTACTGAATGTGTATACTGACAGGCCGGGCGTTCAGGTTTACACGGCTAATGACTGGGTGGCAAACATCACGGGGCCGCAGGGCTTCCCTTACCATAAGCATGGCGCTATAGCACTGGAGACACAAGCATTCCCCGACTCACCTAATCACGTCGGATTTCCTGATGCGATACTGCGCCCTGGACAGCGGCTCATTACAGAAACCATTTATGAATTTACAACCGAATAAATTTTTGCACAGTAATAAAATTCTTTGATATCCAATGGAAAAGCAAACCGGCTTCAAAAACTTATATATATTACGCATTTCTTTTATCTCGGCGCTCGGCGGATATCTGTTCGGATTTGATTTTGCGGTGATATCGGGTGCGCTGCCGTTTCTGCAAAAACAATTTGCCTTCAGTTCCTATTGGGAAGGTTTCGCGACGGGGATATTGGCCATCGGTGCAATTGCCGGCTGCATACTTGCCGGCCGTGTTGCTGATAAATACGGTCGCAGGCCGGGGCTAATGCTCGCGGCTTCCCTATTTGCGGTTTCGTCCCTTGCCATGGCATTTGCACCTACACGCGATTTTTTTCTTGTTGCACGCTTTACCGCAGGTGCCGGAGTAGGCATGGCTTCTATGTTATCGCCTATGTATATTTCAGAGATCGCACCAGCTGCAATAAGGGGCAGGCTTGTTGCGATGAACCAGCTTACAGTTGTGTTAGGTATACTGATTACCAACCTTATAAACTATACCCTGCGTAATACAGGCAACGATGCCTGGCGGTATATGTTTGGTTTTGGAGTACTTCCTTCGGGACTTTTTTTAGTTGGCGCCTACTTTTTGCCTGAAAGCCCGCGGTGGTTGCTTAATAATAACCTCGAGATCAGGGCCGAGATCGTATTGAGTAAAATTGGCGACAGTGTTTTTGTAAGGGAATCAATTACGATGATAAAGGGTTCGCTATCGGGAGCCGCGAATATAAATTATGCAGCTTTATTTAAACGCGCCATGTTGCCCGCCGTTTTAACCGGTATCGGGCTTGCGGTATTTCAGCAATTCTGCGGTATTAATACGGTATTTAATTATGCGCCTAAAATATTTCAAAGCATAGGTGCATCGCAGGACGATCAACTGTTGCAAACCGTTTTCATCGGCTCAGTAAATCTTGTATTTACGGTTCTGGCCATGCTGCTGGTAGATAAGCTCGGCCGTAAACCGTTAATGCTTATAGGCGCCGGCGGATTGGCTATTTTGTATGTGTTTATTGTGAGCGCCTTACATGCGAACGCAGGCGTAGTCTCGGTTTTATTGCTGGCGGCCATAGGCACCTACGCCATGACCCTGGCACCGGTTATATGGGTGCTGATAGCTGAGATATTTCCTTCGAAAATACGTTCTGCAGCTATCACGGTGGCGGTCGTAAGCCTGTGGATGGCTTATTTTATACTGGTGTTTACCTTCCCAGTGTTGTTTGAGCATTTGAAAGAGAATACTTTTTACATTTACGCAGGTATATGCGCCTGCGGGTTCTTTTTTGTACTATTCAGGATCAGGGAAACCAAAGGCAAAACCCTCGAAGAGGTGGAACAGGCCATGACTATGCACTGATTAATTTAGATTTTTAAATGAAAAATATTCCCTTTGCAAAGGTTTCTGCCATTTGGCTGACCATCACGATCCTGCTTAAGTGCAGTGCAGCAAATGCGCAAAGTGCAACCATAATATTGGAAACCGAAAAGGACGCTCTGGTACTCCAGGTCGATAGTCAGAAGCAGCTACACAACGCTTATTTGGGCGAAAAGCTGCATAGCAAGTCAGAATACGACAATCTGCCAATGGCGGGACCCCTGGCAGGTGATTACACGGGGATCTATAATTCCGCTTATACACCGTCCGGGTCAAGGAATTTACTCGAACCGGCCATCACGGTTACACACGCCGATGGGAGTCAATCGCTCGACCTTGAATATGTAAGTCAAACGGTAAACAGAATTTCGCCGGATATCGAATTATTGACTGTGCGTTTGAAGGACTCCGTTTATGATTTCGAAGTCAGTTTGTTCTATAAGGCTTACTACAAGGAAAACGTCATTGAGCAATGGAGCAGCGTCGGGCACCACGAGAAAGGCGAGGTGACATTACAGAAATTCGCCTCGGCAAATTTGTACCTTAAAGCAGGCAGTTATTGGCTAAGGCAATACCACGGCGACTGGGAAAAGGAGATGCAACCTGAAGAAGCTGAACTGACCCACGGTATCAAAACACTGGATAGTAAACTGGGTACCCGGGCAAATCTTTTTATGCCATCGGTTTTTATGGTATCACTGAATAAGGCTGCCGGTGAAGACGAGGGCAACGTGCTTGCTGGCGGCTTGGAGTGGAGTGGCAATTTCAGGACCGATTTTGAGATCGACCCTCTAAACAATCTGCGAATCATATCAGGTATCAATAATTACGCGTCGGCATACAAATTGAAAGCGGGAGAAGTATTTGAAACCCCACCACTTGTTTACACTTTTTCTGCTGAAGGTAAAGGCCAGGCCAGCCGTAACCTGCAGGCATGGGCGCGCAATTATAAATTGCTGGATGGCAAGGGCACGCGACTCACCTTACTCAATAATTGGGAATCTACTTATTTTGATTTTAATGAGGATAAACTGCGCCAGTTACTAAAGGATACCAAACAGCTTGGCGTGGATATGTTTTTGCTTGATGATGGCTGGTTTGGCAATAAATACCCAAGAAACGACGACCATGCAGGTTTGGGCGACTGGCAGGAAAACCGGCAGAAGCTACCGAACGGAATAGCAGCGATTGCAAAGGAAGCAGATAAAACAGGTGTGAAATTCGGGATATGGGTTGAACCGGAAATGGTAAATCCCAAAAGTGTTTTATATTACAAACATCCCGATTGGGTAGTAAAACAGCCCGGTCGCCAGGAATATTACTTCCGTAACCAATTAGTGCTCGATCTCAGCAACCCTGCTGTACGGGATTTTGTATTCCACGTGGTCGATTCGCTTTTTGTACGTGACCCGCATTTGGCTTATATCAAATGGGATTGCAATGCGGTCATATACAATGCTTATTCGGCTTATTTGAAGCATGATCAATCTCAGTTTTATATCGATTATGTTAAAGGCTTGTATTCAGTACTAAAACGTATCAGGGCTAAATATCCAAATGTGCCTATGATGTTATGCTCAGGCGGCGGCGGTCGTGTTGACTATAATGCCTTACAATATTTTACCGAATACTGGCCAAGTGATAATACCGACCCCGTCGAGCGTATTTTTATCCAATGGGAATATTCTTATTTCTACCCGGCGATTGCAAGTTCAAACCACGTGACTGACTCGGGCAACGAACCGCTCAAATTCCGGGTCGATGTGGCCATGATGGGTAAGCTGGGTTTCGATATTGTAGTAAATAAACTTAGTCCAAATGACCTGAAATTCTGTCAATCTGCAGTGCAAACTTACGACTCGGTAAAACAAACCATTTGGCAGGGCGAGCAATATCGCTTATCTGACCCGAGGACAAATAATGTTGCATCGCTTATGTATGTCGATTCCACAAAATCCTCAGCAGTGATGTTCAATTACCTCGTGAATTTCCGTTATGACCAGGGAACGAAGGCTCCTATTCTCCTGAAAGGACTTGATCCGGCGAAGCAATACAGGGTTGAAGAAATTAATCTCTATCCGGGCACCCAATCAACCACCAATCCGCAGATGATTTATACAGGCGATTTATTAATGAAAATTGGTATTAACCCGCATATCGATACGGAACACGCCAGCGTAGTTTTGAAGATATTTGAAATACACAAATAATGAACTAAGCGAATTAGAAACCGCGCGCATTTTTAAAACGGCTTTTATTCTGCCAGTCTCAGTTAATCGTGATTATTGCGTGGCTTTGGCTTAAATAATCGCTGCAGTTGAATAAAACGAAGAATAAAGAAGGCCAGAAAACATTATTACAGTTTTCTGGCCCCGGCATATTTCTTTATTTGTTACTTAATCAGATGATTTTTTTCTGGCTTTCACTAAGCTTAAGTTAGGAATTTATCTTTTCACCAAAACTTTTTTTCTCAGCCATTCACGAACCGGTTTGTCGTAAAACCTAAGTGATAAATAGGCAATAACTAAACTTGTGACTACAACCAGAAGGCCCATCAACAATCCGGTTGTACCCAACGGAACCTTATTATTAACCACCCAAGCGGTGAACAAATAGATTAAAGGATAATGGGTGATATACAATGGATAAGAAATCCCCCCTAAAAAATTACAAATCTTTTCTGACCGTGCACTATGCAATTCGCCCCCTGCGCCAATAGAAACAATTAAAGGAAATACGACAATTAAGCAAAGCGACTCATATATGCCATTCATCCATACATGATGTTCATCGCCGATTCGGGGGATACTCAACATAATAATGATAAGAAGACTTGACCACCAGAAAGCGTTTTTTAGCCGAATCAATTTTCCAATCCGACAAAGTAGTACACCGCCGAAGAAAGGGAAAAGCACTCTTGTAAAGCCAATGTACAATTGTTCGGAGTTAAGTGACCAACCGCCAATAAGATCGCCATTTTTACTGGTTACCAAATATTGAATGAGCATCAGCGCTGCAAGCGCAACAAAAATTGATAAAAGGAATTTAGAAAAACGACGAACGATCAGGGCATAAAGGATATTTGCAATATATTCAAAAAAAAGAGACCATGCTGGTCCGTTTAATGGGTGCATTTCTTGCCAACCACGTATATCCATGGAAATTGGTACAGGTATCAGTGTTGCACCGATAACCATTACCAGCAGCATCTCCCACACTGGCGTATTTGCTATGTTCGGAAATGCCGGACTAACTTGAAAGTAGAACAACGCAGCACCTATCAATGAGCCCATAATAACCATGGGTTGAAGACGCACCAGCCGGCGCTTGTAAAAATCCCATTGCGTCATTTTGCCCCATCGGTCATCATAAGCGTAGGCTACGACAAAACCTGACAGCAGGAAAAAAAAGTCTACAGCGAGATACCCGTGATTGATGATTTGTACAAATTTATTACCCCCGGTAAAGGTTTCCAAAACGTGGAACACAATTACTAAAACCGACGCCACTCCGCGAAGCCCATCCAGTATAGGGTAATGATTTTTTGATTCGAGATAAGTTGTCTGTGCCATAAGTGCTCAATTTTTAAAATGTGAAGGTTAGTATTTCTTTTTGATATTATTAAAATTGTTGGAAATAACTGACTTTGAAAATAATATGATCTTCCACTTGTGTAACTGCCTGTGGTGCCGATAAATTCCCGCCGTACATGATTGGGTTTAAAAAAATCAGCATCCAGGCAAAAAGCCGGGGATGCGATTGATAATATTAAGATTAAAATATAAAATTTAATCATAAAGGCAGGTAACGGGATTGTGGATGATGGGTATAGTTGCCACTCCTTAGCATTTACAATGATTTTATTTTCACATTTCGAAAGGCGACTCCGGTTGACCAATCCTGTAATGAAATGCGACCTTCGATGTTTTTGCCAAATTCAGGAAACTTGCTGAAACGTGACTTAGCGATCTTATCAGTCCATGCTTTGGATGCGAAATCTTCTTCCGCAGTTAATACCCCATTCAAATAAAATTTCACCCTCCCGTTCACCTGTTTGATTTCAGAATGGTTCCAGGTATCGGACGGCCTGCTTTTTACCGCATTTTTTTGTGGCGCCAAGCCAAAAAGGCACCCGGATCGTGATTGTGGTTGTGCGAAATCGGGGTTAGCATCATCCAATAATTGATATTCTGGGCCTGACGCCCAGGCAGTAGGAATTTCCTTTCGTTCCAAAACGTTGACAAATACACCGCTATTCCCGCCTTTAGGAAGCTTCCAATCGAACTTAAGGTCGAAGTTTTTGAATTCCTGGTCTGTGACCAGGTCACCTGTGCCCGATTTGTCCAGCGGGTCGCAAACAAGTTCTCCGTCCTTCGCTTTCCATATTGTGAATGGTGCGGTACTGTTGTATAAATGCCAGCCTGCCGTAGAGTGTCCGTCAAATAAAAGCTTCCAGCCGTTGGCCCGCTCCGTCTTCGAAAGGCTGTTGTTTTGATCGCCGCTGAAGGCAAAGCAAGTTATAGCCAGCCCAATGACTACTGCAGCCGCTATTGATTTGGTGATTTTATTTTTCATAATCCATGGGTTTAATTGAAATTTGATATCTAAAGGATTTACTAATTGATTTAATGATTAGGATGATTGTAGCCGCCTTCCTAATCAGGTTTTATAAGATTTCTATATCAAAATGCCTGAACGCATCCAGGCGTTTATCATCACTTTGCAGATCGGTTATCAGTGTGTCCACTTCATCTAAACCGCAAACCTTAAAAAAGTCAGTGGTTTCCAATTTTTCGAAATTGCTTAGCACAACGGTTTTCCGGGACGATTTAATCAGGGCCTTTTTGACCTCGCCATCTTCCAATACAGCTGCTGTAATGCCAACCTCACTGTGCACCGCGCAAACCCCCATCATGTAAATGTCAGCCTGGTACATACCTGCCTCAACACAGGTTTGCTGACTTACATTAGTTTGAGTTAAGCGGTTATAATGTCCCCCCAAAACGATGATTTCAATACCCTTATAAGTATTTAAAATTGGGATCAATGCCACGTTGTTGGTAATTACCCGAAATGCAGCATCTTTTGGAAGCGTCGATGTTAATACCTGGATGGTTGTTCCGCCGTCCATAAATACCGTCCGGACATTTTTTAACAACTGAACAGCCTTTAATGCAATAGCATGCTTACCTTCCGTAAATATCCCTTCCCTGTCATGAAAAGACAATGGGTTCTTTGCCGGGCTGATCGCACCGCCTCTCACTTTAACCAAAAGCCCGCTTTTATTAAGCAGTTCGATGTCGCGGCGTACAGTATCTTCGGATACGCCCAGGTCCATCGCCAATGCTTCGAATCTGACTTGATTCGTAGTCCTCAATTCTTTTAAAATAATTTCAAAACGTTCCTCTTTAAGCATATTCATTGTACATTACGAATAGATTTAACCTGGTAAGCAATCCCTATTGACAGCAGCAGTAACCCCGTAACGAATAGTGCTGCCGACAATGAAAAGTGATGAGCTATAAATCCCAAAATAGCTGGTCCAACAAGCTGTCCGGCATAACCCATGGTTCCAATCACTGAAACAGCCTTTGAGCTGGCCACATTTTTTATGCGACCGGCCGCGGTAAAGAAAACGGGTACAATGTTCGCTGCGCCAACCCCAATAAGAACAAAACCTATGAGCACGGCAAAAAGCCAGGGCGCGAACACCACAAGCGTAAACCCTGCGAACGCGATAATACTTCCATAAATAACAACATGTTTGCCCTCGGTTTTAGAAACAATTCTGTCACCGAAAAGCCGCATCGTAGCCATTGCAACGGAGAAGGAAGCATAACCTACACCTGCCATAGCTTTATCGACACCTTTGTTGTCCCTGAGAAAAACTGCACTCCAATCTAAAACGGCACCCTCAGATAAAAATGCTACAAAACACATGACACCAAGAAAAAGTACTGCACCATTGAGCAGGCTGAATTTTTTATTTCCTTCGGCCTCAGTTAAATTGGTGAATTTTGCGGATATTTCATGTTCAGTATTTTGGTCCATTAAGGAACTAAATTGTGTTAGGGTGATCGCAAGTAAACTCATTGAAATAACGCCTGCTGTTATCGCGGGAGCGAGGCCAGCTTTGATCAGAACACCTACAACAATTGGCCCGCACAACCCTCCTACGCTAAACAGGCCGTGTAATGACGACATGATATGTTTGTCGGCCATATTTTGTACGTGCACGCCGTGAGTGTTCATTGCAACGTCGATTGACCCTATGCCCGAACCGAATATAAACAGCATTCCCGCAATCTCGAACCAATTGTTTAACCAAAGCACGATAGGGAAGCTAACGGCTATCACTATAGATGAAACGGTAATCACTATCCTTGTTCCTATTTTGTGAATAAGCCAACCGGTAAGAGGCATTGTTATTATTGCCCCCATGCCTAAAAATAATATAAGCAACCCTAAACTGCCATCATTTAGTCTCAGCTTGTCCTTGACAAAAGGAATCATTGGCGCCCAGCTGGAAATGGCTAAACCACAGACCAAAAAGATAATTTTCGTGGCTTTTTTTGCGCGTTTTAAATTGCTCATTAATTGGCATCAATTATTTTGCAATATAATGCAAATTTGCAGTGGATTGCAAATTAATTGGACTAATGTTCAAAAACTTTTCGTGAAATATGATTCAAAATGGATATGCAGGCTTACTGACAGTATTAACCTCACGCAATTGTTGATCTGGATGATTCTTTGAGCATCAAATGTGAGCATTCATGTTTCTCAAATATGCTCACCGAATTGCCACCATTTTTATGCTGAAACATGAACATTTTGGTGTTTTTGAGCAATAAAAAAGCCTGTAAATATTTAATTTACAGGCTTTTAGTTGTTTTAACTTTATTGTTAGCGGAATGGACGGGACTCGAACCCGCGACCCCATGCGTGACAGGCATGTATTCTAACCAGCTGAACTACCACTCCGTTTGGGATGGCAAATATAGTCACCATTTTTTATTCCACAAGGTTTTTTTTCAACTTCTTGCAGCTGGATTCTTTTAATAATGGATTATCTGTGCGAAACTATCAGCAGGTCAAGGTCTTTGCAGGGAATACCAAAGCGGTCGCCGATATGTTTATTGGTTAAATGACCCTCATAAATATACACAGCGTTCCGTACTCCTGATTTTTGCCAGATCACATTTTTAAGCCCCCCCTGCTCGCCAATATCCAATAGTATAGGCGTAAAAATATTTGTAAGCGAATAGGTGGCTGTACGCGCTACCCGTGAGGCTATATTTGGTACACAATAATGGATCACATCATATTTGCGGAAAACCGGATGGGTATGATTGGTTACCTCCGATGTTTCAAAACAGCCGCCCTGGTCAATACTTACATCAATGATCACTGCATTTGGCTTCATCCTGCTTACAGTACTTTCTGTGACGATGCAGGGGCTGCGCCCATCTTCGGCTCTCATGGCGCCGATGGCTACGTCACAGGTTGTGATGGCTTTTTCTAAAACAATGGGCTGCACCACTGATGTAAACACCCGGCTCCCGATATTATTCTGCAGCCTGCGTAACTTGTAGATCGACGGATCGAACACCTTTACTTCAGCCCCCAGCGATATCGCTGTACGTGCAGCATATTCGCCAACAGTACCGGCACCTAATATCACGATTTCTGTTGGTGGTACACCTGTTATTCCACCAAGCATCAGGCCCTTGCCATCAAATATGTTGCTTAAATATTCGGCTGCGATCAGGATGGAAGTGGCGCCTACGATCTCGCTCATTGCCCTCACCACACTCAGCGACCCGCCTTCATCACGTAAATGTTCAAAGCAAAGCGCGGTCACTTTTTTTTGGATCAGCGCGTGCAGGCAATCTGCTTTTAGTGTCGATAACTGCAGTGCGGATATCAATATCTGATGAGGTTTCATCATTTCGATCTCCTGCAAGGTTGGGGGCGCGATTTTTATAATGATATTGGCCTCGTAAACCGATTTGGTATCATATACAATACGGGCTCCCTGATCGCTGTAATCTTTGTCTTTGAAGTTAGCGGCCTGGCCGGCATTGCTTTCCAACATAACTTCGTGCCCGTTGTTGATCAGTAAGGCTACTGATAAGGGAGTTAATGCTATCCTGTTTTCCTGGAAAGAAACCTCCTTTGGTATGCCAATATAAAGCTTGTTCTTTTTGTTTTTTACCTCCAGCATCGACTCCTGGGGCTGCATCATTGCCTGCTTGGCAACATCAGAAAATCCACTATATAACTCCGAACTCATTTGTACTTATTTCCGAATGTTGAAGATAGTCAAAAAACAAATGATGTTAAACTAAATTTTCTCAAAAGTTAACAGGCGCTCATTGTTATCTAAAACTTGTATGTTAACCCTGATATAATGCTGCGGGAGAAGCCCAGCGATCTTTTCGGGCCACTCAATAAAACAGTATTGGCCCGAATAAAAATACTCTTCGTAACCCATATCCAGCGCCTCGGTTTCATTTTTAAGGCGATAGAAATCGAAATGGTATATCTTATTTTTATCGCCAATATATTCATTGATGATGGAAAAGGTGGGACTGGTTACGGGCTCATGCATCCCTAAGCATTCGCATAATGATTTAATGAATGTGGTTTTTCCGGCACCCATATCGCCGTAAAAGAGGAAGACCTTTTGATTGCCTGCATAATCGATTAATTTTTTCGAAACTTCGAAATTTTCAACTTCAGAACTTGTACTATAAGATTGGGGGTTCATTATAAAGTAGATTTAAACCATTTATATTTCTAAATGATTTATCTGATGATACCAAAGGAATATCAAAATAACTTGCCGTTGCTGCAACGATAGCATCAGGAAGTTTCAATCTTTTTTTGCTTCGAATATCAATAACTATATCCTTCATTGCAGGCAAATAGCCCCAGATTACTTGTTTTGACAAAAGAATTTTTACTGCATCTTGTTCAGCAGGATAGAGATCCTTTTCTGAAAGTAATTCTAATTCAGAAATAAAAGAAAATGCGGGATCGAAATCGTAAAAATATTTTTCTACTTCTCTGTGGCCAAGTAAAAAATAAATTACTATATTGGTGTCTATAATTATTTTATTCCCACTCACTTCGCCACTTTTTTTGTAATTTAAGTGGGTCGATCTTACGTTTTATAATGCCAAAAAATGGCTTTAAACGCTCAATCCTCTTTCTTGTCTCTTCATCCTCGATTGCCTGCATCTTCTTTCTGATTTTTTCAGGCGAATCATCATTTTTTATAACCACTACCATACCCAAATTTAAGAAAAAATATTTAATAATTACTTGGGTCCGTAAGTAACTATCGGTATGATCATTTCTTCAAGAGAGATGCCCCCATGCTGAAAAGTTTCGTTATAGAAGTTGACAAAGTGATTATAGTTATTCGGGTAAACGAAATAACTATCTCCCTTCGCAAATACAAAGCTCGAACTTACATGCAGCTTAGGCAGCATAATATCATGCGGGTTGCGTACATGAAATACTTCCTTGGCATTGAAGTTCAGGTTTTTCCCCTGTTTGTAGCGGAGATTGGTATTGGTATTGCGGTCGCCGATTATCTTGCTTGGGTTTTTAACGCGTATGGTTCCGTGATCGGTAGTAATAATTACTCTTACCTGCTTTTGAGCTAAAAATTTAAGCAGATCGAACAGTGGTGAATGCTCAAACCAGGATAAGGTCAATGAACGGTATGCAGCATCATCGCTGGCCAATTCGCGTATCATTTGCATGTCGGTACGTGCATGCGACAGCATATCCACGAAGTTGTAAACCACCACATTGAGTTCATTGTTCATCAGGTTGTTTACTGAATCGTTCAGCGCACGGCCCTCATCGATATTTAATATTTTATGATAGGAATACTTAATATCCCTGCGTAAAACACGTTTCAGATGATCACCCAAAAACTTTTCTTCGTACAAGTTCTTTCCGCCCTCATCTTCATCGTTCTGCCACATATCCGGGAACCGCTTTTCCATGTCAAGCGGCATCAGCCCAGAGAAGATGGCGTTGCGCGCATATTGTGTTGCGGTCGGTAATATACTATAATAGGTATCTTCTTCCTCCAGCCTGAAATATTCAGAGATAAACGGGTTAATGATCTTGAACTGATCAAACCTTAAATTGTCTATCAGGATAAAAAACACTGGCCCCTTGCCATCCAGTTTTGGGAAAACTTTCTTTTTAAATAATTGTGTTGAAATGGTTGGAGCTGAATCAGGATTTTGAATCCAGCCAGTATAATTCCTTTCTATAAACTTGCAGAACTGCACATTGGCTTCGGCTTTTTGCAGTGTCAGTATCTCATGCATCCCTTCATCCTCAAGCTTTTCAAGCTCAAGCTCCCAATAGATCAGTTTTTTATAAACATCAACCCACTCCTGGTAACTTAAATTATCATTGAGGGTCATGCCCAGTGTCCTGAAATCCTGCTGGTAGGCCATGGTGGTTTTTTCGGTTACAAGGCGCTTGTTCTCAGTCAGTTTTTTTATGGTGAGCAGTATTTGCCTGGGGTTTACCGGCTTGATGAGGTAATCATCAATTTTTGAACCGATGGCGTCCTCCATCAGGTATTCCTCCTCATTTTTGGTTATCAGAACAATCGGTACCTCATTATTAATATTCTTAATCTCCGAAAGTGTTTCAAGGCCGGTCAATCCCGGCATATTTTCATCTAAAAACACAAGGTCGAAGTAGCCTCCTTTAAACGCATCAACAGCATCGTTGCCATTGGTTACGGTAGTAACATTATATCCTTTTTCTTTTAAGAAAAGTACGTGTGGTTTTAACAGGTCAATCTCGTCATCAGCCCATAATATTGTCGTTTCCTGCATGATATTTTATCTTATCCGGGTATAACCCCAAAGCAAGGGTTTTGTTATGGCTTATTAAAGGTAATTAACAAAAATTAACAATTATCAGATACATTGTTACTATAATTTAACATTTTTGCACAGCATTACGCCAATTGAATAAAAAGAAGATCATAAACGACCCCGTATACGGGTTTATCAGTATTCCAACAGAGCTGATATTCGACCTTATTGAGCATCCATACTTTCAGCGCCTACGATACATTAAGCAACTGGGCATGACTCACCTTGTTTATCCCGGAGCCTTGCACACCCGCTTTCATCATGCATTGGGCGCTATGCACCTGATGGGTCTGGCAATTGAAACCTTATGCAACAAAGGCCATGACATTACAGATGAGGAGGAAGAAGCGGTAACCATAGCCATCCTATTACATGATATTGGCCATGGGCCATTCTCCCATGCCCTGGAACAGACCATAGTGGTGGGCATTTCGCACGAGGACATTTCTACTCTGCTAATGAATAAGCTGAACGAGCAATTCCATGGGCGTTTAAGTATGGCCATCCAAATTTTTAATGGCACCTATCACAAAGTATTCCTGCACGAATTGGTTTCGGGTCAGCTGGATATGGACAGGATGGATTACCTTAACCGGGATAGCTTTTTTACCGGCGTATCTGAGGGGGTGATCAGTTTCGATCGCATTATCAAAATGCTTAATGTGGTTGATGACCATATTGCGGTTGAGGAAAAAGGCATCTACTCGATTGAGAAATTTCTGATCGCGCGCCGCCTGATGTACTGGCAGGTGTATCTCCATAAAACCGTTATCGCTGCCGAGCAGTTGCTGGCCAATATTTTAAGGCGCGCCCGTGAGCTGGCCCTTAATGGTAAAAAACTTTTTGCTACCCCGGCGTTAAACCATTTCCTTATAAACAGGATCAATAAGGATGAGTTTATGAATGACGCTCATCACATTGAAGCCTTTGCAAGTTTGGATGATACCGATATTATGGCAGCTGTGAAGGTTTGGGCCGGTGAAGATGATTTTGTACTGTCGCAACTGTGCGGTATGCTGATGCAGCGGAATCTTTACCAGGTTGAGATCACCAATGACCCTCCTGACAAGGATTTTGTTGCGCAACTGACTGATAAAGTGATCCGGAAATACCCGGTAGGGGGACAGGATGCTGATTGGTTTGTATTTACCGACGTAATTACGAATAACGCTTATAAACCAGGTGATGGCAGTATCCGTATTTTAATGAAGGATGGCTCAATTCAGGACATCACGGTTGCGAGCGACAATTCCAATTTAGAAGTATTGGCCAAAACCGTAAAAAAATACATACTCTGTTATATTAAGGGATTGGTTTGAAAAGGGCCTGTACGGAATGATAAGAAACGAACATACAAAACGTTTAACGTACAACTTTTTATAATTTGCTGCTTTAACTTTAACACTTAAATTTGCCTGATGCAATTTACCGCAAATGATATAAGCTTTATACTAAATGGAACTATTGAGGGCGATCCTGCGGTAACCATTGATCAGTTGGCTAAAATAGAGGAAGCATCTACGGGCTCCTTGTCGTTTTTAGCTAATCCGAAATACGAACCGTATTTGTATACTACCAATGCATCAATTGTAATTGTTAATAATGACCTGGTGCTGACAAGCCCGGTAAAAGCCACATTGATCAGGGTGGAGAATGCCTATAGTGCATTTTCAGTACTGCTGGAGAAATATAATACCATCAAACTAAACAAAACCGGCATTGAGCAGCCCAGCTTTGTGCACCCTTCGGCAGCTGTGGGCCAGGATTGTTATATAGGAGCTTTTGCATACATAGGCCCCGGAGTAAAAATCGGGAACAACTGTAAAATTTATCCCGATACCTATATTGGCGACAATGTAACTCTTGGCAATAATGTGACACTTTTTCCCGGTGTAAAGGTTTACTTTGACTGTGTGATCGGTACCAATGTGATCATTCATTCAGGTGCCATAATAGGAAGTGACGGTTTTGGTTTTGCGCCGCAAAGCGACGGAACTTATGATAAAATAGCCCAGATTGGAAACGTAATAATTGAGGATAATGTAGAGATCGGCTCAAATACTACGATTGACAGGGCTACGATGGGCTCAACTATTATAAGAAAAGGGGTAAAGCTGGATAACCTGGTGCAGATAGCGCACAATGTAGAGATAGGCGCAAATACCGTTATTGCTGCCCAAACGGGTATATCAGGCAGTACTAAACTGGGAGAGAATGTGGTGCTTGCCGGGCAGGTGGGTATTGCGGGGCATTTGACCTTAGCCAAAGGCACGCAGGCCGCGGGCCGGAGCGGAATTGCAAAATCAATAGAAGGGGAAAATGAGAAATGGGGTGGATATCCCGCAACACCATATCATGATTATATGCGCTCACAAATAGTGCTGCGCCGTTTGCCTCAATTGGAAAAAAAATTACTTGAATTAGAAAAGATAATTGCTGAATTAAGAAAAGGAGTTCATTAATTCAATGTTCATTAGTTCATCAGGCTTTTACAGTTAATGAACTATCCAGCAATGAACAACTGAACCAATGAACGGATGAACATTATAAAATGAATGTAAAACAAAAAACTATTAAGGCGCCTGTTTCTGTATCGGGTACCGGGTTGCATACCGGCGAAAAGGTGACGATGACCTTTAACCCCGCTCCTGAAAACCATGGCTATAAATTCAGAAGGATAGATATAGATGGATCGCCTGTAATTGATGCTGACGTTGACAATGTAACAGATACCTCGCGCGGAACCACCATCTCACAAAATGGGGCAAGCGTAAGCACTGTCGAGCACGTATTGGCTGCCCTGGTTGGGCTGGAGGTTGATAATGTGCTGATCGATATGGATGGCCCTGAAACCCCTATAATGGACGGGAGTTCCGTACAGTTTGTGGACGCTATTACTAATATTGGTTTTACCGAGCAGGAGGCTGATCGCGAATATTACCATATACCTTATAATATCCATTATTCCGAAATAGACCGCAAGGTCGAAATGGTAGCAATGCCGCTTGATGATTACCGCTTTACCTGCATGGTTGATTATAACTCACAGGTATTAGGGAGCCAGCATGCCAGTATATCAACTATTTCTGAATTTGTAAAGGAGATCGCCTCATGCCGCACCTTCTGTTTTTTGCATGAACTGGAAATGCTGCTAAAGCACGACCTGATAAAAGGTGGTGACCTGAACAATGCTATTGTAGTGGTAGATAAGGAGGTGGACGAAGAAGAGCTGGCGCACCTGGCCAGGATATTTAACCGCAAGGATATTAAAGTGGCCCCGCAGGGTATATTAAATAACATCGAGCTGCGCCATCAGAACGAACCGGCCCGGCATAAACTGCTGGATATGATAGGCGATCTGGCATTGGTTGGTGTCCCATTAAGAGGCCATATTATGGCTGCAAGGCCGGGTCATGCTGCTAATGTTGCCTTCGCCAAAAAAATAAAGACATTAATAAAGAAGGAAAGAAGCCGCAAACATATTAAAGTTTACGACCCCAATGCTAAACCGGTATATGATACCGTTGAGATCATGAAGATACTGCCGCACAGGCAGCCGATGCTGATGATTGATAAGATACTGGAGATCAGCAAAAACCATGTGGTGGGTTTGAAGAATGTGACCATGAACGAGGACCTGTTTGCAGGGCATTTTCCGGGTCAGCCATTGTTCCCGGGTGTGCTGCAGATAGAAGCGATGGCACAAACGGGCGGTATTTTGGTGCTGAACACCGTACCTGATCCTGAAAATTATATTACCCTGTTTTTGAAAATTGAGAACGCGAGGTTTAAAGACAAGGTGGTGCCAGGTGATACGATGATATTCCATTGCAGCCTGATAGCGCCGATCCGGCGGGGTATTGCCCAGATGAAGTGCGTTGGAATGGTTGGCTCGCGTATTGTAGTAGAAGCTGAACTGATGGCACAGATAGTAAGAAAGACAAAAGAAAAGGAAGCATGATACAGCCCCTGGCATATATACACCCTCAGGCTAAAATAGCCGATAATGTTACGATAGAACCCTTTGTAACCATACATAAGGATGTTGAGATCGGCGAAGGCACCTGGGTGGGTTCCAATGCAACGATAATGGACGGTGCCCGTATCGGCAAAAACTGCCGCATTTTCCCAGGTTCCGTTATATCCGCACCTCCGCAGGATTTAAAATACCGTGGAGAGCCAAGCACAGTAACTATTGGCGACAATACCACTATCCGCGAATGCGTTACCCTTAACCGCGGCACCGCGCTTGACAAAAATACCACCACTATCGGCAGCAACTGCTTACTAATGGCTTACGTGCACGTAGCGCACGACTGCGTAATAGGCGATAACGTGATCATTGCAAATTCGGTGCAATTGGCCGGGCACATCAATATTTATGATTATGCCTTTATCGGCGGTACATCAGCAGTGCATCAATTTGTGGAGATAGGTACACATAGCATGATATCCGGCGGCTCACTGGTGCGTAAAGATGTGCCACCCTATACCAAGGCCGGCCGGGAGCCCTTATCTTATATCGGGATAAATTCCGTTGGTTTGCGCCGGAGAGGTTATTCAGCAAGTACAATAAATGAGATACAGGAAATTTACCGCATCATCTTCCTGAAAAAGTATAACGTGACTAAGGCGATGGACATTATTGAAGCAGAATTTGCACCCACAGTTGAGAGGGACGAGATCATCAATTTTGTTTCGAACTCACAGCGCGGTATTATGAAGGGATTTGGAATATAGTTTACGCCGCAAATTTTAGAAAGACTAAGGAAGAAACAGAAGCATGATACAACCTTTAGCATATATCCATCCACAGGCTAAAATAGCCGATAATGTGACGATAGAGCCTTTTGTAACCATACATAAGGACGTGGAGATAGGCGAAGGTACATGGATAGGCTCCAATGCAACGATAATGGACGGCGCCCGTATCGGAAAAAACTGCCGCATTTTTCCCGGAGCTGTGGTGTCGGCCCCGCCACAAGACTTAAAATACCGCGGTGAACTCAGCACGGTGACTATCGGCGACAATACCACTATTCGCGAATGCGTTACCCTTAATCGTGGCACTGCACTTGATAAAAACACTACCATTATTGGTAGCAACTGCTTGCTAATGGCCTATGTACACGTAGCTCACGATTGTACGATAGGCGATAATGTAATTATCTGCAACTCGGTGCAGTTAGCAGGCCACATCAACGTCCACGACCACGCTTATATTGGCGGTACAACGGCGGTACACCAGTTTGTTGAGATCGGCACGCACAGCATGGTATCAGGTGGATCATTGGCGCGTAAGGATGTGCCACCTTATACTAAAGCAGGGCGCGAACCATTATCCTATATCGGTATCAACTCTGTTGGTTTGCGCCGCAGGGGTTACTCTGCCAATACTATTAACGAGATACAGGAAATTTACCGCATCATCTTCCTGAAAAAATATAATGTAACCAAGGCGATGGATATTATCGAAGCCGAGTTTAAACCCACAGTTGAACGCGACGAAATCATTAACTTTGTTTCCAATTCGCAGCGCGGTATTATGAAGGGGTTTGGGATATAATTTATCAGGTAGTCCATGGTCTATGGTCCATGGTCCATGGTCATCTTGAAAATGCAGATAATACTCAACAACATAGGGCGCCGCTTTAACCGCGACTGGATCTTCAGGGATATTGATTACACTTTTACTATTGGCGAAACTTACGCTATACTTGGCCCGAATGGGTCCGGTAAATCCACTTTATTGCAGGTTTTAAACGGCAGTCTTTCGCCATCCGCAGGTAGCATTAAATATTCCTTAAATGATCAGCCTGTTGAAGCAGAGTCTGTTTTTAAGCAGCTTAGCCTGGCAGCACCCTACCTTGAATTGATAGAAGAATTTACTTTGGATGAAATGATCGATTTTCATTTCAAATTCAAGCCTTATTTAAAGGGTATGGATAAGGAAGCGGTGATCAGCCTTTTAAATTTGGACGGAAGTAAAAATAAGCTCATCAAATACTTTTCATCCGGGATGAAGCAACGACTGAAGCTGGCCCTGGCTTTTTGTTCTGATACTCCCCTATTGATGCTGGATGAACCCACCTCCAATTTAGATGCCCAGGGGGTTGATTGGTACTTAAACCTGGTGCAGCAGTTCGCCCTGAACCGTTTAACCATCATCTGCTCAAATCAGCAGCATGAGTATAGTTTTTGTAAGCATCAGTTGAGTATTTCGGATTATAAGAAGTAGCGATCTAAATTATCTATGCCAGTCAGGCTTTTTCCGAAAATGACAAGAATATTTGTTTGTTAGCATTGTTTCGACATCCGTAGGAAAATCAAGATTTTCATTATCATATGTTATCCACCAATAAAATCTAAGTTCATTAATATTTTCAAGTTGCATCTGTTGCGGAAATGCTTTATGCCTTTTAATTCTTTTGGTTTGTCCAAATTTATTTGGATGATACCCATTTATTAAACGGTCCCTAATCCCACCTCGACGCACTTTAAGTGTTCCATCCTTATTTCTTTGACCACTTGACCCAATATAAATTAGTATTTCAGCTTCATTAACGATCTTGTAAATTAAATAAACTCCAGATTGATTAGTCGGAGCGTTACATTTCTCCTTTAGAGATTCTGAATGTTTAAAATAAAATGTTCCAAATGTTTTATATTTTTTTAATTCTTTTTCAAACATTGCACGTCGTTTAGTTTAAAACCTATTCATTTGTAGCTTGTGTTTTATTGTTATTATTTAACTAATCGAAACTAATTTTTCAAAAAAAGCCCTAAACTTTCGCCTCAGCCTCATTCAGTCATTATCGCCTATACTAACTGTAGTATCGATATGCATTACCACGTAACTGCCGAAAAGGGTTACTACCGCCTGGCGTTTGATATCAGGCTGGTTTTTAACAGGGATAAATCGTGGGTCGACAGGTCGAGGGTTAGATCCCGTGAAATGCTTGAAGAAGTGCTAAAACATGAGCAGGGCCACTATACCATAGCCTATATGGAACAACAGGAAGTGCTGCGGGAAATGGGTAAAACGCGCTTTGGCTCAGATTATCAAACTAAGGTGAATGAAATATTCGACCGCATAGATGCCAAATACAAACAGCTAAACATTGATTACGACGAAGATACCCAGCACATGAACGACCGCAGGCAGCAGCACAGTTGGGATGTTTATTTCCATAAAA
>Ga0206930_1008_pt1 | contig 77490 bp, 64 predicted proteins | sample Alteio_BWOrgHeat_20_FD_152939 | JGI IMG/M metagenome (GOLD analysis project Ga0206930, IMG submission 152939) | Enriched cells from forest soil in Barre Woods Harvard Forest LTER site, Petersham, Massachusetts, United States -... | ecosystem: Environmental > Terrestrial > Soil > Temperate forest >... | reverse complement strand
CCTTGAAGAAAAAATGAGAATATAAATCTGCAATCCTTGAAATGGGTGTTAATAAATTTTATTAGTTTTTCAAATGTTGTACAATTACCTTCAAAACGTTCAACAATGCAATTTTGAATAATAATTTCTTTATTCCAGGGGGTGATTCCTTCGATACTAATCTTTCCAATGATAAAAAAATCAACTAAAGGCAGACCTTTATATAACAAGTAGCGCGCATATCCTGAAGAAATATTTTGTAGTGGTTTAGTGTTCATTGATCGAACTAAACTACCTATATAAAAACAGTTTGTCAAGTTACACTTACCTTTCACCTTTCTGCTTTTAACCTTTCACCTTAAATCCTATCTTTGCCGATTATTACCTTGCTATAAATGAAGATATCTTATAACTGGCTGAAGCAATTTATTGATACCGAGAAAACACCCGAACAGCTTTCACAAATACTGACCGGCATTGGTTTGGAGGTGGAAAGTCTGGAAAAGGTGCAGGCCATACCCGGCGGACTGGAAGGCTTGGTGATAGGTCATGTTAAGGAGTCAAGCGATCACCCCAATTCAGATCACTTGCATTTAACCAAAGTTGACGTGGGCACCGGCACCGATCTACAGATCATTTGCGGCGCGGCCAATGTGGCTGCCGGGCAAAAAGTAGTGGTAGCAACTGTGGGTACGATTGTTTACCCGATGGAGGGCGACCATTTTAAGATCAACAAATCAAAAATACGTGGTGAGGTTTCCGAAGGGATGATCTGCGCCGAAGATGAAATAAGCCTGGGCACGTCGCACGATGGTATCATGGTGCTTGATGCAGATGCTATTCCCGGCACATTAGCAAAGAATTATTTTAAGCTTAACGACGATTACCTGTACGAGATCGGCTTAACACCAAACCGTGCCGATGCAGCTTCGCATTTAGGTACTGCCCGTGATATTGCCGCCTTTGTAAAAATGCATATCAATAAGCCTGATGTTTCAGCCTTTAAAATTGATAACACCAGTAGGAAAATTGAGGTTGTAGTTGAAAACGAAATTGCTTGTCCAAGATATTCCAGTTTAACTATTTCAGATATCGAGGTAAAGGAATCGCCAAAATGGCTGAAAGAGAAATTAAGTGTGATCGGCATACGTGCCATCAATAATGTGGTGGATGTGACCAACTATGTACTGCATGGTTTGGGGCAGCCGCTGCATGCTTTTGATGCGGATGCTGTAAAAGGTAATAAGGTTATCGTTAAAACTTGTCCGGAAGGAACCATATTCAAGACACTTGATGAGATAGAACGCAAACTTTCTGCTGATGACCTAATGATCTGCAATGCAGAGGAGCCCATGTGTATCGCAGGTGTGTTTGGTGGTGTCGGATCAGGCGTAAAGGCATCAACAAAAAATATATTCCTGGAGAGCGCTTATTTTAACCCGGTGTGGGTGCGAAAAACGTCGAAAAGACATGGATTAAAAACCGATGCTTCATTCCGCTATGAACGCGGCACTGATCCGGGTATAACTGTATTCGCCTTAAAATATGCAGCCTGGTTAATAAAGGAAGTAGCAGGCGGCACAATTTCATCTGAAATATCGGATATCTATCCAAATCCTGTTGCGCCCTTTGCGGTTGATATTACTTATAAGAATGTGGACAGGCTTATTGGGAAATCCATCGGTCATGATGAGATCAGGTCGATCATTAAGGCGTTGGATATTGATATCGTTAATGAATCCGCCGAAGGCTTATCCTTAAAAGTGCCGCCTTACCGCGTGGATGTGACCCGCGAGGTAGATGTGATCGAGGAAATATTACGCATTTATGGCTACAACAATATCGAGATACCAACCCAGATCAGGGCTTCATTAAATAATTCGGTGCGGCCAGAGAAAGATGATGTGCAAAACAGCATATCAGATATATTGACTGCGAACGGGTTTAATGAAATACTGTCGAACTCGTTAACCAAGTCAGCATATTCAAGTGATCTGGAACATGCCGTAAAGATATTGAACCCATTAAGCAACGACCTGGATGTGATGCGCCAGAGCATGCTTTATTCGGGTCTCGAAGCCATCGCTTACAACCAAAACCGCCGCAACAGCGACTTGAAGCTTTATGAGTTTGGTAAGGTTTACAGCGTAAAAGACGATAAGTATATCGAAACGCAACGCTTTTCCGTTTACCTCTCAGGTGCTGACAAAGCCGAGCAATGGAATCAAAAACCGCAACAAGTTTCTTTTTACATGATGAAGGCTATAGTCGACGGTTTGCTGAATAGATTGAATATTAAGGATACCGTGACGGAAGATGCTACCTGCAGTAAAATGGCTTTCGGCTTGCAATATATGCGCAATGGCAAGCAATTGGTGAAATTTGGTTCGGTAGCAGCGGCATCTTTGAAAAAGGTTGATCTCGATAAGGAAGTTTTTTATGCTGACTTTAATTTCGACATGATATTGGCAGCAGTGAGGAAGAATAAGATCGTTTACCAGGAAGTATCAAAATTCCCGGCGGTAAGGCGCGATCTGTCGATGCTGGTGGACACCAACATTACTTTCGGACAACTAAAGCAGATCGCACAAAAGACCGAAAGAAAATTATTGCAGGATGTTAACGTATTTGATGTTTACCAGGGCGATAAACTTCCTGTAGGAAAAAAATCATATGCATTGAGTTTTATTTTGCAGGATGAAGAGAAAACTTTAACAGATAAAGCGATTGATGCCATCATGCAAAAATTAATTTATAATTTCGGAAAAGAGGCGGGAGCGGAGATTCGTAAATAATTAATGAATGATTGAATTATCGATTGACTGCAAAAAGATAAATTATTCAATAATTCATTAATTCAATAAATCACTAATTAAAAAAATGGCTTCAGTAGCTGAACAGTTAAACAAAGTTGTAGAAAAAACGGAGCGCTTGATAGAGCTCTGCTCTGCTTTGCAGGAGGAAAACGACCTGTTAAAGCTGGAGAATCAGTCGCTTTCTACAGCGTTAAACGTCAGCAAGCAGAAGGGTAAAGAGTTAGAGGAAAAGTTAAGAATATTGAAAGTTGCCAGGTCATTTTCAGAGACTAGTGAAAAAACACTTGACATAAAGCAAAAAATTAACGAATTTGTGCAGGAAATAGATAAGTGTATTGTATTGCTGAAAAAGTAATGCAAAAAGTGAATAGCTCAAATGGGAGAAATCTCCATAAAAATAAATATTGCTGACAGAGTTTACCCCTTAAAGGTAAACATGGAGGAGGAAGAAATAATACGCAGGGCGGCTAAATTGATCAACGATCGTATAAAAGAATACCAGGAAAATTATGCGGTCAGGGATAAACAGGACCTGCTTTCGATGTGCGTGCTGCATTATGCAACGTCAACATTAAAAGCGGAAAAGAAGGTGGCGGTAGAAGATACTGACGTCGCGGACAAGGTTTATCAGCTGGATCATTTGCTGACTGAGTTTTTCTCGAAGTAATAACGTTCTTTACACATAACGAGCAATTAAGATTTAACCGCAGTTAAATTTTAGGTTTCACTATTAAAAACTTAACGCTTCAATATCAGCGGATCAGTAGGGAATAATGTTATTTCAATCGCATTTAACAATCACCCGGTCCCACCATGTTATCGAAGTTTTAAATACATGACACTTAAAAATTAGTTGCGGTTTTTTTTATTTATATAAATTAAAAATGAACACAGTATTATACATTATTATCGGGTTACTGGCCGGCATACCTACGGGTGTAGTCGTTGGCAGATACCTACTCAGGAAACTCTTTAAAGATCAGGAAGCATCAGCCCAAAACAAGGTAAAGAAGATATTAAAGGATGCTGAAACCAGCGCAGAGATATTAAGAAAAGACAAATTGCTCGAAGCCAAAGAGAAATTCTTACAGATGAAGGCCGAGCATGAGCGCGAGATCAACGAAAAAAACAATGTCATTAACCAGCGCGAGAATGGGGTAAAGCAAAAGGAGCAATCCTTTAATCAGCGCCTGGAAAACATGAACCGTAAGGAATCTGAACTGGACAATGTTCGCAAGAACCTGGAAAGGCAAACAGAAATTGCCACCAAAAAGCAGGAAGAAGTTGAAGTGCTGAAACAACAACATGTGGAGCAACTGGAAACAATCGCAGGCTTATCTGCAGAGGATGCAAAAAACCAATTGGTGGATAACCTACGCGAAGAAGCCCGCAGCAAGGCCATGATGCAGATCAAGGATATCGTTGACGAAGCCAAGCTTACTGCTACCAAAGAAGCCAAAAAGATCGTAATTCAAACCATACAGCGAACAGCTACTGAAAGCGCCATTGAGAATACGGTTTCCATCTTCAATATTGAGAATGACGAAATAAAGGGCCGCATAATTGGTCGCGAAGGTAGAAATATTCGTGCATTAGAGGCAGCAACCGGTATCGAGATCATTGTAGATGATACACCGGAAGCCATTATCCTTTCTGGCTTTGACCCGGTAAGACGCGAGATCGCCCGACTGGCTATGCACCGTTTGGTGACCGACGGTCGTATCCATCCTGCCCGTATCGAGGAAGTAGTGGCCAAAACCAAGAAACAGATTGACGAAGAAATAGTTGAAATAGGGGAGCGTACCGTAATTGACCTGGGCATTCACGGATTACATCCTGAACTGATCCGTATGGTTGGCCGTATGCGTTACCGCTCATCTTACGGGCAAAACCTTTTACAGCACTCACGCGAGGTAGCCAATTTCTGCGCCACCATGGCTGCTGAACTGGGACTGAACGTGAAGCTTGCCAAACGTGCAGGTTTATTACACGATATTGGCAAGGTTCCAGATGATAATCCTGAACTGCCGCACGCAATCTTAGGCATGCAGCTTGCAGAGAAATTCAAGGAGCATCCTGAGGTTTGCAATGCCATTGGCGCCCATCACGATGAAATAGAAATGACATCGATGCTGTCGCCTATCATCCAGGCTTGTGATGCCATATCAGGCGCACGCCCCGGTGCACGCCGCGAGGTGGTAGAAAGCTACATCAAGCGTTTAAAGGAGCTTGAAGAACTGGCATTATCCTATCCTGGTGTTGAAAAAACATTCGCCATACAAGCCGGTCGCGAGTTGCGTGTTGTAGTAGAAAGCGAAAAAATATCCGATGCGCAGTCAGAGATATTGGCTGCCGATATTTCAAACCGCATACAAACAGAAATGACCTATCCGGGTCAGATCAAAGTTACTGTGATCAGGGAAACCAGGTCGGTAGCGTTTGCGAAATAAGCCTCACCCCAACCCCTCTCCAAAGGAGAGGGGCTTTTTTTATTTTTTGTGGCAAACAATAAAACAGTAAATAAAGCTAAACCCTCAAAATCAGGGGGAAGTAAGAGTGTGGAAACACGCCCGGTGGATATTTATTTTGCCAAATACGCCGAAAGTCACCAAAATCCAACCAATAAGCTTATCCATTGGATATGTGTCCCGTTAATTGTATTCAGTTTGTTTGGATTGATATGGGCCATACCATTTCCTTATCTTAAATTTTTAGGATCATATAATGGCTACTTTAACTGGGGCTCGTTTTTAATCGCATTCAGCATTTATTATTATATCAGGCTCTCACCCATGCTGGCCTACATTATGCTGTTAATCCTGATGTTTTTTAGCTTCCTGGTTATCCAACTAGCGCAATGGCAAAGTACCGGGGGCCCTGCATTATGGCTGGTTTGTCTGGTAATCTTCGTATTATCCTGGATAGGTCAGTTTATTGGCCACAAGATCGAAGGGAAGAAACCTTCTTTTTTGGATGATATCAAATTCCTCATGATCGGCCCCATATGGCTGCTTCACTTTATATTAAAAAGATTTAGGATCAAATATTGACGTGACCTATTTTTAGGTCCAAAGGACTCCTATGAAGGTGTTCCATTTAGAGAGTGGAACATTTGGAACGACCGGAACGATTTGGAACAGTAACAATAGTTAATATAATTAACTTACAGTAATGTGGCTGTCCTATTTCAAATACTGTTCAATACAATGATCTCTATTGCGTCGGTAACATTCTTGCATTTATTTGCTGATGCCTCTAAGGAGAATAGAATATCTCTGTATTTGATTAAGGTGATGGCATCTTTTTCCCTGGCAAACAGGTCGGCAAGCGCATGGTAATATATCACATCCGTCATACGTTCATAATCCTTGATCATCCTGCAGGTGGCTATCATGGAGCCGCTATCTTCGATCTTATCAAGTCCGCTGATCAGCTTTTGTATCTCATTTGATGATAGCCGGATATAATTAACCATTTCCCCTATTGCCGGCATAAATTCCTCGATATGATATAAGTTCATTCTCCCCGCAGCCTCATGAATATTATCCGCCACATCGTCAATGGCCGATGCCAGTATGTGAATATCCTTGCGGTTAAAGGGTGTAAAGAAAACTTTATCAAGTCCTAAGTAAACTTTGTGTGTAATATCATCGCCGGTTTCCTCAAGGGCATTTATCTGCCTGTATAATGGTTCGCGCAGCTCTGCCGAGTCCGTATCCACTACCGCTACCAGCAATTCGGCCATTTCTACAATATTTTTTCCAGCCTGGTTAAACAGCCCGTAAAACAGGGCCCTGTGTGAAAAAAAGTTAAAAAACAGGCTGCGCATACTTAATTTAAAAAGCTAAAAGTACTCGGGCTATATTAAGTGAGCATTAAAAAAACAGAACGCGGTGTTAAGTAATTGTTATCAATAAGTTATACTTTACTTTGACGTTTTTCTATTGTACATTCTTTATTTTTTGCATGTGAGAAGTTTACTGTCACTATTTTTATCGATGTGTCGTCTTACATGCAATCAAAATGCTTATTATTATGAATACCAAGCCCTGCCTTTTTTTAGCCATTGCTATTGTATTAATATTTAACCTGTTCGGCAGCGCCGAAGCGCAGGACATGCCCGGTAAACGCGACTCCATCAATTCGGTTGTGTTAAATGAGAAACGCGTTATCCAGGTAATATTGCCCGATAACTATAAAGCAGGTTCAGCAGATAAATACGATGTATTGTACATCATTGACGACTGGAATATTAAATTAGGGCGCGATATACAGCATTTTATCGTGGACGAGCACACCATGCCGCCGATGATAATCGTGGGCTTGCTAAATACTGATCGCGACAGGGATCTTTTGCCGACCCATAATAATGGGAATAAAACATCAGGTAAGGCGGATAAGTTCCTTCAATTTTTTAAGGACGAGCTGATACCCTATATCAATAACACCTATCCTTCTGACGGCGACAATACACTTTTCGGTCATTCATTCGGCGGCGTGTTTGTTACCTATGCCTTATTAAACGAAACACAACTTTTCAGTAATTATGTTGCCGGCGACCCGAGCTATTGGTGGGATAATGGTGTTATGCTTAAACAGGTTAAAGAGAAATTGCCCTCACTTGCCAATAAAGACAAGTCGCTATATATAGGCGGCCGCGAAGGGCAGGGTATGATAGAAATGAAAATTAACCCTATGGATAGTCTGTTGAAAAAAGATGCACCGACAGGTTTTGAATGGGAAGTAAAAGCTTATCCTAAAGAATCGCATGGAACCGTACGGCTGCATAACTTTTACGACGGTTTGAGGTTTGCCTATAACGACTGGGGCGGTAAGCCACTGGAGTTTCATCCCTCCAACGGGATTGTGCTAAAAAATAAGCCAATAAAGATATGGTACTTCGATGATACAACAAAAGTGCACTATACTTTTGATGGCTCGCAGCCATTAATGACATCGCCAACTATAAAGCCTGAGATAGAATTATCTGGCCCTGCAAAAGTAACAGTGCGGCAGATTGCTGCTCGTCATAAATTCGACAAAACTACTATCGGCGAATTTAAAGAGGGTTCGTATTTGTCAACATCCCCGCTCAAAAAAGGCTATAAAGCCGGTGGCTTCCATTACACCTATTATGAGGGCGCATGGGACAAGCTGCCCGACTTCAAGACTTTAAAACCTGTAAAAGAAGGCATTGCTGATAGTACCTTCAGTATCGATAAGCTCCCGCGCCTGGATAATTTTGGCCTGGTTATAGATGGACAATTCGAAGTTAAACAGGAGGGCTATTACCTTTTGGGGTTAGCGTCCGACGATGGGTGCAAAGTGTATCTTGATAACAAACTTATCATTGACCTTGACGGTTTGCATGATGCTGATATAAACCGGTCTTATATCGCCCCTTTAAAAAAAGGATTTTATCCATTGCGGATAGAGTACTTCCAAAAAGAAGGTGGCCGTAAGCTCGACTTTGTGTACGTAACGCCAGATAATATCGCCAAAAAGAAGATAACCCCAATTCCTTATGCGCTGCAGTATGGACAAAGGTAAGCTGCTTGCCTGAAGATCAAAGCCGGTTGTTTTGTGGTTCCTTTTAAAAAGGCTGTTCATCATCTGTGATACAGCCCCTTTTGTTTATGAGAGGCCTCTTATCCTGCTAACATCCCCTTATTGATAGCATTTACCCTTGCGGCACGCCACCCAATGTTAAGTAATTGTTACCCTATCAATAAATATTCAAATTGATGCAAATAATTGATTATTAACTAATTAATTATTATTTAACCAATAATTTATTGATTTAACCCAGTTTGTCATCGTTTCATCAGCCTAAATTTAATGTTTGCATAATATTACCAAATGTTAATCATGTCTTAACATTAAGGTAATGCGGGGTACGCACTTTTGAGCCGAAATTTAATTTAACCTTACTAGACATGAAAAGAATGTTTACCAAAATTACGGGATCTTTACTATTATCTGCCCTATTATTAGCAGGTTTTAATAGTACAGCACAAACCACAACCACACCTGCTCCGGCAAATACTTTTGCTAATGCTGATGTGAAATCAGACAAAAAACCTGATGCAACTGTTACTACAGAAGCGAAATCAGTAAAAAAGGATGATCCTGCTGATACCAGCTGGAAGCCTCAGAGAAGATTATGGGGCTATACCTTTGGTGATTTTTATTATGATGCACATTCACCGGCGTTAACTTCAACCCAGGGTAAAGAAAACAACTACTACCAGACACCAGGCAACAGGAATGCGTTCCAGTTCCGTCGTATTTATTTGGGTTATGATTATGATATCACAAAAAAGTTTAAAGCAGAAGTATTGTTATCATCTGAGCCAACTGCAAACACAGGCGTTGTTGGTACTTCAACTGTACAGAATGGCGATAACCTTGCAGATAACAAAATGGGCTTCTTCATCAAGAACTTTAACTTGCGTGCAAGGGATGTTTGGAACGGAACTGACTTTGTTATTGGTGAAATGAGCACCCCAGGCTTCGCATTAAATGAGCCAGGCACAAACGCTCCAACAAGCTTATCGGAAGCAACCTGGTCTTATCGTTCAATTGAAAGAACCATCACCGACTTCCACAAAAACAACTCATATGATGTTGGTGCTTCCTTACAAGGAACTTTCGACCCAAAAACCAAAAATTTCGGTTATGTGGTAATGGTAGGTAACAACAGCACATCAAGCTTGCTATCTGCTGCCAATGCCAATACCGGTTTTTACAAAATGGTTTATGGCGATATTTGGGGTAAGTTCTTTAACCAACACCTATACATTGATATTTATGCTGACTACCTGAAAACTGCAGGTAACTCAGGTCCTGCTGTAACACCAACTATCGGTCCCCAGAGCCACAACATGTGGAAAGGATTTGTTTCATACACCACTTCTGTAATAACGCTGGGTGTTGAAGCATATACGCAAAAACTTGCAAATGGTGTTACCAATAAAACAACCGGTTCAGGTGAAGATGCTACAGTAAATGCTATTTCATTTTGGGTACGTGGTTCAATTGTGAAAAGCAAATTAGGTTACTTCGCACGTTATGACAGCTATAATCCTGATACTAAGCTTAATGCTGCTGATCCTTATGCTGTTAATACCAACTACGGTTCTTACGATCCCACTGTTAAAGAAAAGTTCTATACTTTCGGTTTAGATTTTACCCCTGCTAAGAATATCCACTTTATGCCAAATGTTTGGTTAGTTGATTACAATGATAATTTAGCATCAACTACCACAGGTTATTTCGGTCCTGACCACACATTGGTTTACAGAATGACCTTCTTCTACACTTTCGGTAAATAATAAACAAACAAGTAAAACACACAAATCATGAAAATTACTAAGAGTTTAAAGTTAGCGGTTGTTGCATTCGCAGCATCATGTATAACAATGGCGGCCTCGGCACAGGATAACACCCTGCTTGGTGCAGGTAGCAGTTTTGTTAACCCGCTGTTCTCAAAAATGTTTTCTCAATATACAGCCTCAAAGGTTAACTACCAATCAATCGGATCAGGTGGCGGTATATTGCAGCTGACTAATAAAACTGTTGATTTTGGTGATTCAGATGCGCCATTGAATGCTGATCAAACAGCTAAAATGAGTGCTCCGGTGCTGCATATACCTATGACCTCGGGAGCTGTTGTGGTAACCTACAATATCCCTGGTGTGAGCGGTGCACTGAACCTTACAGGTAAGGATTTGGCCGACATTTATCTGGGTAAGATAACTACCTGGAACAGTGCCGAAATTAAGGCAACCAACAAAGGCGTTAATTTACCCGATCTTCCAATTATGGTTATACACCGTTCAGACGGCAGCGGTACTTCTTTCATCTTTACCGATTACTTAACCAAAGCCAATGCTGATTGGGCCAAGAAAGTTGGAAAAGCCAGCGCTGTTAACTGGCCTGCAGGTTTAGGCGGTAAAGGCAGCGAAGGTGTTGCGGGTTTAGTAAAACAAACTCCCGGCGCTATAGGTTATGTTGAGTTAGCATATGCTTTGCAAAACAAAATGCCTTTTGCTAATATCCAAAACAAAGGCGGTAAATTTATTGCCCCAACCATCGAGGCTACAACTTTGGCCAGCAATGTAACCATACCTGAAGACTCAAAGGTTTCAATAACTGATACTGACAACCCTAAAGGTTACCCTATTGCCAGCTTTACATGGGCTTTGATCTACAAAGAACAAAACTATAATAGCCGTTCGAAAGAAAGAGCTACTGCATTATTGAAATTGTTATGGTGGAACATTCACCAGGGACAAGCTGATTGCGCGCCTTTAAATTATGCACCGCTTTCAAAGTCAGCTGTAAAAGTTGCTGAAAAAATATTAAAATCAGCTACTTACGACGGTAAAGCAATCTTATAGTATAAAGCTTACAGCTAAAAGCTAAAAGCAGAAAGCTAAAAGTTTAAAGAGCAGATTAAATAATGCCTTTCAGCTTTTAGCTTTCTGCTTTGAGCTTTTAGCTTATTAATTATGAAAACCATCAGGAATTATGGAAAATAAACGATTAAACCTTTCTGATAGCCAACTGAAGTGGGAGATCGGTTTTAAGCAGATACTGAGGATTATGAGTGCCATCCTGGTACTCCTTATTGTAGGAGTAATGATCACCCTGATCATTGAATCACTCCCTACCATCAAAACATTAGGGATAAGCTATTTATGGGGCAAGGTTTGGGACCCTGTACAAAATATTTATGGTGCATATCCATTTCTGGTGGGTACGTTGCTTACGTCTTTCATTGCGCTTATCATATCTATACCGTTCTCCTACGCCATTGCAATTTACCTTGGCGAATATAATCCCAAAGGGTGGCTGTCAAACCTGTTGAAAAACACAGTTGAGCTGATAGCTGCTGTGCCATCTATTATCTATGGTTTCTGGGGATTGTTCGTACTGGTACCGCTGATCAGGAAATTGGAAATTTCGTGGCACATAGCACCTTATGGTATCGGCGTTTTTACGTCTTCACTTATTTTGGCTGTCATGATCATACCTTATGCAGCATCATTGGGTATTACCCTGATACGGATGGTGCCATCACCATTAAAAGAAGCAGCTTACGCTTTGGGCGCAACACGTTTTGAGGTGATCAGGAGCGTGATCCTGCCATACACACGTTCGGGTTTATTTGCCGGTGTACTGCTGTCATTAGGACGGGCACTGGGCGAAACAATGGCCGTTACCATGCTTATTGGCAATACAAGCGCCGTGGCAGATAGCATAAAAAATGCAATTTTCGGCCCGGGTAATACCATGGCCAGCGTTATTGCCAACGAGTTTACAGAAGCCGACCATTCGGAATACCTCTCAGCACTGATCGAACTGGGGTTGGTGCTGTTTTTTGTAACAGTAGTTATCAACCTTATCGGCAAAAGAATAATCACCAGGTTTACTAACAATTGATCGCGATGGAAATGATTAATCAGCAAAGCCAACCGTTCTCGCTGCCACAGGGCATGCAGAAGTTTACTATATCCGGAAAAGAAAAAAGCCTTTTAATTGCTTTTCTTGCAACTATAATTCTCGGCCCCGTCGGGCTGTTTTATGCTTCTGTTACAGGCGGAATTGTGATGACCATAATCGGCGCATCGGTATACCTGGTGTCCAAATTACTGATATCAGCATGGGTATTAAAATATGGATTGATCACGGTATGGATAGTAAGTATTATATGGTCATACAATGCAGCAAAAAAGACCATTAAGGATGCGAATAAGCGACTGGTATTCAGAAATGCCGAAAGTCTCCTGTATAAATCATTGATCTTATTACTGGCCTTCGCTATTACTATACCACTGATAATAGTCTTGGTTTATATCATAAGGCAAGGGGTAACCCAGGTAAACTGGCGCTTTTTAACACACGTGCCGGCCCCCGTTGGCGAAACTGGTGGGGGTATAATAAACGCCTTATTAGGCAGCTTTCTGATGGTTGCTGTGGCATCTGTACTGGCCATACCCATCGGCATGATGACAGGTATTTACCTCAGCGAAAATCCGAATACCAGATTGGCCTATTACTCTGGCCTGTGTGTGGATATTTTGCAGGGCGTACCATCAATAGTAGTTGGTATCGTAATTTATTTTTGGCTGGTGAAGCCTTTGGGCACATTCTCCGCTTTATCGGGTAGTGTCGCTTTGGCAATCATGATGCTGCCTATTGTGATAAGATCCACAGAGCAAACACTCAAAATGCTGCCCGATTCGCTAAAGGAAGCGGCCCTTTCGTTGGGTGTACCCTATCACCGCACCATTTTAAAAGTGATCATACCCTGCGGCTTTGCTGGTATTTTATCAGGTATCATGCTATCCATAGCCCGTATCATCGGCGAAACCGCACCGTTGCTGTTTACCGCTTTCGGCAGCCCTTTTATATCAGCCTCACTTACCAAACCAATGGAAAGCCTGCCCCACCTTATATTTACCTATGCAACCAGTCCGTATGACGACTGGCACAACCTGGCCTGGGGCGCATCATTTATATTATTAATGTTTGTTTTAGTATTAAACATAGTCACAAAAGTGATCACAAGAAAATGGAAAGTACAATTGTAAGCTCTGAAAATTTTAATGCTTATTTCGGTGATAATCATGTTGTAAAAGATGTGAATATTAAAATAAAAAGAAACGAGGTTGTTGCTGTAATGGGGCCTTCGGGCTGTGGTAAAACCACTTTCCTGCGCTGCATTAACCGTATGCACGAGCTTATACCAAACGCCACCGCCAAAGGGGTGATGAAGCTTGACGGCGATGACGTTTATAAAATGAATTCCATTTATGTTCGCTATAAAATAGGTATGGTTTTCCAACGGCCCAACCCCTTCCCGAACATGAGCATTTACGAAAACGTGATAGCCGGCTACCTGCTGAACGGTATCAGGGTACCCAAAGCCGATAAGGATGTTATCGTGGAAAAATCACTAACCAGCGCGGCCTTATGGAAAGAAGTAAAAGACTCACTGCATAAAAAAGGTACATTTTTATCGGGTGGCCAGCAGCAGCGCTTGTGCATTGCACGCGCCATTGCCATGCAACCCGAGGTGATCTTGTTTGACGAACCCACATCAGCCCTTGACCCTATATCTACCTCAAGTGTCGAAACCTTGTTCCACGAACTGAAAGCCAACTATACGCTGATCATTGTAACCCACAATATGCAGCAGGCCGCACGTGTAAGCGATAGAACAGCCTTCTTTTACCTCGGCGAACTGGTTGAATTTGACGATACCAAGCAAATGTTTACCAACCCTAAGGATCAGCGCACGCAAAATTATATCACTGGCAGGTTTAGTTAGGCCCCCGGCCCCTAAAGGGGAGTATATGAGAGGGCATTTAATATTGAATGAAAATTAAAAGATTATAAATACACTTTAAAAATTCCCCCTTTAGGGGGTTAGGGGGCAGATATGACACCATTAGAAAACGAAATAAACGGGGTTAAAAAGGAACTGATCAGCATGTGGATACTTGTTCAGTCGCAATTGAACAAGGCCAGGGAATCAATGATACATTTTGATAAGGATCTTGCACGTGAGGTTTTGGTGAAAGAGAAAAGGGTTAATTCCTTTGAGCTGAAGATCGACCGCGATGTAGAAAACATCTTCGCCCTGCATTGCCCGGTTGCTATCGACCTCAGATTCCTGTTGGCTGCTCTTAAAATAAACACCAATCTGGAGCGCATCGGCGATATTGCTTCGGGCGTAGCCAAATACGTGGTTGATGCGTCAGTAAATTTTGAGACTGCAGCGCTGGAAAGCACCTCACTGATACGCATGTATGATGAGGCGATCAACATACTGATGGATACCCGCACCGCATTTGAAAAAGAAGATACCGTGCTTGCCCGCAGCATTTTTAAAAGAGACGACGTACTGGATGCCATTAATGATAATGCCCCGGTTACCATAGCTGAGATAATTAAAGCTGATATTACCACGCTTAACGAGTCGCTCTTCATCCTGTCCATCATCCGCAAGTTGGAGCGTGTAGGCGATCAATCCAAAAACATAGCTGAAGAGATTATCTTTTATGTAGAAGCGAAGATTTTAAAACACGCTGAGCGCAATAATAAGGGGAAGGAATAGGATTTTAGTTGATTAGGTTGATTGAGTGAGCGGTTGATTAAGTTACCAACTCGATCAACTTAATCCAACCCAATCTAACTAAATCAACTTACCTACAAATTCTTCCCCAATTTTTCCAAAATATCCTGCGGTACCTTTTGCAGGTCGAGGACTAAGAAGCCATCCAGGCAATCCGCAAATTTTGGGTCGATATTAAAGCAGATGATCTTCGCATTCAATGCGATATATTGACGTAATAATACCGGCACTTTCATGCTCCTGGTTTCCACTTCCGATATCAGGTTATCCAGCCCCTTAAAACTATCCTCGCCCGACATCAGCAGATCAGTATCGATACTTGAAAAATCAACCTTGAATTTCTTCCTTGGTTTTACATATTGTGCCATTTCATGATCAAAATGGTTGCGGTTAATGTAATCGACAATAAGCGACTTGGAAAACTTCGAAAAGGAATTACTGATACTTACCGGCCCGATCAAATATCGGTACCGTGGATTATCAATTAAGTATTTTAAGATGCCCTTCCACAATAAAAACAGCGGAAGCGGCTTTTGCTGGTATTCCTTCCGGATAAACGAACGGCCGAGCTCCAGGCTCTTTCTGAGTACAGGCGTAAACTGTTCCTTTATTTTGAACAACTCGGCTACGTAAAAGCCCTTTTTACCCATGCTATAAAATATCTCATCCCCAAGGCCGATGCGATATGCACCTACAATTAATTTGGCATCAGTATCCCAAATAAACAAATGGTGATAATAAATATCATACTCATCCAGGTCGACACTCTTATTGGTGCCTTCCCCAATTTCTCTGAAGGTAAGTTCTCTCAACCTGCCTATCTCGCGTATAATATGGGGTATGTTTGATGTTGGCACAATAAAAACCTCGTAGTTCTTTTCAACCCATATCCTGTAATTTTCCCTGAGCGGTTCAACTTCTCTCTCTAACACCGATGTGGCTATTTCCGGAGAAACAGCTTCAGGCAGCTTTTTTATTTTGAACAGATTTCGCGGATTGAATATCTTCTTTTCTCCTTCCAGACCGGTTCCAAGAGCATAGGTGCGGGCCCTTAAAAAGTTAAGCAGCTTTGTCGCATTGTGGTAATCTGGTATATCCTCCACATCAATGGGCTTGCCTATGCGCAGTTTAATGGTATGCCCCTGTTTATTAAATAACTCTGATGGCAACTTAGCAGTTCGCAATGCCGGGTGGATCATGCTGATCAAATTAAAGAGCAGGCCATTGTTGCCATGAAAATAAATGGGCACCACGGGTACCTTGGCCCTGGAGATGATCTTGCCGACTACCGGGTGCCACATGCGGTCGGTTACCTGCTGCTTATCCACCTTAAAGGTTGATACTTCCCCAGCCGGGAATATGCCGATAGGCGTACCATTGGCCAATAGCTCAAGGGTGTTCTTTAACCCGCTTATGCTCGACGAATGATCAATATTCTCAAACGGGTTCACCGCTATAAAGTAATCGCTCAGGTTGGGGATCTTTTTTAGCAGGAAGTTGGCCATCAGCTTGGCATCCGGCCGCACCATGCACAGTATCTTCAACAATACCATGCCTTCAATGCCGCCATAAGGGTGGTTGGCAATGGCTATAAAGCTGCCGGTTGTGGGTATGTTTTTTAGCTCGCGCTCATCAAATTCAATGTCGACACCGCATCCTGCTAAAATAGCGTCAACAAACTCCGGGCCCTGCTTTGGCTGTGCCTGGGCAAACAATTCATTTACCTGGTTTATCTTCATCACTTCCATCAACAGGGCTGCCAGGCCGGGCATGTTCAACTTATCCAGTTTGGTTGCCTTTGCAAACTCTTCGGTGGTTATTATCTTCATGTATATCTTAAAGGTATTATGTTATTGTTTTAATAAATATCCTGAATTTTCTTTTAATTTACGGTGAATAAGGCCCAAAATGAAATCCCCAATTAAAAACTATCTTTCCATTACAAAAAGAGAGTGGAACGGCATGGTGGTGCTGATTGTACTGATCGCATTGATTTTTGCGGCGCCTTATGTTTACCAATTGTTCCGCAAAGATAATATAATAAATACTAAAGACTTTAACGCAGCTGTCGCGATGCTCGATAAGGCCAAAAAATCGCAAGCCGGCGATAGCCAGACTAGCACTGATGAACAGCCAGATAGCAAAGCTGTATTCTGCAAAAAAGCCGCCCCCGGCGTTGTAATCGAACTTAACAGCGCCGATTCCGTAAGCCTCACCTCATTGCACGGCATAGGCGCGTCATTTGCAAGGCGGATTATCAGTTACCGAAATCGCCTGGGGGGCTTTTATAATGAGGAGCAATTAAGGGAAGTATTCGGAATGGATTCCATTAAGTATGCAGATTTACAGGCACAAATAAAGGTTGACCCTTCATTGATCAAAAAGATTAAGGTCAACAAAGTTACCTTTGACAACCTTAGCCATTTTCCATATCTCAGTTACAAGCAGATGAACGCCATTATCCAGTTCCGGGAACAGCATGGCGAATACGAGTCGTTGGCTGATATGAAGAACATCGCTATCCTCGACGATAAAACTTTAAATAAAATAAAACCCTACATAGCATTTAAATGATAGAGCAGCAGATCAAATCCGCTATACGCGATATTCCCGACTTCCCCAAGCCCGGCATTGTTTTTAAGGACATCACCCCAATATTAAAGGACCCGGTTTTGTGTGAACAGGTAATTGATGCCTTTGTTGAAAAGCTAAAAGGTATCCGTATAGATGTGGTAGCGGGAGTGGAGAGCCGCGGCTTTTTATTCGGCCTCACGTTGGCCACACGGCTTGGTGTGCCGTTTATTCCCGTGCGCAAGGCAGGCAAATTGCCCTTTACCATCAGGCAAAAAGTATACGACCTTGAATACGGAACGGCCACCATTGAGATGCACACCGATGCCTTCGAACCAGGTCAGCATATCCTGATTCACGATGACCTGCTTGCTACAGGCGGCACAGTAACCGCCGCCAGTGAACTCATTATGGAAATGGGTGGCATAGTAGCAGGTTTTGCCTTTGTAGTCGGATTAGGCTTTTTGAATGGGAGGGAACGTATACAGCCAATTAGTGATCATATTATTGTGCTGGCTGATTATTGATCACAGATTTAGGCGATTAGAGGGGATTTCGCAGATTTGTTCATTGAGGCAGATAAAATCAGTGTAATCATTTAATCACTTAAATCTATGACTCAGAGAATAGAAAGTATTTAGTAATATTAAAAATGAAACAGCCTAAACGACGGAATTGGATAATAAGAATTAGTTTGCTGGTTATCATATCTGCGGCAGTTTTAGCCAAGCCAATTTACAGGATAATTACTAATCGAGAAGATTTGTCAAAAAAAGAATTAACTGACTACCGAAATTTATTTAACAAAAAAACATTAAATGACTTACATCTATTCAATACCATAGAAAGTAGATCAAGAGAACCTGAATCACAATATATTTATGATAATAAATTCAACCTATTTGTAACCAGGGCGCATATTCCTGACTCCTTAAATCTTAAGGAAACTGTTAAATTTAGTAATGAAGTCTCAAAAATTAAAGAAGATGAAGTTCGTTTTTCAATACATAGTTACAATAGTGAAATAGAGATATATTCTGCAGGAATACCTTTGATTAAAGACATTAAGTTCAAAATTGAAGGCAATAATTTTCATATTGTTAACAGCACTGAAAATCAAGTATCGTTTTATTTTGAATTTAAAACATCCTCATTGGTTCTAAATAATAACCAGACATATATTGTGCTTAAAACTACAAGATCAAATATCCCTGTTAATATGAGTTTAGTGAAGAAAGGAAATTTGTTATATTTTGTAATGATGACAGGCGCCGCAGATAATGTGGCAGTGAGCCGTGAAGAACTGTTTAATATATTGGATAAACAATAATACTAATCCCTGCTCCCGCGAGTTTGCAACTCGTGGTGATGCATTGAAGCAGTTTGCAACTGAAATATAAAGCTTACCTTAGGAGAACAGATAAAATCAGTGAAATCCAATAATCACCTTAATCTGTGATTCAGACGATGGAGTTCCAAGTCGGACGCTTTTTGACCAGAAATTTAGAAATCCGGATTAACTTAACAGGTGTTTTTTTAAAATTATTCAATTGTTTTTTTTTAAATTAGATATTTATAATTATTAAAACTGATTAATAGAACACCTCTTCAGTAAAATAATTATATTTTTCGTATCACCCGCCTTATTTCACCCGTAAGGATAGAAAATGTAACCCATATGGAAAAATTACCATTTCTTCCAAAAACAATGTTTTTAGCTGGTTTTGTGATTTTATCACAGCTTGCTTTTGCGCAAAAGGTAACAGTATCGGGGGTAATAAAAAATAATGAAGGATCGCCCCTGCGTGCTGCAATAATAAAAGATATAGCCGGGGATAAGGTAAAAACGGACTCGGCCGGTTTTTTTAAGCTGGCGGTTAACGCACCTGCGAAACTCAAAATAAGTTGTGTAGGCTACCGCGATACAACGATCAATGTAACTGCAGCCATAGAGCTTGACATTACATTACGTATTGGGGTAAATATCGCCGACTCTAAGGATCATTTCGCGACTGATGCGCAAAACAGTATTATGATGGCGCCCTTAAAAACAGCTATGGAAGCGTCGAGCATCAACATAAATCCTCTGGCTAACAGGCCGGAACTTATTCACGTGCCCAAAATAGGAAACATTTATATGCAGAGGGGTAATGATTTTAACGTTATAGCAGGGGCTACATTCCCTGTATTTAATCCTAAGGAAGAAACCAAAGGCTCACGGTATTTTTATAAAGATTGGGCGCATGGCGTAGTGATCAATACCAAAGGAGAAATAAATTCCGGTGAAAATTACCTGTTTGATTATGATAAAGTTGGCGGCGGCCTGCTTGCCACAAAGGACCGGCATTCGGCTATCGAGGTTGACAGGGATCAAGTGAGTTTTTTTACAATGGTAAGTAGCGGTGGTGATACGGTTACATTTGCCAACGTACCGCAGATAGACCCAGCGCATTATGTACAGCTTCTTTCATCGGGTAATAAGTACAAGATTTATAAAGCTATAAAGACCAACTTTACAAAAGCTAATTATCATACAGATGGTATAACATCAACAGGCAACAACTATGATGAGTATGTTGATGAGATTAGTTACTATGTAATAAATGTACAAACCAACCAAATGCAAAAGATCACGCTTAAAAAGAAAGCTATAAAAGATGTTTTTGCTAAGGAGGGTGATAAATTGAACAAATTTATGTCAACCCATTCATCAGATGATATTGATGACTCTTACCTGAGCAGTTTGGGTAGCACCTTGAATGAACAGTAAGGAATAAAAGCCACGCACATTGCCGCGAGTTTGCAACTGAAATACAAAATTTATCTTACTGGGATAGATAAAAATCAGTGAAATCCAATAATCATCTAAATCTGCCTGCCTGCCGACAGATCTGTGATTCAGACAATAAGATTGCCATTCCGAAGCTTTTTGAGTCCGTGATTTAGAAATCCGGAATAACTTAGATTTGTCAGCTGTATGGCGTAAAACAAACAATTCAGTGCGTACAAGTTGGTACAAGTTTGTTCAGGTTGTTAAACATATATTGAATTGTTAATTTCGATATCTTATTGCTGGATATGATAAAAGATAAAGCATTGATTTAAAATTTTAAAATTGTATATAACCGCACAAGCTAAGGTGAGGTACTGCTTAAAGCCAGGTCAATATATCTTCAAAAAACAGGGATTGTTTAGACATGCCATTATAACTCATATGGAAAAATCATCATTTCTTCTAAAAACAACCCTTTTTGCTTTTTTTGTGCTTTTATCGCAGCTTGCTTTGGCGCAAAAGGTAACCGTATCTGGTGTGATAAAAAACGAGGAAGAGTCCCCCCTGCGAGGCGCAATAATAAAAGACTTAGCTGGGGATAAAGTAAAAACGGATTCGACCGGGTCTTTTAAGCTGATGGTTAACGCACCTGCGAAACTCAAAATAAGTTGTGTAGGCTACCGCGATACAACGATCAAAGTAACTGCTGCCATCGAACTTGACATTACCTTACGGGGTGGTGTAAATATCGCCGACAGGAATAATCATTTCGCTACTGATGCGCAAAACAGTATTATGATGGCTCCGTTTGAAACTGCTATGCAGTCGTCGAGCGTCCATATAAATCCTTTGGCTAACAGGCCGGAACTTGTTAACGTGCCCGGTATGGGAAAAATTTATGTTCAAAGGGGTACTGAGTTTACCTTTATGGCAGGATCGACATTTCCTGTATTTAATCCTAAGGAAGAAACCAAAGGCTCCAGGTATTTTTATAAAAATTGGGTGCATGGCGCAGTGATCAATACCAAAGGAGAAATAAATTCCGGTGAAAAATACTTGTTTAATTATGATAAAATTGGCGGCGGCCTGCTTGCCACAAAAGACCGCCATTCGGCTATTGAGGTTTATAGGGATCAAGTGAGTTTTTTTATCACGGTAAGTAGTGATGGTGATACCGTTACATTTGCCAACGTGCCGCAGATAGACCCGACGCATTATGTACAGCTTCTGTCATCGGGTAATAAATACAAGATTTATAAAGCTATAAAGACCAACTTTACAAAAGCTAATTATCATACAGATGGTATAGCATCAACAGGCAACAACTACGATGAGTATGTTGACGAGATCAGTTACTATGTAATAAATGTACAAACCAATCAAATGCAAAAGATCGCGCTTAAAAAGAAAGCTATAAAAGATGTTTTTGCCAAGGAGGGCGATAAATTAGCCAAATTTATGTCAAACCATTCTTCAGATGATATTGATGACTTTTACCTGAGCAGTTTGGGCAGTACCTTGAATGAACAATAATTAAAAGCAACTCATATCATTAAAATGCTTCATGTCATTCAGTATAACAAGTGACAATCATTCCGCAATCAAATTTCCGCATTCCGCAATAATTATCACTTTACCACCAGCGTCAAATCCTGCACCGTATGCGCGCTGAAATAGCCCAGTGTAGCGGGGGTAATATTGGTTGGCGGGTTGGACGGAGCAACCCCGCCACCGGGATCATCGCCCTGTTGTTGCATTAAAGTATACCAGTAAGTATAGATGGGTTTATCAATACATTGCATCTCAACCTTTACGGTATCGCCGCTGAAAATCTTAATATCGTTTTCTATCAATTGGAAACTCACATATCGGCCATTGGTAAAATCATCATTATAAGCAAAAATATTTTTTACCTGCACACCGTTTACATACATTATAAAGCGGTACTGATTTACCTGGTCTACAGGGTCCTGGAAATAAACTGTAATTCCCTTCTGTTTATCCTTACTGGTAAATTGGCTGTTGTTTGCCGTAATGGAGTCCATTTGTACTTTTTGCGGCATAGTTGAGGTAGCCGTATAAGTGCTGCCGTTTGTTTGTACAGACAGGTTATAAGTTCTGCCGCTTACGCCGAAAACGCCGAAGAACTTAGGAAAGGTGTAAGTACCCGATTGTTTTTCGGTCAGATTCAAATTGTCGCCGTGATCGTCCGTTATCGTAACTGTGGCCCCGGTAACAGGCGGATAGGTATTTGTGCTGGTAAATGGCACATTCCTCGTAAGATTTACTATGAAATCGCCCGAATCGGTCACATTGCCTTCAATTACCAGTTGCCCGGTATTGTTCCCCAATTTCAGGTCGATCACTTTGGTGCAGGAGGCAATAGCCAGTGCAACAATGGTGATAATAATGTAATATTTAATATGGGTTGACCTCATGAGTACTGATCAAAATTTAAAATTCCAGGTAACTGATGGTATCCGCGTAGCAAAAATACTGGTTTCAACAGCTTCGGTAGTATTGGGTACGGTTTTGCTGTCGCGAAAAGTGATGGTATAAGGATCGCGGTGAGCATAAACATTATAAATACCGAATGTCCAGCTTGAATGATATTTTTTATGTTCCTTACCCTCAAGTGTGGCCCCGATATCCAGCCTGTTGGATGATGGCAACCGGTAACCATTACGTTCCGAATAAGAAAAGGTGGTCAAGCCTCCGATATTATATTTACCGGTTGGATAGGTCACCGCATTTCCTGTACCATAAATAAATACACTCGAGAACGACCACCGTTTATTCAATTGATAAATGCCAACTACAGATACATCATGCGTACGATCCTGCCTGGCAGGATAATAGTTGCCATTATTGATAGCATCAAACTTTAACTCTGTTTTTGACAGGGTATAGCCCACCCATCCGTTAAAGCGTCCATATTTCTTTTTCAGGAACAGTTCCAGACCATAAGCCCTGCCCGATCCGTAGGTCAATTGCGATTCCACATCTTCATTAACCAAAAGTTGTGCGCCATCCTTATAATCTATCTGGTTTTGCAACCATTTGTAATATACTTCAGCAGAAAATTCATAAGTATTATCCTTAAAATTTTTAAACCAGCCGGTCGAAACCTGATCGGAAATCTCCGGCTTAATATTATTGCTGCTCATCACATAAAGATCGGTAGGGGTGTTGCTGGTAGAATTACTGAGCAGGTGAATGTTTTGTGTATTACGATTATAAGATGCCTTGATCGAATTCTGATCATCCAAAACATAGCTTGCAGAAAAGCGTGGCTCCAGGTTAAAGTAGTTTTTTACGCTTTGCCCCGAAGTATATGTAGTTGAAGATGTGGTATTACCTGCTGCGTCATAAGTTTTAAAAGTACCGGGACCCAATAAAAAGAAACCACTTAACCTTAGGCCGTAAAGGAATGTTAACTTGTTTGAGGCTTTCCATTCATCACTTATATAAGCGGCATTTTCAAATCCGTAACGCTTTTCGACGCTCTTGCTATTAAAGCTTGAAGTTGATGAAGTAGTGATATCACCCGGAGAAATATCATGGTGCAAAATATTCAACCCGAATTTAAGGGTATGATCATTCCCCATAGAGTATTGCAGATCTTCCTTCACATTAACATCCGTTATTTGCGAGGTCGCCTTAAAGTCATCGTTATTGATAAAACTCTGTATGGCATAATTATAATTGCTGAAGACGATGGAGGTGTTGGAGAATAACCTGTCATTGAACAAATGATTAAACCTGACGGTGCCTGTGGAGTTTCCCCAATTGGTACCGAACGTGTTTTTAAGGCCCAAAACATCCTTGCCAAAATACCCCGATACATAAATGGCATTCTTATCATCAAAATGATAATTGGCCTTGGCGTTCAGATCGTAAAAATAAATGGAGCTCCCTTTTACTGTAGAGTCTGATGAGGCCCTCAGAAATAAGTCGATATAGGTTCGCCGGGCGCTTATCATGAACGAGCCCTTGTCCTGCACAATCGGCCCCTCTACCTTGATGCGCGATGAGATCAGCCCCAGCCCACCCTGCACAGTAAAGTCCTTATTGTTACCTTCGTTCATTTTAATATCTAGTACCGAGGACAGGCGACCGCCATATTCAGCAGGCATTCCGCCCTTATATAGTGTTACATCCTTTATAGCATCTGAATTAAAGGTGGAGAAGAAGCCAAAGAAGTGGGATGCATTATATACGGTGGCTTCATCCAACAGGATAAGGTTCTGGTCGGTCGCTCCGCCACGTACATAAAAACCCGTATTGCCTTCCCCGGCTGACTTTACCCCTGGCAACAAGGAGATAGTCTTTAAAATATCCTTTTCACCCAGCAGCACCGGCACCTGGTTGATCTGCGACATATTCAACTTTTCGATACCCATTTGGGCTGATGCCACATTATCATTATTAGGCTTATTTCCGTTGATTACAACTTCCTTTAAGTCGCTTTTTACAGGCAATGAGATATTGATGGCCTGACTCTGGTGCAGGGAAATTGTACGGGTAATGGTTTCATAACCTACGAAAGTGAACAGGAACGTATATTCTCCTTCAGGCGCAGTAATCGAATAAAACCCATAGCTGTTAGTGACGGCTCCGCTTTGCGGTATCTCTTTTATCCTTACCGTTGCGCCTATCAATTGCTCACCGGTGGCTTCATCCTTAATGAGGCCGCTCACGGTACATCTTTTTTGGCCGAATGACGAAAACGAAATGAGTAAAAGCAGAATAAAAAGGATAGTCCTCGCCATTAATGTTATTTGGCGCTAAAGTAAAGGTATTCGGTGTAGAAATTAGCTGTAGAAAGTTAAATTTTTAATTTATCTTCACTCATAAGGAAATTACTATGCATGCATAGTAATTTTTGCTATCTTCGCAGCATAAATAAGCAGATACTTAAAATATATGGACAACATAACTGAGGAAGTGACCGGATACGATTTTTCTGTTTCAGAAAACCAACAAATGGTAGAGCAAATGGCAAAGGATTTTGCCGAAAAGCATATCAGGCCACATGTGATGGAGTGGGATGAGGCACAACATTTCCCGGCAGAACTGTTTAAAAAATTGGGCGAACTGGGCATGATGAGTGTGTTTGTACCAGAAGAATATGGCGGATCGGGCTTTGGTTATTTTGAATACGTAACAGTTATACAGGAAATAGCAAAAGTTTGCGGCTCCATAGGCTTATCCGTGGCAGCGCACAATTCATTGTGCACAGGACATATATTGGCTTTTGGTAGCGAGGCGCAAAAACACAAATGGCTGCCTAAACTGGCCACTGCCGAATGGCTCGGCGCCTGGGGACTAACCGAGGCCAACACCGGCTCGGACGCTATGGGAATGAATACCACTGCAGTATTGGATGGCGATCATTATATCGTGAACGGCTCTAAAAACTGGATAACCCATGGTAAATCAAGTGGCATAGCGGTAGTAATGGTACGCACAGGCGAAAAAGGCAGTTCAAAAGGGATCTCGGCTTTGGTGATCGAAAGAGGTACGCCGGGCTTCAGTGCTGGTAAAAAGGAAAACAAACTCGGTATGCGCGCATCAGAAACCACCGAAATGATCTTTGAAAATTGCCGCGTTCCCAAAGAAAATTTATTAGGCAATGAGGGTGAGGGCTTTAAACAAGCTATGAAAGTACTCGACGGCGGCCGTATCTCCATAGCGGCACTATCGTTAGGCATTGCCAAGGGGGCTTTTGAAGCGGCTGTAGCTTATGCAAAAGAACGCCACCAGTTTGGTCAGCCGATAGCTAATTTCCAGGGTATCTCGTTCAAGCTCGCTGATATGGCGACTGAAATTGAAGCATCCGAATTATTACTGATGCAGGCTGCTGAACGAAAGAATAAACATCTCCCGGTTACCAAGCAATCAGCCATGGCAAAATATTTCGCATCCGAAGTTGCGGTGAGATGCGCTACTGAAGCGGTGCAGATATTTGGGGGTTACGGCTATACCAAGGATTTCCCGGTTGAAAAATTTTACCGTGATGCCAAGCTGTGCACAATAGGCGAGGGGACATCAGAGATACAGAAGATCGTTATCAGCAGGGAGATATTGAGAGATTAGTTAAATGGTGAGAAAATTTTGCTTAACAAGCTGTTGCGTTTACTCACCCCGACATCGCTATGCTTGTCGACCCTCTCTTCGCTTCGCGGAAAGAGGGTAAAACTGTAATACTAGCCTCTCCCTCTTTTCGGCTTGCCGAAGAGAGGGATGTCGGGCGAAGCAAAGACAGGGTGAGTCAAATATTGAGCATTTCAACGCCTTAAGCCATATTATAAATACCCTTTCTAGAAATAAATTTTCCCATGGATGAGCCATGTTGTAAAACCAAACCTCATTTTACTGAAATATATCTTCCTGCTTTCCCCGCCATAATGCCATTCGTGCTCTTTTTAATGCCATTCGTATTCAAAAATATGCTATTCGCCTCATTGTGTAACATTCAATGGTTTTTCCCACCATTTTTGGAAAAACGCAGGAATGAAAAAGTTACTACTACTTATTATTTGTTGTGCCATTTCAAGTATTGCTATAGCACAAAGTACTGTATCAAAACGTACAGTAAAAGGCATGGTAATCGATTCGACAACCAGTCAGCCTCTGGGCTTTGTTACTATAGCCTTGCAGGATACAGGTTCAAAAGCAACTATACAAGCCATGCTGTCAAAAGAGGATGGTACCTTCGAGCTTACGTTTCCATCTAATAAATCTTGCCAGCTATCCATGGCTTTTGTTGGCTATAAAAACCGGGTTGTGTTGATTTCAGGAAGGGACACCAGTCCAAATTTAGGAAGAATAGCACTCAAGGCTTCTGTAAGCTCATTAAAAGAAGTAACTATAACAGGAGTAAAGCCTTTGGTTAAGCAGGAAATTGACCGCATCGCCTATAATGTCCAGGCGGACCCTGAAAGTAAAACCCTTACTGCATTGGATATGATGCGTAAGGTGCCCTTACTAACTGTTGACGCAACTGATGCGATCAGGTTAAAAGGTAACAGTAATTACAAAATATTGATCAATGGTAAAGAATCGTCAATGGTCACCAGCAACCCTTCGGATGTTTTAAGGGCCATGCCGGCCAGCAGTATTGACAGGATCGAAGTTATAACTATACCACCGGCTAAATATGATGCTGAAGGGCTTGCGGGTATCATCAATATCGTCACCAAAAAGCCTGTAGGCGAAGGGTATAATGTAAGTATTAGTACACGTTATGATAACTTATACGGTCCCGGGGCAACATTAAACACCTCCGCAAAAAAGGGAAACTTTGGCATTACAGCAGTCTTAAATTACACCCATCAAAATAGCAAGGACTATCTTTTCAGCAATAACCAAACTTTTACGGATGGAGAATCGCTTGCAGAATCAGGGGCAAATTTGTTTGGCCGCATCTATAGATCTGCAGGTACTGAGGTAAGTTATGAAATTGACAGCCTGAATTTAATCGCCGGGTCTTTTAATTATTTCGATGTTAGTAATAATACCGATCTTACCCAGATCACCAATACCTATAACCAGGATGCTCAGCTAATACAGCAATACAATCAGACACAAAATGCCAGTAATGTACGCCATACTACAGAAGCGTCCATCAATTATCAGTTAGGATTTAAAAAAGATAAAAACCGGTTGCTTACACTCTCATATAAATACAGCTATACCCCTATGGTTGATGCTGGTGATTTTAATTTTTTCAACAGGCTTAATTACCCTCAGTCTGTTCAGCCTGATTTTTTTCAGAATGATAATAGCGGTATAAAGGAACACACTATTCAACTCGACTATGCCCATCCTTTAAAAGAGGTAACTATCGAAGCTGGGGCAAAAGGCATATTAAGAAACAACTATAGCAGCTATAACAGGTCCGATCTTGATTCGGCTACTAATCAATACCACCCTAATACTGCCGAAACAGATAATTTTAATTATCACCAGGATGTGTATAGCTTCTATAATTCCTACCAGGCAAAATTCGATAACTGGTCGGCCAAAGCAGGCCTGCGCCTGGAGCATACGGCGATCGACGGCAGTTTTACATCAGATAATAATAGTAAAGTTGACCAGAATTACAACAATTTCATACCATCCATCTCCATACAGCGGCAACTGGGTACCAGTACAATTAATGTGGGTTACACACAGCGTATACAACGGCCGGGCATTGGGCAAATCAACCCCTTTGTCGATGAATCTAATCCCAAATTTGTTTCTACCGGTAATCCCAATTTGCGCCCCGAGTTGGATAATACCTTTGAGCTTAACTATACCCATTTTGGTAAAAACTCCCTGGTAATTGGTTCCAGCTATGCTTTTTCAAATAATTCTATACAGCAGGTTACTTCTTTACAGGTGGTGAATAACCCAAATTCGACAAAAGATACCATTACCAGCACTACCTACCAGAACCTCGGTACCAACCAAACCCTTAACGTTAATTTTAGTGTCGGCCTTAACCTCACCCCAAAGTTAAGCGCTAATTTTAATGGCCGGATTGCCCGGGTATGGCTTAGCGGCATATTTGATGACCAATTGTATAAAAATAGCGGCTACACAGGCAACGGCTATGGCAGCGTTGGTTATAAATTTGATAACGGGTACCGTGCAGGGGTCAATGCCGGGTATGTAAGCAGCAATGTAACTTTGCAGGGTACTACGAGCAGCTATGTTTATACCTCGCTTTCGGCAAGCAAGGATCTTTTGGCGAAAAAAGCTACTATAGGCTTTGTTGTCAGCAACCCGTTCCAAAGGAGTTTAGCTTTCCATGCGATTACTAATACATCCGAATTTCACCAGCAATTTATTAACAATAACCCTTACCGCACCTTTGCCTTAAGGGTGAGTTACAAGTTCGGAAAACTGGAAACAGAAATTAAGAAGAATCAGCATGGTATCAATAATGACGATACAAAGGGCAGTTAAAATTGCAGCCTCATCCCAACCCTTCTCCAAAAGAGAAGGGCTTTGATCTTTTGCAGGTAAAAGTCCTCTCCTTGCGCCACCGCTAAAGCTATAGCGGCACGCGGTAGGAGAGGATTTAGGTGAGGCTAATGAACAACTTGCTTATACTAAACTCACGTTAACTTAAGGTTTGTCGAACGTATTACTATAAATAACCTTCCCATCAAGTGTTTTAAAATCAACAAAATCTACCTGGCACAGGCCATTGGATATAAAACCAAGACCAGTGATCAATCCGCATGAGTCGTGATAAGCAGCAGAAAACACTTCAACATTATTTATGCTGATGCTTACCTTTTTATTTTGGACCCTCAATTCCATATTTTGCCACGACTTTATATCCGAACCTAGCATCGAAAGATCACTCGTTTTGCCATTTAACTCATTATCGCCAAACTGGGCTACCAATTCGCTGGTGCATCCTTTTAAGGTACTTATAAAATACATAAATCTCTTTTGGCAAAAAACTTCGCTCATCAGGTAAGGGCATGCCTCATTGTTCAACGCATTAACCTTTACTTTGTATCTCAGTACAAAATTATCACTGCTGTTTTTTATGAGGGATGGAAAATAAACCTGGACAATTTTATTATTCTTGCGCACATCAACCTTACTGCTCAAAACATCTTCCCGGGTTAACTGCATAGATCCATCTTTGATCCCCTTGGTTGAAATGTATTTAGGTATGCTTTTGGGCACGTTCTCTTCGGCATAATAAACCCATTTATCGGTAGGGATACTCACGGCTACTGTCTTGATAATTTTATCATTAGCTATCAGTTTGGCCGTATGATAGCCCGGCTCATAGTAAATATCTGTAAGCGTATGGCTATTTTTATCTATTCTAACCCTCCGGTTCTTATCCCATGATTGCTGAATAAAAAAACTATCCGCAGTAACAGAATCGACGTTATATTTAAATACTACAGTATTTGGAATATTATTCCCGGTGACCTTTGCTGCGGAAAAATGGGCTTTGTCAATATTAGCCAATCCGGACTTTTTGATATTTATAATAGCCAATAAACCCAATGAAATTAATATCAATAAGCTCCCCAATGCCAGGAACTTAACTACAACAGATTTATTTTTACTGTTTGTGCTTTGCCTGTTATCATACCCTGCAGTACCATTAACCAGGTTTTTACTGAGTTTGAAATCCTGCCAGCTTTGATATCCCGATGTAACGGCGATAGCATCAAGTGTGGCTATTTGTGGCAAATGCGAAAACTGCCCGTTCAATAATCGCTTGATGGTCGACAGGCTTATCAATACCCCCGTTTTGTTTTGGATATGCTCACATAAAAACAACTGATCCCTTTGCACCAGGTTTTTAGGTTCGGCTAAGCCGGCCTTTTTGCAAAGCTCTGTCATGCAAATTTTCACTAACTCGTGCTCGGTGGTCTTCTTTATTTGCATTTTGAACTTATTTGAACGGCTTTTGAATGTGGAAATTAAATCTGCCCGAGTTAATTTTGATTAAAACGGCATGTCTTTCACAAACTTAATCTTAAATCATAAAAAACATAAAAATGAATAAATTTTTCAAAACAGTACTTTTAACAGGCTTATTTGTAGGTACTACCGACATCCTGTATGCTTACGTTTCCATCTTCATCCAAAGAGGAAAATTCTCAGAGAAAATGTTCACTTATATAGCCGCGGGAGCATTAGGAATTAAAACGGCGTTAGCAGGGGGCGTATGGGCAGCTTTCCTGGGTATGTTTTTCCATTACTTTATTGCCTTTGCCTATACCTTGTTCTTTTTCTGGATATTTCCGAAAATAAAGTTCCTATCCTTTAATAAATACCTCGTAGGTATGCTTTATGCTATTTTTGTGAATCTAACTATGGGGCAAATAATCCTGCGGCTCACAGCCCTGCCGCCACCGGGCCCGTTTAATGTGTCGGAGACATTTGTTGACTGGATCATATTCGGTATAGTATTCGGTATTCCTATCGCCTGGAATGCTTATAAATATTATGGGGTGAAGGCGGAATAAACCAGGCACCGGGTCGCGAACATCAATCTCATTATTCGATATTCAAAATTCGATGTTCGATATTTTAGCTACCTATTTTAATATTCAAAACCAAATACTTATCTTTGCCGTCCCTGAAAGGAGGTATGTAGGGAATTATGATCATTATCAACGTAAAAGACGGCGAATCATTAGACAAAGCGCTAAAGCGTTTTAAGAAGAAATTTGAAAAAACCGGTGTTTTAAGAGAGCTTCGCAGTCGCCAGGCATTCGAAAAAAAATCAGTTACCCGCAGGCACGTGGTTAAACATGCCATCTACAAGCAAAATATGAACTTAGAAACTAACGTTTAATTCTTGTAAAAGAATTTTCGTTTTTTTTGAAAAATATATTAAAACTATTTGTACATTCATTGTCCGTGTGTACAAGTAGTTTTTATGTTTTTAGAGCGGTTCATACAATATATTCAATACGAAAAACGGTACTCGCCGCATACGGTTTCAGCATACCAGTCAGACCTTGATCAGTTTTTTAAGTTCCTCAAAGATCAGGATCCTGATTTAACCCAGCCCACAGAGATTTCCTATCATCATATCCGCAACTGGATGGTTCACTTAATGGCCGATGTTACCGCAAGGTCCGTCAACCGTAAGATAGCCACCCTACGCAAATATTTTAAGTTTTTGCTGCGCGAAGGACTGATCACCAATAATCCTACTTCAAAAATACAGTCGCCCAAAACAGTAAAACACCTCCCAGTAGTGGTTGAAGATGTGAAGCTGAGCGCTTTACTTAATGATGCTGAAGTATTTAGCGATGATTTTGAGGGCACACGCGATAAATTAGTAATGGAAACGCTTTTTGGTACCGGTATACGCCTTGCCGAACTGGTTACCCTTAAGGAACAGGACGTTAGCATTTACGAAGGTACCATCAAGGTTTTGGGTAAGCGCAACAAGGAACGCATCATCCCGATTAATCACGAATTAAAAATATTGCTGGGAAAGTACCTCGACTTAAAGAAAAGTGAAGTTTTTCATAACAATTCCGTAACGTTACTCGTTACAAACAAAGGTGCCGATGTGTACCCTAAATTTATATACCTGATAGTGCAGAAATATCTCTCCTACATATCAACCCAGGAAAAAAGAAGTCCACACGTGCTGAGGCACACATTTGCAACAAGCCTGCTAAACCGGGGAGCCGATTTAAATGCGATAAAAGAGCTTCTGGGCCACGCAAACCTCAGTGCAACACAGGTTTACACACACAATTCAGTTGAACGATTAAAGTCTATTTACAAACTAGCCCATCCAAAGGCTTAATTCAAGGAGGAAACATGAAAATTACAGTGCAGTCTATTCGTTTTAATGCAGACAAGAAATTATTGGATTTTATTCAGAAGAAGACTGATAAGCTTGATCAATTTTACGATCATATTATCAGCGGTGAGGTTTATTTAAAACTGGAGAATGTAGAAGATGAAGCGAACAAGGTAACGGAGATAAAACTGATGATTCCGGGCAACCAATTATTCGCAAAAGAGCAATGTAAGACGTTCGAAGAGGCCACCGACCTGGCAGTTGAGAGCCTTCGCAAGCAAATTGATAAGCATAAACAAAAGAAGGCCATTGTTGCCGAAGCCGCAAAAAAAGGCGTTTTAATAGCAACAGGCGACGAATTTTAATAATAAATGGCAATAAAAAATTGCAGGGATCGGCGGGTTTAAAGCCCGCCGATTTTTTTTTACAAAATAATTTTGTGCTGGTCTAAAAATTTGTAAATTTGCAATCCCTTTCGGAAAGGTATTTAAGCCAGTTATTTTCATAAGAGGGTGGTTCTTTAAAATAAAAAATTTAAGCCTGTAATTTAAGCTGGCAGTATTCGGGAATATTTGAATGCTAAAGCGATGATAAAGGCGAATCTCTTTAACAGCTGACAAGCCCGCAAGGCGGTTAGGCGGAAAGAAAAAAAATGCCTCCTTAGCTCAGCTGGTAGAGCGACTGACTTGTAATCAGTAGGTCATTGGTTCGATCCCGATAGGAGGCTCTGTTTTGATTTCGAATTTCGGAATTGGAATTTCGAATTTAATAAATCCGAAATTGAAAATTCGAAATCCGAAATAAGACAATGGGGGGATACCAGAGCGGTCAAATGGGACGGACTGTAAATCCGTTGCTTCGGCTACGAAGGTTCGAATCCTTCTCCCCCCACGGAGTTTAATTAGTGAAGGTTTGAATTAGCGAATGAGTGAGTTTTAAAATTCAGTCATTCAATAACTCACTCATTCACTAATTATTAATTAAGCGGAAGTAGCTCAGTTGGTAGAGCGATAGCCTTCCAAGCTATAGGTCGCGAGTTCGAACCTCGTCTTCCGCTCAGGTAATAAATGAGTTACTGAATTATTGAATTACTGATTTAGGGAGGCAGGTGAATTATCGGAGTATTGATTATTCATCAAATCAATAATTCAATCATTCAATAATTGAATTAGCCGACGTAGCTCAGGGGTAGAGCACTTCCTTGGTAAGGAAGAGGTCATGGGTTCAAATCCCATTGTTGGCTCGGCGTATTATAAACGACAATTAAATATAAAATTAACCTACAAAAATTTTTATAAATCATGGCAAAAGAAAAGTTTGACCGCAGCAAGCCGCACTTAAACATCGGTACAATCGGTCACGTTGACCACGGTAAAACAACCCTTACCGCAGCTATTACCAAAGTATTGGCTGACAAAGGTTTCTCAGAAGCTCGTTCATTCGATTCTATCGACTCGGCTCCTGAAGAAAAAGAGCGTGGTATTACTATTAATACAGCGCATGTTGAGTATTCAACTGCAACCCGTCACTATGCTCACGTTGACTGTCCAGGTCACGCGGATTATGTGAAGAACATGGTTACAGGTGCTGCTCAGATGGACGGTGCAATTATAGTTGTTGCCGCTACTGATGGTCCGATGCCACAAACCCGCGAGCACATCCTGCTGGCACGCCAGGTAGGCGTACCTTCATTGGTTGTGTTCATGAATAAGGTTGACATGGTTGATGATCCTGAACTGTTAGAATTGGTTGAAATGGAAATCCGTGAATTATTATCCTTCTACGAATATCCAGGTGATGATATATCTGTTATCCAGGGTTCAGCTTTAGGTGGCCTTAACGGCGATCCTAAATGGGTTGGAAAGATCATGGAACTGATGGATGCTGTAGATGCGCATATTCCTATCCCTCCGCGTTTAACTGAGCTTCCATTCCTTATGCCTGTTGAAGACGTATTCTCGATCACTGGTCGTGGTACCGTGGCAACTGGTCGTATCGAGCGTGGTGTAATCAACTCAGGCGAGCAGGTAGATATATTAGGTATGGGTGCTGAGAACTTGAAATCAACCGTAACAGGTGTTGAAATGTTCCGCAAGATCCTTGACCGTGGCGAAGCTGGTGATAACGTAGGTTTATTGTTACGTGGTATTGAAAAAACTGATATCCGTCGTGGTATGGTTATTTGCAAACCAGGTTCAGTAACTCCTCACACCGATTTCAAAGCAGAAGTTTACGTATTATCAAAGGCTGAAGGTGGTCGTCACACACCGTTCTTCAATAAATACCGTCCGCAATTCTATTTCCGCACAACAGACGTTACAGGCGAAATCGCACTGGCTGATGGTGTAGAAATGGTTATGCCAGGTGATAACGTTACCATCACTGTAAAGCTGATCAACGCTATCGCAATGGAAAAAGGCTTACGTTTCGCTATCCGTGAAGGTGGCAGAACAGTAGGTGCCGGTCAGGTAACTGAAATTTTAAAATAAGGCCCCGCCCCCAACCCCTAAAGGGGAGCAGGAAATACGGGTTAATTTAACGCAAAGTACTTAGCTTTTTAGCTAAGTACTTTGTTAATGTAAAAACAAAAAGAAAAAAAGTCCCTTTAGGGATTTAGGGCTAAGGGATTTAGGGCATACACGGGTATAGTTCAACGGTAGAATAGAGGTCTCCAAAACCTTTGATCAGGGTTCGAATCCTTGTTCCCGTGCGTAATAACAAACAAAAATGGCTGCAGTAACTGAATATATTAAAGAGTCCTATATCGAGTTAACCCAAAAGGTGACATGGCCAACCTGGCGCGAACTGCAAAGCAGCGCTATATTGGTACTGGTAGCGGCGGTAATTATTGCCCTTGTAATATTTGGCATGGACCAGGTGATACATTTTATATTGGACAAGTTTTATACTTCATTAGCCTAATTTGTACAGTATGAGTGATCAATTAAAATGGTATGTAGTTAGGGCCATCAGTGGTAAGGAAAAAAAGGTAAAGCAATATATTGACGCAGAGGTAAACCGTTTGGGAGTTTCCCACCTGGTTCCGCAGGTATTGATACCTACAGAGAAATATTACCAGATGCGCGACGGTAAGAAGATAGCCAAAGAGCGTAACTTTTTCCCCGGATATGTGTTGATCGAAGCTGAGTTAGGCGGAGAAATTGAGCACGTAATAAAGAACATCAACAGTGTGATAGGCTTCCTGGGCGATAAGGCCGGTAATGCCATCCCGCTTCGCCAGGCTGAAGTTAACCGCATTTTAGGTAAGGTTGACGAGATGAGCTCACAAGGCGAAACGATGAACGTTCCTTATTATGTAGGCGAAAACGTGAAAGTAATGGATGGACCATTCAACGGTTTCAGCGGTGTGATAGAAGAAGTGAACGAAGAAAAGAAGAAACTAAAAGTAATGGTAAAGATATTCGGGCGTCGTACGCCGCTTGAATTGAATTACATGCAGGTAGAGAAGGAGTAGTATTATTTCGGATTTCGAATTTTCGATTTCGGATTTATATAAAGAAATTTTGATTAGCGGGCGGATAGGAAATTCGAAATTGAACATCCGAAATCCGAAATCAAAATAAACAAATGTTACATAGCTTCCACTTACTAACATTGAGTAATAATTAAACAAACAAAAAATGGCAAAAGAAGTCGGTGCGATGGTGAAGCTACAAGTAAAGGGCGGCGCTGCAAATCCATCTCCTCCAATTGGCCCTGCATTGGGTGCAAAAGGTGTGAATATTATGGAATTTTGCAAGCAGTTCAACGCACGTACCCAGGATAAACCTGGTAAAGTGCTTCCTGTAGTTATCACAGTTTACGTCGACAAGTCTTTCGATTTTATCATCAAAACCCCTCCGGTTGCTATCCAGTTAATGGAAGTATCGGGTATCAAAAGTGGGTCGGCAGAGCCAAACCGTAAAAAGGTAGCCAGTGTAAACTGGAGCCAGGTTGAAACTATAGCCAAGGATAAAATGACTGATTTGAACGCGTTCACAGTGGAATCAGCCATGAAAATGGTGGCCGGAACGGCTCGCAGTATGGGAATAACTGTATCAGGTACAGCTCCCTGGAACAACAATTAATTTCGGATTTCGGATGTTCAATTTCGAATTTTGAAATTGAAAAGCTGAGAACCGATCATTTACATTTCAAATCAGAATATAGACCAGGATCAAATCCGAAATCGAAAATTCGAAATAAAAAATTAAATCAGTTTAAGACAGTGGCAAGATTAACAAAAAATCAAAAAGCGGCACTATCCAAAATTGAGGCTAATAAATCGTATTCTTTACAGGATGCGTCATCTTTGGTTAAGACAATTAACTATACCAAGTTTGATTCATCTGTTGATATAGATGTTCGTTTAGGTGTTGACCCCCGCAAAGCCAATCAAATGGTGCGTGGCATAGCAACATTGCCTCATGGAACCGGAAAAACTGTACGTGTATTGGTGCTTTGCACTCCTGATAAGGAGCAAGAAGCAAAAGATGCAGGTGCAGATTTCGTAGGTTTGGATGACTATATTGCCAAGATTGAAGGTGGATGGACTGATGTTGATATTATCATCACAATGCCAAGTGTTATGGCTAAGGTAGGTCGTTTGGGTCGTATTCTCGGTCCGCGTAACCTCATGCCTAACCCTAAATCAGGAACAGTAACTGCCGAAGTTGGCAAGGCTGTAACTGAGGTAAAAGGTGGTAAGATCGATTTCAAGGTTGATAAGACCGGTATCATCCATGCCTCAATAGGAAAAGTATCTTTCCCTGCTGATAAAATTTATGAGAATGCTTTGGAAGTATTGCAAACCATCTCAAAATTAAAGCCTTCAGCAGCAAAAGGAACATATTTCAGGAGTATTCATATCTCTTCAACTATGTCGCCGGGAATCGAAATTGAAACTAAAACAGTAGCGGGGATCTAATCATGAATAAAGAAGAAAAACACGAGCTTGTTCTTGCCCTTACTGAACAGATGAAAGAGTATGGTAATTTTTATATTACCGACACTTCAGATCTGACGGTTGCAAAAGTAAATCATATCCGTCGCAAATGTTTCGAAAGCGATATCACCATGCAGGTAGCAAAAAACAGCCTTATTAAAAAGGCGATGGAAGCTGCCGGTGGCGATTACAGCCCGATATATGATGTATTAAAAGGTTCTTCATCAATTCTTTTCTCTAAATCAGCAACTGCTCCGGCAAAGTTGATCAAACAGTTAAGAAAAGGCGGCGAAAAACCAATTTTAAAGGCAGCTTATATCGATTCGGCCATATTTGTTGGCGACAACCAGTTGGACACCTTAATTAATTTGAAATCTAAGGAACAACTGATCGGAGAGATCATTGGATTACTGCAATCACCAGCTAAAAACGTTATTTCTGCACTGCAATCAGGCGGAAACAAACTGGCAGGAATTGTTAAAACATTACAAGAAAGAGGTTAAAACGAACACCTTAAAGTTCGACATTAAACATCAAACGAATTAAAAGTAAAATTAAATAAAATGGCAGATTTAAAATCATTTGCTGAACAGTTGGTAAACTTAACAGTAAAAGAAGTTAACGAATTAGCTCAGATATTAAAAGACGAGTACGGTATTGAACCAGCTGCTGCTGCAGTTGCCGTTGCAGCACCTGCTGCTGGCGGTGGTGATGACGCTCCTGCTGCTGAAGCAGTACAAACAGCTTTCGACGTAATATTGAAAGAAGCTGGCGGCGCTAAATTAGCAGTTGTTAAATTAGTAAAAGACCTTACCGGTCTTGGTTTGAAAGAAGCTAAAGATCTTGTTGACGCAGCACCAAAAGAAGTTAAAACTGGTGTAACTAAAGAAGAAGCTGAATCTCTGAAAAAACAATTAGAAGAAGCCGGAGCTGTAGTTGAAGTTAAATAACTTCCAACAGCCAAAATAACATAAGACTCCGACCGTTTTTGGTCGGGGTCTATTGTCGTTTATATTGTCCTCATTTTTGTTTGAAGTTCAGGAAAAACTTTAATCAAACAAGTATCAGTTTATTAATAAACTAAATTATAATCCCTTGGCAAACAAAAATAATCAAAGAGTAAACTTTGCAACCAGCAGAAAGGTATTGGATTACCCTGATTTTCTGGATGTTCAGTTGCAATCTTTCCAGGAATTTTTTCAATTGGAAACCACCTCAGACAACCGTCATAAAGAAGGCTTGTTTAAAGTGTTTGCCGAAAATTTTCCAATCTCAGATTCAAGAAACATCTTCGTTTTAGAGTTTCTTGACTACTTTATTGATCCGCCACGTTATGATATACGCGAGTGTATCGAACGCGGATTAACTTACAGTGTGCCTTTAAAAGCTAAGCTCCGCTTATCTTGTAATGATGCCGAGCACGAAGACTTTGAAACAATTGTACAGGACGTGTACCTGGGAACTATCCCATACATGACCCCTAAAGGTACATTTGTGATCAATGGCGCCGAACGCGTAATTGTATCTCAATTACACCGTTCACCAGGTGTGTTCTTCGGGCAAAGCCGCCACACGAACGGTACGAAATTGTATTCGGCCCGTGTAATTCCTTTCAAGGGGTCATGGATCGAATTTGCTACTGACGTTAACAACGTGATGTATGCTTACATTGACCGTAAGAAAAAATTCCCGGTTACCACGCTGCTTCGCGCCATCGGTTATGATTCTGATAAGGATATATTAGAATTGTTCGAGTTGGCTGATGAAGTAAAAGTGAGCAAATCAGGCCTTAAGAAATACTTAGGCCGTAAGCTCGCTGCGAGGGTGCTCAAAAAATGGGTGGAAGACTTTGTGGACGAAGATACCGGTGAAGTGGTATCTATCGACCGTAACGAGATCATCCTTGAGCGCGAAACCGTGCTGGAAGACGACCATATTGATATGATCATCGATGCCGGTGTGAAGACCGTTATTCTGAACAAGGAAGACGCTTCAACCAGCGGTGATTATACTATTATATATAACACCTTACAAAAGGATACTTCAAATTCAGAAAAAGAAGCGGTTGAGCACATCTACCGTCAATTACGTAACGCTGAACCACCTGATGAAGAAACAGCACGTGGTATCATCGATCGTTTGTTCTTCTCTGATAAGAGATATGACCTGGGCGATGTGGGCCGTTACCGCATCAACCGTAAGCTGAAAATGGATACTTCGGATGAGACCAAGGTTTTAACCAAGCAGGACATCATCGCGATAGTTAAATACCTGATCAAACTGATCAACTCAAAAGCTGAGGTGGATGATATTGACCACTTGTCAAATCGTCGTGTACGTACAGTTGGCGAGCAGTTATATGCACAGTTCGGTGTTGGTTTGGCCCGTATGGCCCGTACCATCCGCGAGCGTATGAACATTCGTGACAACGAAGTGTTCACACCAACCGACCTGATCAATGCACGTACACTGTCATCAGTGATCAACTCGTTCTTCGGTACCAACCAGCTTTCACAGTTCATGGACCAAACCAACCCACTGGCTGAGATCACGCATAAGCGTCGTCTGTCAGCCTTAGGGCCTGGTGGTCTGTCACGTGAGCGTGCAGGTTTCGAAGTTCGTGACGTACACTACACCCACTATGGCCGTTTGTGTACTATCGAAACTCCGGAAGGACCGAACATTGGTTTGATATCATCGCTTTGCGTTCACGCCAAAATCAATAACCTGGGCTTCATCGAAACACCATACAAACGTGTGGTAAACGGTGTAGTTTCTATGGCTGAGCCTGTAGTTTACCTGTCGGCAGAAGATGAAGACGGTAAAACCATTGGCCAGGCTAATGCAGTTTATGACGACAAGGGTGTATTTGCTACCCCACGCGTTAAGGCACGTTTTGAAGGTGACTTCCCGGTAATTGAGCCTGAAAGGCTTGACTATATGGATATCGCCCCTAACCAGATCACCTCGATAGCAGCTTCATTAATTCCGTTCCTGGAACATGATGATGCTAACCGTGCGCTGATGGGTTCGAACATGCAACGCCAGGCAGTGCCGTTATTGCGCCCTGAAGCGCCGATAGTAGGTACTGGTTTGGAAGGCCGTGTGGCAAAGGATTCACGTACACTGATCAATGCCGAAGGCAATGGTGTGGTGGAATATGTGGATGCTACCGAGATCAGAATTAAATATGACCGTGACGAAATGGATCGCCTTATCTCTTTTGATGGCGATACAAAGAGTTATCTTTTAACTAAGTTTAAGAAAACCAACCAGAGCACTACCATGAACCTGAAGCCGATCGTTAAGAAAGGCGAAAGGGTTGAAAAAGGACAGGTGCTTTGTGAAGGTTATGCAACACAAAACGGTGAGTTGGCATTGGGCCGTAACCTTAAGGTGGCATTCATGCCTTGGCAGGGATATAACTTTGAGGATGCGATCGTGATCTCAGAACGCGTTGTGTCGCAGGATATATTTACTTCACTGCACGTGGAAGAGTTCGAACTTGAAGTTCGTGACACCAAACGTGGCGAAGAAGAATTAACACCGGATATCCCGAACGTATCGGAAGAAGCCACTAAGGACCTGGACGAAGATGGTATCATCCGTGTTGGCGCCGAGGTTAAAGAAGGCGACATCCTGATCGGTAAGATCACTCCAAAAGGTGAATCTGATCCTTCGCCGGAAGAAAAATTGTTACGTGCCATATTTGGTGACAAAGCAGGTGATGTGAAAGACGCATCATTGAAAACTCCGCCGTCAATTGCCGGTGTGGTAATTGATACCAAACTGTTCTCACGTGCCAAGAAGACTTCAAAGGCTGAAGAAAAAGCTCAGTTGGAGAAACTTGATACCAAACACGAAAAAGCAATAAAAGATCTGAAGAATATTTTGATCGACAAATTGTTCGAGATCGTGAATGGTAAAACATCACAGGGTGTTCATAATGTTTACAAGGAATTGCTGGTACCTAAGGGCGTTAAATTCACTCAAAAGATTTTGGTTGAATTGCCTTATGAGAACATCAACCCAACAAAATGGACCACTGATGATGATAAGAACGACCAGATCAAAACTTTGCTGCATAATTACAACATCAAGGTGAATGAGGAGTTAGGCGCTTACCGTCGTGATAAATTCGCGATCAGTGTAGGTGACGAGCTTCCATCGGGTATAGTTCAAATGGCTAAGGTTTACATCGCCAAAAAGCGTAAGCTTAAGGTGGGTGATAAGATGGCCGGCCGCCACGGTAACAAGGGTATCGTTGCACGTATTGTACGTGACGAGGATATGCCATTCCTTGAGGACGGAACACCTGTTGATATCGTGTTGAACCCGCTGGGCGTACCATCGCGTATGAACCTTGGACAGATCTACGAAACAGTATTAGGCTGGGCCGGTAAAGAGTTAGGCGTAAAATTTGCTACCCCGATCTTTGACGGTGCAACCCATGACGAAGTGGAAGAATGGGTTAAAAAGGCTAATCTTCCTGAATCGGGCCGTACTTACCTGTACAATGGTTTAACAGGCGAGCGCTTTGATCAGCAGACCACAGTAGGTATTATCTACATGCTGAAATTAGGTCACATGGTTGATGATAAGATGCACGCACGTTCAATAGGGCCATATTCATTGATCACACAACAACCATTGGGCGGTAAAGCTCAGTTCGGTGGGCAGCGTTTTGGTGAAATGGAAGTTTGGGCGCTTGAAGCATTCGGTGCATCAAACATCCTGCAGGAAATATTGACCGTTAAATCGGATGATGTTATCGGCCGTGCCAAAACTTACGAGGCTATTGTTAAGGGTGAGAACCTACCAACACCATCAGTTCCTGAATCATTCAACGTATTGGTTCACGAATTAAGAGGTTTAGGTTTGGATATCACTTTAGAATAATTATTGAATTATTGAGGGATTGAATTATTGATTAATTCAATCCCCCTTTAAAAATCAGTAAATCAATAATTCATTCCTTCAATCATTAAAACAAAGGAGACTATGTCTTACAAAAAGGATAATAAAATCAAAAGTAACTTTACCACCATTACCATCAGTTTGGCTTCACCCGAATCCATTCTGGAGCGTTCAAGCGGTGAAGTTTTAAAGCCAGAGACCATCAATTACAGGACCTACAAGCCTGAGCGCGATGGTTTATTCTGCGAACGTATTTTTGGTCCGGTTAAGGATTATGAGTGCCATTGCGGTAAATACAAGCGTATCCGTTACAAGGGTATCGTTTGCGACCGTTGCGGTGTTGAAGTAACCGAAAAGAAGGTACGCCGTGAGCGCATGGGGCACATCAACCTGGTGGTTCCGGTTGCTCACATTTGGTACTTCCGCTCGTTGCCAAATAAAATCGGCTACCTGCTGGGCTTGCCAACAAAAAAACTCGATCTCATCATTTATTATGAAAGATATGTAGTTATCCAGGCAGGTGTTAAAGAAGCTGACGGGATCAACCAAATGGATTTCCTGACAGAAGAAGAATACCTTGACGTATTAGATACCCTACCAAAGGAAAACCAATACCTGGATGATAAAGATCCTCAGAAGTTCGTTGCCAAAATGGGCGCCGAAGCTTTGGAGGAACTATTACGTCGTTTAAACCTTGACGAGTTATCTTATAATCTTCGTCACCAGGCTGCAAACGAAACTTCTCAGCAACGTAAAAACGAAGCTTTGAAGCGCTTACAGGTTGTTGAGGCTTTCCGCGATGCAAAGACCAGGATCGAAAATAACCCTGAGTGGATGATCGTTAAGATCGTTCCGGTTATTCCTCCTGAACTGCGCCCGTTAGTGCCATTGGAAGGCGGCCGTTTTGCTACTTCCGATTTAAATGACCTTTACCGTCGCGTGATTATCCGTAACAACCGTTTAAAGAGGTTGATCGAGATCAAGGCGCCGGAAGTGATCTTGCGTAACGAAAAACGTATGCTGCAGGAAGCTGTCGACTCGTTGTTCGATAACTCACGTAAGGTGAACGCTGTAAAAACAGAAGGTAACCGTGCTTTGAAATCACTTTCAGATATTCTGAAAGGTAAGCAAGGCCGTTTCCGTCAAAACTTATTGGGTAAACGTGTCGATTACTCTGCACGTTCGGTAATTGTTGTAGGTCCAAACCTTAAATTACACGAATGCGGTTTACCAAAGGATATGGCTGCCGAATTGTTCAAACCATTCATCATTCGTAAAATGATCGAAAGAGGTGTGGTGAAGACAGTGAAATCAGCTAAGAAAATTGTTGACCGTAAAGACCCCTTAGTTTGGGATATATTGGAAAATGTGTTAAAGGGTCACCCTGTGTTATTAAACCGTGCGCCTACATTGCACCGTTTGGGTATCCAGGCCTTCCAGCCAAAACTGGTTGAAGGCAAGGCGATCCAGTTGCACCCATTAACCTGTACCGCATTCAACGCCGACTTTGACGGTGACCAGATGGCTGTGCACGTACCACTTGGTAATGCCGCTATTTTGGAAGCCCAGATATTGATGCTTGCATCGCACAACATCCTTAACCCTGCAAACGGTACGCCTATTACTGTACCATCACAGGACATGGTGCTTGGTTTGTATTACATAACCAAGGGCCGTAAAACTGATGCAGGACGCACTATTAAAGGTGAAGGTTTATCATTCTATTCTTCGGAAGAGGTGATTATCGCCTATAACGAGAAGAAGCTTGATCTGCACGCCTTTATAAAGGTTAAGGCCTTTGTGAAAGAGAAGGACGGAAGCATTGTTAATAAATTAATAGATACTACTGTTGGCCGTGTATTATTTAACCAGCACGTTCCGGTGGAAGTAGGTTATATCAATGAGCTGCTTACCAAGAAATCACTCCGTGATATTATTGGTGATGTAGTAAAAGTTACCGGTATGGCCCGTGCAGCCCAGTTCCTGGATGACATTAAGGAATTAGGTTTCCAGATGGCGTTCCAGGGTGGCTTGTCGTTTAACCTTAAGGATATTAATATCCCTGCAGAAAAAGTTACGCTTATTGAACAGGCTTCCAAGCAGGTTGAAGAAGTAATGGGTAACTATAATATGGGTTTCATTACCAATAACGAACGTTACAACCAGATCATCGATATCTGGACACGTATCAACAACCGTTTGACTGCAAACGTAATGGAGATCCTCTCAAATGATAACCAGGGCTTCAATTCAGTGTACATGATGCTGGATTCTGGTGCCCGTGGTTCAAAGGAGCAGATCCGTCAGCTTGCAGGTATGCGTGGACTGATGGCGAAACCGCAAAAATCAGGTTCAGGTGGTGAAATTATCGAGAATCCGATCCTTTCGAACTTTAAAGAAGGTTTGTCAGTATTGGAATACTTTATATCAACCCACGGCGCCCGTAAAGGTTTGGCGGATACAGCTTTGAAGACTGCTGATGCTGGTTACCTTACCCGTCGTTTACATGATGTGGCCCAGGATATGATCGTTGGTGAAGTGGATTGCGGAACCTTAAGAGGTATCTTCACAACCGCTTTGAAAGACAACGAGGATATTGTTGAGCCATTGTTCGACCGTATTTTAGGGCGTACCACATTGCATGATGTGCATGATCCTATCACAGGCGAGCTATTGGTTACAGCAGGTCAGGATATTGATGAAGATATCGCTAAAAACATAGAGAACTCTCCGCTGGAAGGTATCGAAATTCGTTCGGTATTAACCTGCGAAAGCAAGCGTGGTGTATGTGCATTGTGCTACGGCCGTAACCTTGCAAGCGGTAAACGCGTGCAAATGGGCGAGGCTGTTGGTGTAATTGCCGCACAGTCTATCGGTGAGCCGGGTACACAGTTAACGTTACGTACATTCCATGTGGGTGGTACTGCATCAAACATCGCTGCTGAATCACAGATCAATGCTCGTTTTGAAGGGATCATCGAATTTGAAAACGTTCGTACTGTTCCATTTAAAACTGAAGAAGGTAATGTTGAAGTGGTATTGGGCCGTTCTGGTGAGTTCCGTATAGTTGAAGCAGGTAGCAATAAGGTTATTGTGACCAACAATATTCCTTACGGCTCATTCCTGTATGTAAAGGATGGCAGTAAAATATCCAAAGGCGACCGTATCTGTTCATGGGATCCGTACAATGCGGTGATCATTTCTGAATTCGCCGGTGTTGCCCAGTTCGACGCTGTTTTGGAAGGTATTACTTTCCGCGAAGAATCGGATGAGCAAACAGGTCACCGCGAAAAGGTAATTATCGATACTCGTGATAAAACCAAAAACCCTGCTATCCAGATCGCCGATAACAAAGGCAACTTGATAAAAGGTTATAACATTCCGGTTGGTGCGCACATTGCTGTTGACGAGGGTGAAAAAGTACAAACAGGTCAGGTGATCGCTAAGATTCCTCGTTCTACAGGAAAAACCCGTGATATCACCGGTGGTTTGCCGCGTGTAACTGAGTTGTTTGAGGCACGTAACCCATCTAACCCGGCTGTTGTTACCGAAATTGACGGTGTGGTAAGTTTGGGTGGTGTGAAACGTGGTAACCGCGAGATCACCATCGAATCAAAAGACGGTCAGATCAAGAAATACCTTGTTCCATTGTCAAAACACATCCTTGTACAGGATAACGACTTTGTGAAGGCTGGTATGCCATTATCTGATGGTTCAATATCACCTGCCGATATCCTGGCTATCAAGGGCCCTGCTGCAGTGCAGGAGTACCTGGTAAATGGTATACAGGAAGTTTACCGTTTGCAGGGTGTGAAGATCAACGACAAGCACTTTGAAGTGATTGTACACCAGATGATGCAGAAGGTACAGATTGAAGATGCCGGCGATACCCGTTTCTTAGAAAAAGAAGCAGTTGATGGCTGGGACTTCATGCTGGAAAATGACGATATCTACGACAAGAAGGTTGTTACCGAACCGGGTGATTCAGCTACGCTGAAATCAGGTCAGATCGTTTCGGTTAGAAGGTTGAGGGATGAAAATTCAAGCCTGAAACGTAAGGATATGAAACTGGTTGAGGTGAGAGATGCCATAGCGGCTACCTCTAGTCCGCTGTTGCAGGGTATAACCCGTGCTTCATTGGGTACTAAGTCGTTTATCTCTGCCGCATCGTTCCAGGAAACCACCAAGGTGCTGAACGAAGCAGCTATCGCAGGTAAAAAGGACAACATGCTTGGTTTGAAGGAAAATGTGATCGTTGGTCATTTGATCCCTTCTGGAACCGGTTTGCGTGTGTACGAAAATATCCGCGTAGGTTCGCAGGAAGAGTTCGACCGCCTGATGGCTTCAAAAACCGAAGAAGTAGAAGCTTAAATAGTAACAATTTTTTAATGATAGAAAAAAGACCGCTTAAAAAGCGGTCTTTTTTTTTAGCTATATTGAAGCCTTGAATAATTGGTTTGCATTGCTGCGCGATGGCAATAACAAAGCATTAAAAAGATCAGTATAAATGCCCGATGAAAGACTCTAAGAATATACTTCAATTCCTGAAATTCAGCGCACCCTATCCGGGCAATTTTATGCAATCGCTTATAAAACTGGATCAGGTGGCTAAAAAGGCCGGTGTAGATACAGTTTACCTGTTTTGCAAAGATACTTCGCATGTAGCCTGGATGCAGGAGTTTATGAAGGATCATAAAAATGTATATTTTTTAAGCGGGAGTTATTTTAAAGATGTTTCACTTGTAAAGCAGATAATGAAGCAACACCAGGTAAAATATGTGCACACACATTTTACAACGGCAAAGCACAACTCACTAATTAAGGTGGCGAACTTTTCCTATGGTGCAAAGTTGTTCACCATCAATCATTTGCACAATCATCAGCCTGTGGAAGGCATTTTAAAAGCCACAATAAAAAACTTAATGACACATACCGATCTCTACATCGGCTGCAGCCAGTCCGTTGCTGAAGACTATAAAAAAACGCATCCGCAGCTTAGTAATAAAACCACTTTTGTCACCAACGGTATTGAGTTTACGCGATTGGATACAACTGCAAAACTCGACAGAAAAGATTTTCAGATACCTGCTAACGCGAAGATATTCCTGATGTTTGGCTTTGATTATCACCGCAAGGGGGTGGATGTGCTGCTGGAAGCGATGAAGAATTTGAGGGTAAAAGGAGAGGAGGTTTATTTGCTGATAAGCTTATCACGAAATAAGGAAAAACTTGCAGAAACGATCAAACAAAATTTTGGTGAATTGCCTTCATGGTTAAAAATAGTAGAAGCCAGGGAGGATGTAGGTACATATTTCAAATTTGCTGATTGTTTTGTTTCTGCCAGCCGCGAAGAGGGTTTGGCTACCTCGCTGGTAGAGGCGGTGTACTGTGGCTGCCCCATTATCACAAGCAATATACCCGGCCCAAACTCATTAGGGATACCTTATACATATACGTTCGAATCAGAAGATGTAGCCGGGCTGCAAAAGCAAATGGAAGCCGTTATGGCATTGTCTGATGCAGAGACCCAAAATATAACAGCCGCTCAGAAAGCTCATGCTGTTAAGACGTTTGGCATAGATGTTTGGGCGGAGAAAATTTTTGCTACATACAAGAACCTGGATAGTTAGTCTCACAAGCTATTTCGAGCGCTTTATAAACATCTGTCTGCGGCTTAAAGTAACAGGCTTATATTGGGTTAACGCGCATATCTTCAATATATTTTCCCGAAAAAAATATAGTTTCAGAAGTGGTATAAAGTGTAAAAGCTCATATATATTTGATCAGTTTACATTAAATTTCATGCTGCTTTTATGATCCCTGATGCTAAAAAAACTGCCGTTGAACGCGCTTTGCAACTTACATTCGGAGTAAGTGAATTCGAGGATATCAGTGCCTTGACCGACGGCCTTTCATCGGCCCTGATCTTTAAAATTATGGTTCTTGGGAAACCATATCTGTTGCGCATCATCACCCGCACAGATGCAATGAGCGACCCTGCACACTGGTATAACAGTATGACGACAGCCGCCGAGGCCGGGATTGCTCCGCACGTTTGGTACACGGGTATTGACGATAGGATTTCAATTACTGATTTTATCGAAAAAAAGCCTTTCCCAATGAGCGAAGCCAGGGTGAAGGCCCCCGATTTGTTGAAACGTTTACATTCGCTGTCTGCCTTTCCTCACCGGGTAAATTTCCTTGAAGCCGTAGACGGATTCATTCTAAAATTTCAGGCCGCGAAGATACTGCCGGAGAGTATGACGACTGAATTATTTAGTCAATATGCGAAAATCAGAAGCGTTTATCCCCGCAACAGCAGCGATTTAGTAGCCTGCCATAATGATCTGAAACCAGAGAATATTCTTTTTGATGGAGACCGGATGTGGCTGGTGGACTGGGAAGCAGCTTTCCTGAACGACCGGTATATGGATCTGGCTATTGTGGCAAATTTTGTGTTGATGAGTGATGATGAAGAAAAAGATTATCTCGAAAGGTATTTCGGCAGCGAAGTTAGTGAATACCAGCATGCCCGTTTTTTCCTGATGCGTCAGGTGCTTCATATGTCTTATTTCACATTTTTTATGGTGATAGTGAACGCGGCGGGCTGCCTGATCGATCTGAATTCAACTAAACCTGGTTTTAGACAATTTCACAACCGCATGTGGGCCGGAGAGATCGATTTGGCAAATAACGAACTCAGGCAAACATATGCATGGATTCATATGAACCAACTCGGACATAATCTCCGGCAAAAACGATTTGATGATTCGTTGCGTATTGTTTCTGATTACCAACTGTCTTGATTATGGCTATAAACAAATTCGGGCTGAAACCACTACCCGCATTTTAATAATGATAGTTTTCAATTTTTTTTAAATATTTTTGCAAAGCCTTCTATGGAAATAGAAGGCTTTACCATTTTTAGAACATGGAAGAACAAAATGAAAATCAGCTGAATATTGAGCTTTCTGAAGAAATTGCAGAAGGCATTTATTCAAACCTGGCAATTATTACCCATTCAAACTCTGAGTTTGTACTGGATTTTATCAGGGTAATGCCGGGCATTCCCAAGGCAAAGGTAAAATCAAGGATCATTTTAACACCCGAGCACGCCAAGCGTTTGCTAACCGCAATGGAGGATAATATTGAAAAGTTTGAAACCATACATGGCCGCATCAAAATTCAACCCGAACCCACCGGTTTCCCGATGAATTTCGGGGGTACAATGGGGCAGGCGTGAGGTAGTGATTAGTTAATCAGAGACCAGAGATTAGGATTTAATAGACCAGATAGAAATCCTGTAATCCATTAATCCTATAAATCTTAGTTCAGACAATATGGAAAAAAACGGAAAAATATACATTGCAGGGCATCGGGGAATGGTTGGTTCGGCTATTCGCCGTAAACTGGAAAAGGAAGGCTATAATAACATCATTACACGTGTTTCCGCAGAGCTCGATCTGCGGAATCAGGCGGATGTGGCTAAATTCTTTGAGCTGGAAAAGCCCGACTATGTATTTTTAGCAGCAGCCAAGGTGGGAGGGATTGTAGCGAACAACACCTATCGAGCTGAGTTTCTGTATGACAACCTGCAAATTCAGAACAATATTATCAATTCGTCCTATGTAAATGGGGTGAAAAAGTTGATGTTCCTGGGCTCAAGCTGTATCTATCCAAAACTTGCCCCTCAGCCGCTTAAAGAAGAATACCTGCTTACCGGCCTTCTGGAACCAACCAACGAACCTTATGCCATTGCAAAAATAGCCGGCATAAAAATGTGCGACGCTTACCGTGCACAGTATGGCTGTAATTATATTTCTGTAATGCCTACCAACCTTTATGGATATAATGATAATTATCACCCCGAAAACTCGCATGTGCTGCCCGCACTGATACGCCGTTTTCATGAAGCGAAAACGCAGAATGCACCGAGTGTAACCATTTGGGGCACAGGATCGCCCAAAAGAGAGTTTTTATTTGCAGATGACCTTGCCGAGGCCTGCTTTTATTTAATGCAAAATTATGATGAAGAGGGCCTGGTGAACATAGGTACGGGCGAAGATATATCTATTAAGGACCTGGCCATATTAATAAAGGGTATTATAGGTTATAATGGCGAGATCAAATTTGATACTTCGAGGCCTGATGGCACGCCACGTAAATTGATGGATGTTTCCAAATTACACAGCAAGGGATGGAAGCATAAAATCGAACTTACAGAAGGGATAAAATTGGCATACCAGGATTTTCTATCTAAACAAAAATGATTGAGCTTTTCGGAGTTTTAAATTCGAAATTGAACATCCGAAATCCGAAATAAAAAAACACCTATGACTATCGAACATACACCATTGGAGGGTTGTATTATTATTAAACCCAACATTTTCACTGACGAACGGGGTTTTTTTATAGAGACCTTCAACCAAAAAAAATTTAACGATCTGACAAACACCAATTCAATATTTGTGCAGGATAATCAATCCTATTCAAAACACGGTGTAATGCGTGGCCTTCATTTTCAAAAAGGAGGTTCGGCTCAGGCCAAACTAGTAAGGGTATTAAAAGGCGAAGTATTGGATGTGGCGGTTGATCTGAGAAGCGGTTCAAAAACATATGGGCAGCATTTCAGCATACGGCTTTCGGATAGCAATAATCTTCAACTTTTGGTACCCAGGGGGTTTGCCCATGGCTTCGTAGTACTGAGTGACGGTGCTGCTTTTCAATATAAATGCGATAATTATTACGATAAATCTGCAGAAGGCGGTGTTCATTATGCCGATCCAACCCTGGCTATTGATTGGATATTGTCTAATGACCAGCTTATAGTTGCAGCGAAGGATATTGAGCTACCGGCCTTTGAGGATATTGGCGAATTGGGATTTTAAAGCAAGTTAAATGAACAACATCATAGTTTTCGGTGCATCGGGCCAATTGGGCCAATGTTTAAAAGCAGTTGTCGAGGCAAATGAAATAACATCGATCTTTTTCCCAGCGGAAACCGAAGCAAATATCCTGGATAAGGCTGCCCTGAAAGCGTTGTTTGAGACCTACAAACCCACCTGGTGTATTAATTGCGCAGCCTATACCGCTGTTGATAAAGCCGAGGATGATATTGCCACGGCCCGTAATATCAATAAAACCGGTGTTGAAAATATCAGCGAACTTTGCGCTGAATATGATTCGGCCCTTATTCATGTATCAACAGATTTTGTTTTTAAGGGCGACAAACCTATGCCGCTTACAGAAAACGATAAGGCCGAACCAATAAGTGTTTATGGTTTAACCAAACTGGAAGGAGAACAGGCAGTAATTAATACGTTGAAGAAGTATTACATCGTACGTACCAGCTGGCTGTATTCCGAATACGGGAATAACTTTGTTAAAACCATGCTAAAGCTAGGTGCTGAACGGGATGAATTAAAAATAGTTGCCGATCAGGTAGGGACGCCAACTTATGGAATGGATCTGGCTGCCTGCATTTTAACTATCATTTCAAGTAATGTAACTGCCTATGGAATTTACCATTACAGTAATGAGGGTGTAGCTTCCTGGTATGATTTCGCAAAGGCCATTTTTGATATTTCAAGTACAAAGGTGAAGGCATTGCCCATCAAAACATCCGAATATCCCACCCGCGCCACGCGCCCGGCTTATTCAGTAATGGATAAAACGAAAATAAAGCAAGCTTTCGGCTTTGAAATTCCTTATTGGCGCGATAGTTTGATAACTTGTATCACCAAACTTTAATATCTGTTATGAAGGGAATCATTTTAGCAGGCGGCTCGGGAACAAGGCTTTTCCCAATTACCAAGGCCATCAGCAAGCAACTAATGCCTATTTACGATAAGCCAATGATCTATTACCCCCTGTCGGTACTAATGATGGCTGATATCCGCGAGGTACTAATAATCACAACACCGGAAGATAGCGAAAGCTTTAAAAGATTACTGGGCGATGGGAATGATCTGGGCTGCAGGTTTGAATATGCGATACAGGAAAAACCAAACGGGCTTGCCCAGGCTTTTGTAATAGGTGAGGATTTTATTGGTAATGATAAGGTTGCACTGATACTTGGCGACAATATTTTTCACGGCACAGGTTTTGGCGAATTGATAAAAGGATTTAATAACGTCGACGGCGCAGCCATATTTGCCTACAAAGTTTCCGATCCCGAAAGATATGGGGTAGTAGAATTTGACAATGAATTTACGGCCTTATCCATAGAGGAAAAGCCAATGAAGCCAAAATCATCATATGCTGTGCCCGGACTATATTTTTACGACAATAATGTGGTAAATATTGCCAAGAGTATAAAACCCTCCCAACGCGGCGAATATGAGATCACCGATGTGAACAGGGTTTACCTTGAAAATAAGAAATTGCATGTAGGCGTGATGGATAGAGGAACAGCCTGGTTAGACACCGGCACCTTTGATTCATTGAGCGACGCTACCGAATTTGTAAGAGTGATCGAAAAGCGCCAGGCCACAAAAATAGGTTGTATAGAAGAAGTCGCTTTCAGGCATGGATTCATCGATGAAACCCAGCTGAAAGTATTAGTCGCCAAATACTTAAAAAGCGGTTACGGTGTCTATTTGCAAAGTCTGTTAGAAAATTAGCCTAAGAGGTAAAGAGTGTTTCGCCGTTTAATGATCTGTCAATCATATTTTTGGTAATTATCTTTAATTTGGCTTCATCTTTACCACCATTCATGCCCGTTTGTGAGCACCAGTTCATGGATGCCGTATTAACAACAATACCTGAACTTGCAGTTCGCTGATAGACTACAAATGTGCCCATACCGTGTTTTTTAGGGCCATTAGTAGCAAAGTCATAGCCCAATAACTCAATTTTATGTGCATTTAATTTACTGTTATCAATAACAGGTATTTCAGTGGATCCAGGCAAAATAACTTTCTCCAGGGGGGCGCAATCGTATTCAAAAGTAGGCAAGTTTAAAATATCTCCATTTTTTAAACCTGTTCCCTCAAGTAAAGGCGATTGGTCATTTACAATCTTATAGCCATTAAACCCGTCTGCCAATTCCTGCCCAAAGCCCCCGCTGATATAATCAGCACCTAATGTATTCATAACGGGGTAATTGAGTATAGGGTCGGTCCAGTTAATGGTGCTGTATATGGTATTTCCTAATGGATCCAAATGATTATCTTTATAACAGATCATCAGGCTTTTTTGTAAATTATACCTCACCTGCCACCACATGGTATTGCCCGAAAGCACCAAAACGTTTTTTCCCGATGCAATAAATTTATCAATATTTACACGGGCCTGCCTGGTCCAATATTCACTGTGCCCAGTAATTACAACAATTTTTGAATCTTGAATTTGTGTGTAATCGTCAAGATCGGCATCAGTAATATAGTTGGCGCTATAGTTTTGCGTGAGCATCCACCTGTAAAAACCGGCGGCTGAAGAATCGCCATAAATAGGATAACGAAGAAAAGAGCTAACAGTACTTCTATTATTCAGATCCGGGGTATAATCAGATTTGCCACCTACCGGATTATAAGCGTTAATCGTGTTTGAAGGGTATACGATCGTCATATCTGCAACCGAATTTGTACCCTTGCAAACAAAAGGGATCCTTCCATTTACACTGTAAACACCGCTTTTTAAATTGGCAGGCAAGGTAACACTGGTGGTTTTATTAAACATTTGCCCATCTATCCAGGGCTTCGACGTATTTATTTTTTGATTAACAATCGGGGTGTTTACTGTTAATACGGTATTCCCAAGTGCATCGTAAAACTGTATTTTTTCGTTCGCATTCTCTGCTCCCGATAAATATAACGACATAGGCTCGCTGGGGCCATAGGAAAGCTTATCAGTATAACCATGTAAAAAATTATCCAATTGCGGGAAGGTATCAACTTTGCTTCCGAGCTCTGTGGTAGTATATTGTCCCAGGTAATGATCCGCTGGTCCTACTGAGGGCACAGAGTTAACGGGAACAGGAGCGGCAGGTGTTTTATTGGATGCTGTTGGGGTTATTATTTCTTGTTTACAGCGAGAAAGGGCAAAAGTTAATAATAGATAGCCAAGGAAGCTTCTTCTTTTAATAGGGGTCGGCATCGGATATTTTGGTATTGTATTATAGGTTAATATTATTATTAATAGTTAATAAATGATATAATATTGTTAATTATATCGGCATCAATGGGTTTTTAATTTTGGTTTTTTTACTTATACGACTATGTTAGACATTTTGCTACATATTTTGGAAATAAATATTTGTTATTAATAATAAATTAACATTCTTCAGCTTTAATAAGCTGGATAATATCCGGAATATCTTTTGGACGATGTACTATTAGGAAAGTTTAACAGGCAGGCAAAAATATGCTATAAGTTAATAATAGCATTAATCAACTCGGTGTTACTGGCTTCAAACCATTTGATATCTTTATCTTTTCTGAACCATGTTAGTTGACGTTTGGCAAATCGCCTGGTGTTTTGTTTAATGAGCTCTATGGTACCGGGGAGACCAATTTTGCCATCGAAATAATCAAACAGTTCACTGTAACCGACGGTATTTAATGCGTTCAGCGTCCGGTAGGGTAAAAGGGAGCGCACTTCATCAAGCAGCCCTTGTTTTATCATATCATCAACCCGGTCATTAATGCGTTGATACAGAATTTCCCTCGGTAAATTTAATCCTATCTTTATGCACTCAAAGGGTCTTTTGTTTATTACTGATTTGCGATAGGACGAAAAGGGTTTTCCGCTGGCCTCGGTTACTTCCAGGGCCCGTATCAGGCGTTGCGGATTATTCAGGTCTACCTGCTGATAATAAACTGGATCGGCATCCCTTAACTTTTCCTGCAGGTAAGCTATGCCTTTTTCTTCAAATTCCTTATTAAGCTTTTCCCTCAATTGGGCAGATGCCGGGGGCAGTTCATCAAAACCTTCGCATATGGCTTTGATGTAAAGACCAGAACCCCCAACCAGTATTGCCGTATCGTGCGTTTGAAAAATATCTTCGAGCAGTGTCAGGCCCTCCCGCTCAAAATCACCAACAGAAAAATTTTCGGTTATGGAATGTGAGTTAATAAAATTATGTTTAACCTGGGTCAATTCCTCAACTGAAGGCTTAGCCGTGCCGATGGTCATTTCGCGGTAAAACTGGCGGGAGTCGGCTGAGATTATTTCAGTTTGAAGCTTTTTAGCCACTTCAATGGCAACAGCCGTTTTGCCCACAGCAGTGGGGCCTGCAATCACAATAAGTTTTTTGATGGTCGGTTTAATGTCCATAGCTTCTGAAAACCATGAACTATATATTAAAAATCATCACCGTGATGGGGATGTCCCTCATCTTCAAACCCTTCATTGTCAGAAAATTCGCCGCCAAATTCATCTTCGTCTTCTTCTGTTTCGATGTCATCCACATGCTCCACTTCATCAACATCTGCCACTTCGCTTATTTCTGAGAAGCCTTCTTCGGCATCTTCCGGTGAAAATTCCATTTCATTCAGAAAATCAAACTCTTCGCTGGCAGGCGGCAATATGGTTGGGTTAAATACATTGCCAAATTGCTTTGGTGCTTCGCCCACAGACTTTATTATGGCTGGATATACAGTTCCCGGAGTTTCATCCAATATGATCTTTAACAGTTCCACATGGAAATCAAAAGGGCGGTCAAAGTTAAAGGTATAGTAAAATTTTTGATGGGGATCATCTATCCGGTTGCTCAGCTTTACGTTTTCCATAAGCGCCACACCCCGGTCAATCCTCCGTTGATTGGGCAAATAAGTGATCTCTTCACCCTTTATCCATTGATCATTGCTGATATAGAACGAAGAAGGGAACTCACAATTATATCCCGTTGACTGGTGGATCGCCCGATGAAGATCCTCAAAAGTTTGATTGGATTTGACATCAATCTCCCTCATTACTTCATCGTAATCTTCAAAATTAACCTTGAATCTGTATAGTGCCATTTTGTGTAGTAGTGTTACAAAATTAATGTTTTAATTTAAATTGTGTTTGCCACAACTTTTAAGCCAATTTCTGTCCCTTTTCTTATAGTATACTCAATTGCCTCTTCGCGCGAGTTGTGAATTTCTCCTTCAAGTATAGCTTCGCGTATCTGGTTCTTTATAATTCCTACCTCACGACCCTCTTTTATACCAAAAAGCTGCATTATATCAAGCCCGGATACAGGTGGCTGCCAGTTACGTATCTTATCGCGTTGTTCAACATCCTTTAATTTTTGTTGAACAAGCTCAAAATTTTGCCGGTATTTTTTTACTTTATATTCATTTTTTGTCGTTATGTCTGCTTTACACAACAACATTAGTGCATCTATGTCGTCATTTGCTTCAAAAAGCAGCCTGCGCACAGCCGAATCTGTAACCACTTCCTTTGCCAAAACAATAGGGCGCAAATGCAGCTGAACCATTTTTTGAACGAATTTCATTTTTTCGTTCATCGGCAGCTTTAGTTCTGCAAATATCTTGGGCACCATCCGCGCTCCCTTGTCCTCATGCCCGTGAAATGTCCACCCATGTCCGGGTTCAAACCGTTTTGTAGCCGGTTTAGCAATATCATGTAAAATTGCCGCCCAGCGCAGCCACAAGTCGTCTGTTGTGGTGCAAATGTTATCCAGCACCTGCAGGGTGTGGTAAAAGTTATCCTTATGGCCCTTTCCGTCAATATAATCCACACCATATAAATTGGCCATCAGCGGAAATATCTTCTTAAGCAGGCCGGTATCAAATAAATAGATAAAACCAATAGATGGCTTTGGCGACAGGATAATTTTGTTTAATTCCTCAGTGATCCTTTCCTGTGATATAATGGAGATGCGTTCAACATTGCTTTCTATTGCTTTTACAGCAATTTCATCTATTTTAAAATTGAGCTGAGATGCAAAGCGGATCGCCCTTAACATCCTCAACGGATCATCAGAAAATGTCTCATTGGGATCAAGAGGTGTTCTGATTAGTTTTGCTTCCAGGTCATTTACACCATCAAAGGGGTCAAGCAATTCACCAAACTGAGCCAGGTGCAAAGCAATGGCTAATGCGTTTATGGTAAAGTCGCGGCGTTTTTGGTCATCTTCTAAGGTGCCGTTTTCAACAATTGGCTTGCGCGAGTCAGACCGGTACGATTCCTTACGTGCGCCTACAAATTCCACCTCAATATCCTTATACTTAAGCATAGCTGTGCCGAAGTTCTTAAATACCGACAACTTTACCTTCAGCTTTTTGGCAACATTCTCAGCAAAGGAAATTCCGTTGCCAATCACCACAATATCAATATCCTTTGACGCCCGTTTTAGCAAAAGGTCCCTCACAAAACCACCGATCACATAAGCATGTACATTTTGCTCCTCCGCGGTTTTTGAGATGATAGAAAATAAAGGATGTTGCAGGTGCTGCTTCATAATAAATTATCCTGCAAAAATCGTAATAAGTAAATCGAAAACCATAAATAAAATTAACGGCGGATAAATTCAAAGCGGCCATCAGGCTGAAGCCGCATTATGGTAGATGGCTGCTTGATCTCCTTATCATGTTGCTCCAGGTCCACAACGTAATCAACACCGTCAATAATATCCTGATCTACCTGTCCGAAATAAAGTGGCGAGGGCTTCCCGCTGATGTTGGCAGAGGTAGATACCAATGGCTTTCTCAAGCGCTGTATTAACTGCTGACAAAAATCGTGTTTTACAACTCTTACCCCGATGCTCCCGTCGGCATTAATTAAAGCTGGCGATACATTCTTTGCGCCCGGCATTACAAGAGTCAATGGATTTTCAGCATATTCTATCAGATCATAGGCAATTGAAGGCACTTCACTGATATAGCTTTCCAGCTTATTTTCAGTATCCAGCAAGATGATCATGCTCTTGGCCTCGTCGCGCTGTTTAAGCTTGTATATCTTCTTTACAGCATCAGTATTTGTGGCATCACAGCCAATACCCCAAATGGTATCGGTAGGATATAGGATAATGCCGCCTTCCTGTAAAATCTTTAAAGCTTTAACAACTTCTTCTCTAAGCATGGTTTAAATATAAACTTAGGGTGTTAATAATTTCCATATCATCTAATAGTTGCATACATTTTGGGATGCCGTATAGCTTGCAGGTATTTCTTACGCAAGGCTCACACTCCAGCTTACCCGCCCTGATTATGGTAAGGAACTCCTTATTATATGGTGCAGTATTTTGCTCATTGCCTGCACCGAATAATACGATTGTTGGTACACCTAAGCTATTTGCCAGGTGTGCCGGACCAGAGTCCGTAGTTAGCACCGCTTTAGCCGACGCCATCAAATCACATAGGCCCTCAAGATTGGTCTTACCGGCGTAGTTTTCCAGGCGATCGGTGTTTTCTGCACCTTTTAATAACTGTCCAACATATTCAGCCTCCTTTGATGAGCCAACTAAAATAAATTTTGCCGACTTAAATGAATTGGTAACAGTATTAAGCAAATGCCTTCCCTTGTCAACAGGCATACGTCTTGATTCCGCTTCAGAATTAAAATTAATTACTACGAGATTATTGACTTTCTCAATATGTTTTACTTCGAGTTTAACCGCCCTGCCAGTGATCGTCTTGCCCGTAAATTGCTCCAAAAGTGAAATATACTCATCTACTCTGTGGAGGTTTGATGGTTTTTTATAGCTTTTGGTGAGTAAAAAGAACCGCCCCTCCTTTGCAAAGCCCACTTGTTTTTTAGCCCCTGTAGCCCATCCCATCAATGCTGATGAAAGGGAGTCGGGCAGGCAAAAGAACAGGTCATACTTTTCTGAACGCAGACTTTTCCCAAAGCGATAAACCCCTTTCAACCCCCCATTTTCCTGTTTCGAGAATGGATGAATTTTACCGATGCCCGGGATCAGGGCAGCTATCCCGCTTAATTCCTTTTTGATGATCACATCCACCAGTGCATCCGGGTAAATTTCCCGCACAGCTCTCACAAACGCAGTGCTCATCACCACATCGCCAAGCCAGTTGGGTAGTCGGATCAGGATTTTCATTTGTGAGTTGGTTGGTTAAGTTGGATTAAGTTAAGTGGTTGATTAGGTTGCATGGTTCGGCATTACATTAACTACTCCCTTAATCAACCTAATCCAACTCAATCAACTAAACAGCTACATTATTTTCCCGCAACGCATCATTCAGCGATGTTTTTTTATCGGTTGATTCCTTGCGCTTGCCAATAATTAAGGCACAAGGCACCTGGAACTCCCCGGCAGGAAACTTTTTAGTATATGAGCCCGGGATGACAACCGACCGCTCGGGTACAAATGATTTGTATTCGGTGCGCTCTTCTGTAGTAACATCAATAATTTTGGTTGAGGCAGTTAAAACTACATTTGCGCCCAAAACTACTTCTCTTTCTAAATGCACGCCCTCCACAACAATAGCGCGTGAGCCCAAAAAGCAATTATCCTCAATAATAACCGGGGCAGCTTGTACCGGCTCGAGCACGCCGCCAATGCCCACACCACCGCTTAAATGGCAATGCTTCCCTATCTGCGCACACGATCCTACAGTGGCCCAGGTATCAACCATAGTGCCCTCGTCTACATAAGCCCCAATGTTTACGTAGGATGGCATCATGATCACACCCTTTGCCAGGTAAGCGCCATAACGTGCAATTGCATGAGGCACTACCCGTACACCGTTTTTCTTGTAGTCGGTTTTTAGCTTCATTTTATCATGGAAAACAAAAGGGCCGGCCTTTATTTCTTCCATGTGCCTGGTTGGAAAATACAGTATAACCGCCTTCTTTATCCAGTCGTTAGTGTGCCAGCGGCTTCCAATGGGCTCAGCTACACGTAGCTCGCCTTTATCAAGCCTTTCGATAACGGTGTCAATGGCCGTAATGTATTCGTTATTACCCAGCAGATTGCGGTCTTCCCAGGCTTCTTCAATTAATTTTTTCAGGTCTTTTGGCATAGTTAGAACTTTTAGCAAATTAAAGGATTTTTGAGGGAATTTGTTCATAAATCCTTAACATGTATTGCCAGGAGCTGTAAAAAAAGTATTATAAACTTATCAAGTCTCCCGGAGTTTGTAATTTAGCTGCCTGGACTTTTTAGAATAATAGTATGCCTGGAAAAGAGAAACTGAGAATAGATAAATACCTGTGGGCCATTAGGATATTCAAAACGCGTACATTGGCAACAGAAGCCTGTAAGGCCGGCCGGATAAAGCTTGATGGGCAGAATATAAAGCCATCTCACGAAGTGAAAATCGGTGAGATTTACCACATTTCAAAAGGCTCTGAAAGAAAAATTATTAAAGTAATTGATTTTCTTGAAAACAGAATGGATGCAAAAAGCGTTGTGGGTTTTTACCTTGATGAAACACCCATGGAACAAACACATGCATTTAAATCAATGTTTCATGCACCGTTGTTAAAACGTGATCGCGGTACCGGACGTCCTACAAAAAGGGACAGAAGAGATATTGACGATTTGAAAGATGGGTTTTTTGACAAGAATAGTGACTAACTATATATATTAAATTATGATAAACAAAGCAAGCATTACCAACAGATTCAATTTTCTTCAGTTAAGATTTATGCCACATCAATTCAAACCTAATTGGTTAATATGCCCCACATTACCTGCATTTTAAATAAATGCAGACCAGGCTTTAAGGCCTTAGCACCACAAACAATATTTTGATTATTAGAGAAAATCAGTACTTTTGACCAAAACGCCCTTTTTAATAAATTGGCGATTATCTAGGAAAGCATCAGCATGAAAAAAAATCTTTACCTGGGCGTGGCTTTACTCCAGGCAATTGTAATATTATCAACTTCCTGTATCAGCCGCAAACAAATCGCTTACTTCCAAAAGGATAGAAACCAACCAGACACTATTCAGGTAGCCGAAGCTTATATTCCTAAAATTCAGCCCGGCGATATCCTGTCCATTACTATAGGCTCTCTTAACCCTATTGCAAGTAGCTTTTTTAACCCTTTTTCCACAATGCCCGTTACCAATGATAACACCACCTCAGGCGGATCTGCAACAGGTAGCCCAGGCGCGGGTGGAAGCGGAGGAGGAAATTCTGCCTCGCTTACTCAATCAGCGGCACCAGGGTTTTTAGTAGATCCCAGCGGGGCAATTGATATGCCCATATTAGGGACGATTAAAATTGCCGGGCTTACCACTACGGCTGCAAGAGATACTATAAAAAATCATTTGAAGTTTTATTTGAAGGAGCCAACTGTTAATGTCCGTTTGCTTAATTACAAAATATCCGTAATGGGCGAAGTAGCAAAGCCATCGATATATGTAATCCCGAACGAAAAGGTCACATTGCCCGAGGCGTTAAGCCTGGCCGGCGACCTGACAATCTTTGCTAAGCGGGAAAATATACTTGTTATCCGCGACGAGAATGGTAAAAAAGTATTCGGGCATGTAAATCTTACTACCAGGGATGTTTATAACTCACCTTTTTATTACCTGCATGCTAATGACATTGTTTATGTAGAGCCGGGCAAAGGAAGAATTGCGCAAACTGATAAAACCTACCAACTGTTACCTGTTATGTTAAGTGCTTTATCTCTTATTACTATTATTTACGAGTACAGTCATAGGTAATTATTTTATTCTATTTGGAAATGAGTATTATTGAGGATATAAACAACAATCATAAAGAGCAGGACATTAACCAACCCGACTTACGGGAAGCGCTATTTCCATATATCAGGCAATGGAAATGGATTATAGTATCGGTCATTTTCTTTGTAATATTAGGATACTTATACGCTAAGCTATCAACTCCTCTTTATAAGATAGAAACAGATCTGTTAATTAAGGACAATAAAAAGGATGTAGGAGGATCAAGCGATCTTTTAAAAGACCTGAATTTATTTTCTTCAGATAAGATCATCGATAACGAGATACAGATATTAAAGTCAAAAACGATTATTCAAAATGTCATCGATACGCTTAAACTTCAAACATCTTATATCAATATTGATGGCATTAGGAAAAGGGAGGAATATGGATATCTGCCCTTTACAGTTGAATTGCTGACCCCCACTTCAAAATCCTATCTTTCTACCTTATTGGTCCAGATGATCAATGATAAGGAAGTTGAAGTTAATGGTAAAAAATTTCCTGCAAATAATCCCATTCAAACAGACTGCGGTATTATAATAGTTAAACCCACAACAACTCCAAACTATAAAAAGGTTTTAGAGATTAAGTTTAACGACACGGCTGATTTGATTCAAAATTACAGTATGAATCTAAGGATTGATCCCGTGAGCAAGCAGGCAACGGTATTGATCATAACACTTGAAGATGCCGTGCCTGAGAGGGGTGTTGCCTTCCTTAATAGTTTAGTGGAAGAATATAACCATGAAGCTGTTATAGATAAAAATAAGGAAACTTCAAAAACCCTGAATTTTATAAATGATCGTTTAGAAGTGATTTCACAGGAACTTAATACTGTTGAGAAGAATGTTGAACAATATAAATCAAGTAACAGCCTTACCGACGTTAGCGAAGAATCAAAAGTTTTTCTTCAGAATGTTGGCGATAACGATAATGAATTAAATAAAGTTTCGGTTAGGATCAGCGTCCTTAAAAATCTTAAAGAATATATAAGGAAAAACATCGACGACCCCTCTACATTACCTTCCATGCTGGGTATTGACGATCCTACATTGCTTGGATTGGTTTCACAATTAGGCGAGATCGAACTTAAAAAATTAAGCTTGCTGCAAACGGTTACCGAAACCAATCCATTGGTTACAACCTACACTGATCAGATCATTGCATTAAAAAAGGCTATAGTTCTTTCTGTTGATAACCTTGAACAAGGGCTGAATGTTACACAGCAGCAATTACAATCCAAAAACAAGGAGTTTGAGGGAATAATCAAAAAAGTTCCGTCAAAGGAACGAGGCTTGCTTGATGTAATGCGCAAACAGGAGATACAAAATAATTTATATACTTATTTACTGCAAAAGCGTGAGGAAACAGCCATGCAGCTTGCTTCCGGTGTGGCAGACAGTCGTATTATCGACTTAGCACGAAGCAGTAAAAGCCCGGTAAAGCCAGTTAAAAACATCATCTATTTGATATTTTTTATCATCGGTGTTGTTTTTCCAACAGCGATTATCTACTTAAAAGGATTGTTAAACTTTAAAATTAACCGTCGCTCAGATGTGGAGCGGGTTACCAGGGTACCGATCCTTGCAGAAATATCCTATTCAAACACATCCGACGCGGTTGTGGTGAGTAGCAACCCACGCTCTATGGTAGCAGAGCAAATAAGATCGCTGCGTACAAATTTGCAATTCATAATGCCTGAAGCAAAGCAAAAAGTAATCCTGTTTACTTCGAGCATGAGCGGTGAAGGAAAGTCATTTGTCTCACTTAACCTGGGAGCAAGTATTGCCATGTCAGGTAAAAAGGTTATCATACTGGAATTGGATTTGCGCAAACCAAAACTGAATATTGCTCTTGAAGTTGATAATGAATATGGATTATCAAATTATTTGATCGGGAAGGTTAGTTATCATGATATAATAAAACCTATAAAGCAACAAGAGGGTTACTCTATTATCACCAGCGGTCCAATTCCACCTAACCCGGCTGAATTACTTGTTAACGGTCATATCGAAACATTATTGGACCAGTTACGGGAAGATTATGACTACATCATTTTAGATGCTCCACCCGTGGGTCTTGTGACTGATGCACAGATACTTAGTAGTTATGCCGACGCAACAATGTTTATTGTGCGGCATAATTATACAGCAAAAAATCAGATAAGCGCTATTGAGGGCTTTTTTATCAATAAGAAATTCACCAGGCTTAACCTCATCATAAATTCGACCGATTTGCAACATGGCTACGGTTATGGCTATGGGTATGGCTACGGTTATGGCTATGGAGGGTATTACCAGGAAGACATTTCTCAAAATGGTTCTCTTGTATCTAAATTGTTTAAGCGTAAAAAAGTTTAATTGCTTTTGGATTTATAATCAGATATTCTGATGAATAAAATTAAAGGAATAGCAGTTTAGAACAGATTCTTCTTCGGATCAGGGAAAAACCTGCTTTCATTGCGATTGCTATAAACACGGGGTATTTAAATGCTAAACTAAGGTTACAAATAAAAGATTCTAAATAATAATGGATTTAGCAGATAAAAAAGTACTGGTAACCGGGGCCGATGGATTTATTGGAAGTCACCTGGTTGAACGGTTATTAGAGGAAGGTTGCAAAATACGCGCGTTTACTTATTATAATTCATTTAACAGCTGGGGTTGGTTAGATTCATTTTCCAAAGAGCAGCTTTCGAAAATTGAAATATTCAGCGGCGACATAAGAGATCCCAACGGTGTGCGCACAGCAATGAAGGATATCGATGTTGTTTTTCACCTTGCTGCGCTTATTGCCATTCCATTTAGCTACCATTCGCCCGATTCTTATATCGATACCAATGTAAAGGGCACACTAAATATCGTTCAGGCGGCCAGGGATCTTAATGTTGAACGTGTATTGGTTACCTCCACTTCAGAAGTATATGGCACAGCTCAATACATCCCGATCGACGAGAAGCATGCAAGGCAGCCGCAGTCTCCTTACTCAGCATCCAAGATCGGCGCCGATTGCATTGCGGAATCCTTTTACAGGAGCTTTAACCTGCCTTTAACCATTGTAAGGCCATTTAATACCTTCGGCCCAAGGCAATCTGCACGTGCGGTTATACCAACAATAATCACCCAATTACTGAACGGCAAATTAGAGATACAATTGGGCGATCTTACACCTACAAGGGATCTGCTCTATGTAAAGGATACGGTTAATGGCTTTGTCGAAATAGCCAAATCTGAGCAATTGATTGGGCATGATTGTAATATTGCCACCCAGTCTGAGATTTCAGTAGCCGACCTGGCGCAAGAGCTCATAAGGCAAATTAATCCAGCCGCAAAAATAATTGAGGATAGCAACCGGATACGGCCTGAGAAATCGGAAGTATTCCGCTTGTATGGCTCTAACGAAAAAATAAAGAAATATACCAACTGGCAACAGCAGTATGATCTTAAACAAGGGCTTGCAGAAACAATCGCATGGTTCAGGAATACTGAAAACTTGAAACAATATAAAGCTGATATATATAACATATGATACCATTGTCTATCCCCAATATTGCCGGTAATGAGTGGAAGTATGTAAAGGATTGCCTGGATACAGGCTGGGTTTCATCCGTGGGCAGTTATGTAAACAAGATGGAAGAAGTTTCTGCTGCATTTAGTGGGGTAAGTAAAGCAGTTGCTACCTCAAACGGAACATCGGCCCTGCATATCAGCCTGCTGCTTGCCGGTGTTGACAGGAACGATCTTGTAATTTTACCCAATATTACCTTCGTCGCCCCGGCCAATGTGATCAAATACATGGGTGCTGATGCCGTATTGATTGACGTTTATGAAGATACCTGGCAATTGAATGTTGATCTTCTAAGTAAATTCTTGAGTGAAGAGTGCTTTTCTCAGGATGGGGCCTGCTATCACCGCGCTTCTGGCAGAAGAATTTCAGCCATTATACCGGTCCATGTTTTAGGAAACATGGTAAATATGGAAAAGTTATTGCCTTTGGCTGAGAAATACCATATTCAAGTGGTTGAAGATGCTACGGAATCGTTGGGGTCAACTTATAAAGATAAGCCAGCAGGTTCATTTGGTATATTCGGTTGCTTAAGCTATAATGGCAACAAAATTATAACCACCGGCGGCGGAGGGATGATCCTGACAAACGACCTGGAGTTAGCCAAAAAAGCCAAACATATAACTACACAGGCTAAGACAGAGGGTGTAGAGTATTATCATGACGAAATCGGGTACAATTATCGTATGGTGAATATCCTGGCGGCGATGGGTGTGGCACAGATGGAGCAACTGCCGGGTTTTATTGAGCGGAAAAAAAGTATCCGCAAGCAATACAATGACGGCTTAAGCGGGATTAAAGGTTTCAGGTCACAGGTCATTACTGAACACGTCAAAGCAAATTGCTGGTTATATACAGCTGTTTTTGAACGGTCAAAAGAGCTGTCTGCCTATTTAGATCAGCATAACATCCAAACCCGGCCTTTTTGGGTGCCAATGAACCAGCTGCCGGCGTTTGCAAATGACATCTATTATAATGAAAATGATATAGCGGGGAATGTTTATAGTAAATGCCTTAGCCTACCATGTTCAACCAACCTTTCTGACCAAGAATTAGCCGAAGTTATCAGCAAAATAAGGGAGTTTTACGCCTAAAAAACCATTGATATTAATTGGTGGTGGTGGTCACTGTAAATCTTGTATAGAGGTTATAGAGTCGACTGATGAATGGGAAATTAAAGGCATATTAGATCAAAATATTAGCGAGGGTGAACTGGTATTAAACTACCAGGTTATAGGAAATGATAATAAAATTGACGAACTTAAGGACGATAATTATTTTCTGATCACTGTAGGCCAACTAAAGTCGGCCGCAATACGACAAACGATATTTGACAATCTTAAATCTAAAAACGCGAGGTTAGCCACGATAATTTCATCAAAGGCAATTGTATCAAAGTATAGCTGTATTGGCGCAGGGACAATAATTCATCATGCCTGTACAATAAATGCCCATGCAAGCTTAGGTGAAAACAATATCGTAAACACTGGGGCTATTATTGAGCATGATGTGGTGATCGGTAATAATAATCATATTTCAACCCATGCTACATTAAATGGGGATGTTGTAATTGGCGATGCTTGTTTTATTGGAAGTGGCGCTATAATATCCAACGGTATAAATATAACCAGCCAGGTTGTGGTAGGCGCGGGCAGTGTTGTTATCAAAAATATTGAAGAGGCGGGCACTTATGCAGGCTCTCCGGCGAAAAAAATTGGCAAATGAAAAGAACAGTGATCATTGCGGAAGCGGGGGTTAATCATAATGGAAGTATGCAAAATGCCTTCAAATTGATAGATGCTGCAAAAGAAGCGGGGGCCGACTATGTAAAGTTCCAGACATTTAAGGCCAATAAGCTGGTTTCAAAATCTGCTAAAAAAGCTGAATATCAGTCGGCAAACATGAAAACCGCGGATGATTCACAGTTTGAGATGCTCAAAAAATTGGAGCTTAGCGAACAGGAGCATTACGAATTAAAGGAATATGCAGAAAAATCAGGCATCAAGTTTCTTTCTACAGGTTTTGACGAAGAAAGCATTGATTTTTTAGATCAGCTGGGTATTGATTTCTTCAAGATACCTTCAGGTGAGATTACCAATTATCCATACCTGAAGCATATTGCATCTAAAGGAAAGCCTATTATTATTTCGACTGGCATGACCACCTTAGGTGAAATAGAAGCTGTAGTAAATTTATTCACCAGCAATGGCATACCCCTCAAAGATATTCAAATACTACATTGCAATACCGAATATCCTACTCCGATGAAGGATGTAAATCTTCGGGCGATGAAAACAATTGAGGCAGCTTTCGGTGTGGATGTCGGCTACTCGGATCATACCATAGGTATCGAAATTCCTATAGCAGCGGTTGCTATGGGCGCCAAAGTGATAGAAAAGCATTTTACGCTTGATAAAGCTATGGAAGGGCCTGATCATAAAGCATCCCTTGATCCCTCTGAACTTAAAAGCATGATATCCGCCATCCGCAATATTGAACTGGCAATGTCCGGCAGCGGCCATAAGCAACCCAGTGAATCTGAGTATAAGAACATGCAGGTTGCCCGGAAAAGCATTCATATAAAAGGTCCGTTAACAAAAGGTACTATACTAAGTGAAGAGCATTTGATTATGTTAAGGCCTGGTAATGGTATTTCGCCTTTTGACATGGACAAATTGATGGGGCTTAAGCTGAATAAGGATTTGGAAGTTAATCATCAACTATCATGGAGCGATCTTTCATGAGGATAGCAATACTCACCAGCTCAAGGGCCGATTATGGGATTTACAAGCCATTGATCAGGGCATTGGCCGGCGACTCCTATTTTCATCTGAGTATAATTGCTTTCGGAACGCACTTGTCTCCTTACCATGGTCATACTGTTGATGAGATCATAAACGATGGCTTTCAGGTTGATTATAAGATCAATTCTCTTTTGCTTACCGATGATGAAAATTCCCTATCAACTTCAATTGGATTAACAACAATAAAGTTTGCTGATTTCTGGGAAAACAACTCAAATAAGTTCGACTGGGTCTTTTGCCTGGGCGATCGTTTTGAAATGTTTGCAGCAGTTATGGCAGGTTTACCATACGGCGTTCGCTTTGCACACATCCATGGCGGTGAAACTACGCTGGGCGCTATCGATAATGTTTTCAGGCATAGCATTACCTTAGCTTCAAAATTGCACTTCGTAGCTACAGAAGCTTTTGCTGATAAAGTAAAGGCACTTATTGATGAGGATGATAATATTGTGGTTTCGGGCGCGCTAAGTCTTGATAACCTTGCAGACATCAAATTATTAAGCAGAGATGAATTTTTAAATAAATGGAATATCGACCTGGCAATTCCATCAATTCTCATTACCATTCATCCGGAAACAGTTAATGCAGCACAAAACCATTTGTATATTGAAGAAGTTATATCGGCGCTGAACGAGTTAAAGGATAATTACCAGTTAATCATCACGATGCCCAATACCGACACTTATGGAAGCGTTTACCGCAATGCATTTAAGGAATTGGAGAAGAACGATCCTGATAAAATAAAGCTTATTGAAAACTTCGGCATACAGAGTTATTTTACCTGTATGAAGGAAGCAAGGCTCATGCTTGGCAATACTTCCAGTGGCATTATCGAGGCAGCGTCATTCCATAAATATGTGATCAATATCGGCGACAGGCAAAAAGGCCGGTTAGCTGGTAACAATGTTTTAAATGTGCCTTATAATAGAGTTGCCATCATCAATTGTGTTAAGCTTGTTGAAAGCTTAAAAGAAGAGCAATCAACAAATATCTACTATAATGGGGGCGCGGTTGATCAAATCATTAAAAAATTAAAATCAATCTCATAACTTAATACATCTACTATTTGCTATGAATGATTACAGGAAACATTTAATTGTTGACAGCGCTAATGTGAAGCAAGCATTGGAATTGCTGAATATACTGGGAATGGATGGGATACTTTTTGTAGTTGATCCTGATGAAAAGTTGATCGGATCATTAACAGACGGCGATATCAGAAGAGGGCTATTACGGGGATTAGGCTTGGAAAATAGCATACTCGACTTTATTCAGCAGCATCCTAAATTTCTGAAAAAGGGAGACTATAGCATCCATGAAGTTATAGAGTACCGCAACAAGGGTTTCCGTATCATACCTGTTGTCGACAAGAAGAATCGTATTGTTGATGTTGTAAACTTTCGTTTTCATAAATCGTACCTGCCTATCGATGTAATTATAATGGCAGGAGGACGTGGTGAACGATTAAGACCTTTTACAGACAGCGTACCAAAGCCAATGCTAAAAATAGGGGATAAACCAATTATCGAATATAATATCGACCAGCTGATCAGTTATGGTGCCAATGATATGTGGATATCCGTAAGGTATTTGGGCGAGAAGATACAAGATCACTTAAAAGACGGCAGTCATAAAAGCGCAAGCATTAAATATTTGTGGGAGGATGCGCCTCTCGGCACCATCGGTGCTGCCGCCAGGGCTGAAATTAATGACCATGGTTACGTATTGGTGATGAACTCCGATATCCTAACCAATATTAATTTTGAGGACTTCTTTATAGATTTCATTACTAAGGATGCAATGCTATCAGTAGTTACCATTCCTTATTATGTAAAAGTGCCTTATGCCGTATTGGAGACGGAAAATGAGCATATTATTTCATTTAAGGAAAAGCCTACCTACACTTATTACTCAAACGGCGGTATTTACCTTATGAAGAAGGAATGCTTAAAATTAATACCCGAAAACACCTTCTTTAACACAACGGATTTAATGGATATGCTGATCGCTAAGGGTGAAAAGGTTTCATCCTATCCCCTCATAGGTTATTGGCTCGATATAGGTAAACCTGAAGATTACTTAAAGGCGCAGGAAGATATTAAACATATTAAATTTTGAGTGTTTTTATGGGCGCTGAAGATACATTATTTGTTATACCTGCACGGGGTGGTTCAAAGGGTATTCCCGGTAAGAACATTAAACCACTGAATGGTAAACCGTTGATCTGCTATGCTATTGATGTTGCCAGGTCATTTACAAGCGACGATAATATATGCGTAACAACTGATTCTGATTCGATCATCAGCGTTGTTGAAGAGTACAATTTACCGGTGCCTTTTAAACGTCCCCCAACATTGGCCACAGATGAGAGCGGTATTTATGAAGCACTTTTACATGCTTTGGATCATTACAAAAGCAAAACTTATGATACTATGGTGCTTCTGCAGCCGACGTCTCCTTTCAGAACGGCAGCGCAGGTTGCAAACGCACTTGAACTATATGATAACAGCCTCGATATGGTTGTTTCGGTACATGAGTCTAAATTCAACCCTTATTTTAATTTGTTTGAAGAGGAAAACGGATTACTCAGAAAATCTAAACCGGGTACTTATGTACGGCGTCAGGATTGCCCCCCGGTGTATGCCTATAATGGGGCGATATATATAATTAATATAAGTAGCCTTTTGAATCAACCTATTTCATCGTTCCAAAAAATTAAGAAATTTATTATGGACGACGAAAGTTCACTTGACCTTGATAACCCCGTTGATTGGTTAATTGCAGAAACCTTAATAAAAAAGAGAGGTATTTAGTAAAATCAAATACTTTACTTCGGGGAATAACAACGTATAAAAAATGGATCTACCTAAGAATATATTTTTTTTCAGCCATAACGAACAATTAGGACTATGGGACGAACTGGCGCAGAATTTAAAAACGGCCTATAATTACAACACCATTTTATTAGTGCTGGGAAAAAGCGATCATGCATTAGGGCAAAAATGTAAAGGCTATAATGAGGTGATCGATGTGCTTCCGGATATCAGTTTAAAACAGCAAATCAATCCACTTGATCGGGATTACCAGGATAAAGTATCAGCATTAAGAAGCTTAGAGTCGAGGATCGGTTATGTTTTTGTGCAGGAAGATATTAGCATGGACCGGTATTTCAGAGGTCAGGCTAATCCTGAAGTGGATCTGAAGGATTACACGGAAAACTGGAAACATGAGCAAGCAGTATATTTTATGGGTTCAATGGCGCAAAAACTGGAAGAGCTTTTTGCAGCATACCAACCAATTTTACTGTACCAGGAAACCAATAGCGCCCCATACCGACTTACCTGGCGAGTTGCCAAATTATACAATTGCAAATCAGGCTACCTGATGCTTGCCAGGGGATGGGAAAAGCGCATTTATTTTGAAGATGGGCTTTGCCTTGAATGGAATAAATTCAGGAAGATATATAATGATCTGGACATTGCAGACCTGGATGGAGAATTTTTGAAGAGCATCAATTCAAGGCATGAGCAAATCACGGCCACCCGGGAGATCCCTAAAACTTATTTTCAATTCAGCAAAAAACCCGATAGCTTACTAAAGCGGTTAAGTCCATCCAGGGTATTTCAGAATGCTAAAAACAAAAGGCATTTTACTGAAGATAACTGGCTCTATAATCCAAGAAGTGTCTCCAAGGAAATATTTACTTACGATCGGAAATTCAAACGTTACCTGAGAAGAAAGGCAAGCTTTGAATATTACACGCATAACAGCAGAAACAGCTTTGATCTTGCACAGGAGTATGCCATATATTTTTTACATGTACAGCCCGAAATTACAGTAGAGGAGTCGGCATTTGAGTACATGGACCAGGTCGCAACTATCAGAAATATCGTTGCAGCCCTGCCTGCCGGTATGCCTCTAATTGTAAGAGAGCACAGGCCAAGCGCCGGAAGAAGGCCAATAGAATTTTATGCTGAACTTGTCCACATCCCGAATGTAATTATGCTGGGTGGAGACTTCCATTCACACGACTTAATAAAGAACGCGAAGGTGGTGATAACCCTTACTGGAACGGTAGCAATTGAGGCCATCTATTATTTTATTCCGGTAATTGTACTGGGCGATATATACTTTAATATCTGCAATGGTGTCTATCACCCGCATTCCATACCCGAATTAAGGAAATTATTGAGTGGTGTAAATGATTTAAAGGGTGCAAGTAAGGATGACGCTGTTCGGTTCCTGGCCGCATCTTACCTAGCATCTTCGCCAGGAAGAACCTTTGGGTTAGGGATAAAGGAAGTGGATAGCGATGAAGCCATGAAGGATTCATGTGAATGTATCAATTCAATTATTAAAAATTAGTTTATGGAAATTCAAATAATTCAAATTGATTTGATCAATAGGGCGGAGATCACTTTGGATGGTTATGAAAGAAAAGTAAGGAACTATGAAAATAACCGGGTCCAGATTATCGGGAAAAGTGAATCATCCGACTGTACTTATTATATAAATGGTGTTTTTTACGGGGAAGCTGATTTTGAAGCTGTGGAGCGTAAAATATCAGAGTTACATCCCGATCAGCATCCAGATCTTAAAGATAAATTTGATGGTGAGTTTAATATCATCATATGGAATCGCGTAAAAGATGATATAACTATTATTTCAGATCAAAGCGGTACCAAAAAACTATTTTACAACTATACAGATGGTGTAGTAACTATCACTTCGCGGTTGATAGATCAGGCCAAATTACAATCAAGTCCCGCTTTTTCTGAATATGGCATATACACAGCCTTGGTTATATCCTATACCCAGGACCCCTATACCTTTTTAGATAATACCTGGGCCACACGCATAGGGGAGCTGACATACATAAACAAGCAAGGTAAAGCAAGCACAGAATCTTATTATAACCCTGTCGATTTAAATTTTAAGGGGTATTCCAATATCAATGAATCCGTTAACAAGCTGGATGAGGGCTTAAAAAAATACTTCAAATCGAGGATAAGCAAGGATACAACCCCGGTTGTGATGCTATCCGGTGGAATTGATTCGGTTGTGATGATGTCTTACCTTCATGACGATGCCAAAACAAAGCTAAACTCGGTAACCTTTGCTATTGAGGGCTCTCCATCAAATGAATTAACGGAGGCAAGGATCGCAGCGGATTATTATCAATCTGCTCATCATGAATTAATGATCGATCCTAAAGATATCCTTAATTATACCATAAGCGGATTTTTAGATTATGACGCCTTTCAATTAGGTAACATGTATTCGCCAGCCATACAAGGGTGGATAAAGGAAAAGCCGGAAGTTTTATTTGATATTTTCAGGGGAGAAGACACCCGCTTGCATACCCCCTTCTTTGATTTCCCCTTTTTAATGGGCTTAATGGCCTCGAGGAAAAAAAGTAAGGCATTCAAAAGGTTATGGAACCTTAGAAAGATACTCAACTATTGGCCAATTCGTTTTGGCAGAAACTATTTGAAATATGCCGTTAAAAAATCAACCCAAAAGGAAAATATACAAACTTTTCTTTTACAATCCTGTTTAAGGTTTAATTTCCCTGTTGATAGTGAAAAGGGTATTTTATATAATCAATTGCTTAAAGAAACCGAAAAGCTGCAGACCCTGAAAACAATGGATGATATTCATCGCGGCGCTATTGAGTGCGCATTTAACATCCAATATTCCGAGGACAATAAAAATGCGAAGATGGCTTCAGTTGCTGATAATAGCTTTTTTCTAATGCCTTTTCTGCATCCGGATGTTGTGCGTATTTCCAATAATATACCTTACAAACAGAGTTCGGCCAGTGCATATGTCAGCCCTAAAAAAACACGGTCTTATTTTTTCATGTTAGATAAGATCGTTCTAAGAAAGCTAATGAAGGGAAGGGCCCCGGAAGAGCTGCTTTACCGCCGCAAGACTACAGCTCCCAACAACAATTATATGTATGATAACTGCTGGCAGCCATTATACAAGCCCTTGCTTGAAAATTATTCAGATGATTTGATCAATCACCTAAAAGAAAAGGAAAATAAAGACTTATTAAGCTATTATATTAAAAGACTACTCAAATGTGATGGCCTGGTTTCGAACGACTGGGGTATTGCATGGAATGGCAGCACCATAACCGGGTTAATTATATTATTATTAATTATGCAGAAAAAAGTAGACAGTGCCCCCTCACTAAAAAAACTTCTTTTAATCAATTCTTAATTGATAATTTTGAATCAGCATACTACCAGTAATTTTATACGTTTTATCTACTTAAAATCCCCTATTATGAAAACCAGTTTAAAACTTATTTTGATTGCATTAATTGTATTTAGTGCAAGTTCAAATACCATTGCTCACAATTCTCTCAAGCCTAAGAAACTCTATGTAAGCCAATTTGGAGCGATCCCGAATGATGGCAACGATGATTCGCCGGGAATTGCAAAGGCAATGGAATATGCCCGGCAGAATCATATCGAAACGGTGTATTTCGAGAGCGGCACTTATGATATTAAAGAACCTGTTGATATAAGTACCGGTATAGAAGGTGAAGGTAAGGTGATATTGAGGCAGGGAGACAACGCCAATAGTTATATGTTTAACATCAATGGTGATAATGTCCACATTTATAACCTCAATTTTGATGGCAACAGGGCTAACCAGGGTACTCCCGCGTTTACTGAAAATTATACAGGCTTCAATAAAAATAGCTTGTTACAGTCGTTCCGTCTTTTTAAAAACCTGCATATCAAAGATTGCACTTTTTACAATTGCCAAATGGGTAGCATAGCTTTCTTATCAGTCTCTTTAGCGGAAGTTGCCGCTTGTTATCCAAGTAAAAAACTTACTACAGACGGAGGCCCAGGATCTTTAGTCCGAGTTCCTGAGTCACTGACTATTGAATCATGTAATTTTAACAACCAGGGTACACAGGCGGTATCAGTATTTTTTGACTATAGCTTTGCTACTATTCAAAACGACTCACTTAAATTTCCGGGTGTAGTAAAATTATTAAACTGTAATTTCAGCCATATAGGAACATTTACACCTAATCAACCTGTTTTGAACAGGTTTCGCCAGGGCGACACCTTTATATGCGGCGGGGTTAATACACTATTGGTGAAAAATTGTAATTTTAGTGATTCACAGCGGTTTGATGTCAAACTAGGAGCCCTTAACAATGTAACCGTAACTGATTGCAGTTCGCATAACCCAAGATGGGGATTTTTCCAGTCACAAACCGCCAAGATCAGTAAATCGGTCGGTCCGCATCCCATTGGTAATATTAATATCTATAATAATCACTTTTTATTTGACCTTCCTGTTGACTCTATCGCAAAAACAGAAAATAACATCGGCATATTTGTTCAATTAAAAGGCTCTATTGCTAAAGTAACCGGGCATGATTATTACGACAGGGTAGCTATTTATCACAATTTTGTAGCATATAAAGGAGCCAACCCTAAAACATGGGATTGCATACAATTAACCGATTATTCGAAATACAGGATTATAACCATCTCAGATAATTATGTGCAAAATAACAGGAGAGCCTTTGTTAGTTATATAAAGCCTGTGATTGATAACTGGCAAATGGACAGTTTGATCATAAAAAATAATGTTGCCTTAAATGATGCAGCATTGGTAACAGACAATAGCTTTTTTTACGGTCAGGGAGTTTCTGATAACAGGATAAATGCCCTGGTGCTGCAAAACAATATCGCTCTTGGTTATAATATCTCTGTCGTATCTGAAGCGGCTGATATCTCCAACCATCTGGTAATAAAAAATAACAAATTTACTTCCCAATCAGGCCATGCAATTTGGTTCAACAATAAAAACAACAAGATCAGGGATGCACAGATTGGTGATAATTTCCTTAGCGGGGATATGGAGGATGCGGGGGCCAACACGGGACTATCAAATCCAAAAGCTATAACGTTCTCTAATAATACGTTTAAAAATGCCAGCCACATCAAAAGCTCAATAACCAATTTTGCGCACAACAGAGACCAGGTGTCCGATTTCAAAATCAGCTTATCAGAGTTGCAGAATTATAAGATAATTTCTGATAATATGAATAACCCCATCCTCTCTGATGAGATTAACAAGTTTGTAGCAAAGGGTTTAATAAATTCAAATTAATAAAATAGTCATTAATAGCTGGTATATTCTATCAGATAAGCAGCGAAGCAAATAATTAATAAAAGCTTGGAGAAAAAGGGAGTAATTAAAAGCGGGTTAAAGTGGAATTCATTATTAGCCCTGTCAACCGCGTTATTTAAATTTGTTCGAGGTTTTATAATTCCTAAATTATTAGTTCTACCTGCAATGTATGGCTTGTTTACATCCATTGGTGTTTATCAGAGGTATTTGAACTATGCAGATTTTGGCGCTACTGCTTACTTATTAAAACAATATCCCCGCCTTTATCACAATAAGGAGGATGTGCTTGCAAAAGATCTGTTAAACTCTGTTTTGAATTTTTTTGTAATATCATTGGCAATTTCCTCCGTAATTATAAGACATATCATGGCATCAATGCCGATTTCTATCGCATAGCATTTTTGCTTCTGATCCCGGTGACTATTGTGGTAAACGTAAGAACCCTCTTTAGTAACCTGGCGTCAATAACTTATAACTATAAGGATAATAGCAGAATCTCTATTGTAAATGATGTTGCTTCGTTTATATTTATAGTAATCGGAATTAATCTGAAGGGGGCAATTGGTGGAGTATATGGGATACTTTTCGCTGAGATTACCAATTTATTTTATGCTATTTTAATTATAAGACCAAAAATTGAGTTTAGCTTTTCCTTCAAGTGGCTAAGTATTTTTTCCCATTTTATCAGGCAGCTATTTGTAGGATTAATTGAATTGGTTGCGGGTACCTTTGATGTATTTATCATATTGTTGTTTTTTAGCCGCGAAATGTTTGGCTATTACTCCCTGGCGTTAGCTTTTTCATGGGGAATGATCGCGATTTCCGGAATTATGGCAACTACATTGATGCCAAAGATTATGGCCTTGTCTTATAATAAAAGTCATTTAATTG
>Ga0206930_1007_pt1 | contig 80544 bp, 73 predicted proteins | sample Alteio_BWOrgHeat_20_FD_152939 | JGI IMG/M metagenome (GOLD analysis project Ga0206930, IMG submission 152939) | Enriched cells from forest soil in Barre Woods Harvard Forest LTER site, Petersham, Massachusetts, United States -... | ecosystem: Environmental > Terrestrial > Soil > Temperate forest >... | reverse complement strand
CAATGGGCGTTGGTTGTGGTTGGGTTCATAGTAGGTATACCCCTATTTTACAATACGGGCTTTGTGCTGATGGTGCCGCTTATCTTCTCGGGGCGTATCAATATTAAGAACCCCCATTTTACCTTCATAAATAATATTGCCGTGCTTAATTATGTAGCTGACGAATATGAAACGGTGTACTATGATCAGCAGCTGCATACCGCCTATGCGTATATGGCGGTTTATGAATTTAAAAACCACCAATGGTATATTAATAATGTAGAGATATTTGAGATACCGCAATTGCCAAAAAGTATTGTGGTTGACGAATCGATATTGAAGGACTATGCCGGGACTTATGTAATTAATAAAGATGTCAATTACATAGTGACTGTCGAAACGGGGAAGCTTTATGGACAACGAAAGGGTAGGGCGAAGGAGGAACTGTTTGCTGAAACCAATTCTGTCTTCTTCAGAACTTCGGACACACGCGGCAGGAAAATATTTATGAAGGACGCCAACGGGCAATGGACACTGCACGACCGCCGAAACGGCCAGGATGTAATTTGGAAAAGGCAGTAAGTGTTAAATGCGAGATGCTTTTATCTTAGAAACAATATAGCTTCCATTCTTGTATTAATATCACTTGAAAAGATAATATGATCAACCCGGTATATTTCAGTATCGATCAGCCTAATGGCTCAGGCAGGGATATCATTATTGAACCTGTCCTGAAAAGATCTGAAGGTAAAATAAAAGGTACCGGTTGTTATAAATTGTATAAAACCTCAATTGACAATCAATCCGCCTTATTTACAGAGAAACTGGAAATTTATGAGAAAAATGACGACTTAGCGGATCAGGATAACCCGGATTACCTCGGGCAAATAACCCTCGCAGAAGAACTGAAATGGCATTATAAAGGCGACCTTTTAGATGCGGAGGAGCAGAGACAGGTAGCGGAGTACATCCGGAAGCATAAGTAAACAGAGCCATTATATATAATTATCCACAGCACGAACCACCGCCTTGCATTGATGGGCATTTAACGGTAGCGTAGCTGCAAAATACACAGCAATCGCCTGCCAATGGTTTTAAATAGGCGTGGCAATTTTCGCACTCATAAAAATACACGCAGGAATCTACCGGCATAATTTCCTCTTTGGAATGACCACAAGCCGGGCAGGTAATAACTGTATTTAAAATCAATATATCATTCATTATAATTTCTATCCACTACTCACCATTCACTACTTAATTATCAAATTTAAGATCAACACTCCGATGATCCCCACTACCGAAACGATGGACTCCATTACCGACCATGACTTAATGGTATCTTTTATTGATAGGTTGAAATATTCCTTGAACATCCAGAAACCGCCATCGTTTACATGCGAAAAAGCAAGGCTGCCGGCACCTATAGCCAATACCATTAAGTTGGGATTGATACTGTGATCGTGCAGCACCATTGTGGATACAATACCTGCCGCCGTTAACCCCGCTACCGTAGCCGAGCCAAGGCTGATGCGGATAATTGCGGCCAGGAGCCAGCCTAAAAATAGGGGCTGCAGCTGTGTATCTTTTAATAAAGCCGCTATGGTGTCTTTTACACCGCTATCCTCCATTACCTGCTTAAATATGCCCGAACCGCCAATTATCAGCAAAATTGGGGCGATATCTTTTATGGCATCAACAAGCAAATTGCCTACTTCCTTCATCTTGCGGCCCTGCATGGTACCGAGCGTAAAGGTTGCTATGATGATGGAGATGAGCATTACTATGGGGGCATCCCCGATGAATGCAATAAACCTGTGTAATGCACCCGTGCTATGATCGTTGTTAAGGTAAACTGCGCTTGCCATCAGCAGGATAACCGGCAAAAGGGCAGTTAAAAAGCTGTTGAACCCGCTTGGCAATTTATCATCTGGCAGCTCTTCCGCCCTAAAAGTTTCCAAAGGAACCGATGGCATATTCTTCAGCGTACTCGCAAATACCGGCCCGGCAAGTACAATGGCCGGCACTGCCAGTATCAGCCCATACATTAAGGTTGTACCCATATTGGCATGGAACATACCCACCAAAGCTGTAGGCGAGGGATGTGGCGGCAAAAAGCCATGGGTAACCGATAAAGCCGCCAGCATGGGTAAACCAATATAAACGGCAGGGAGCTTATATTTATACACCACCGAGAAGATAAGCGGCACCATCAGCACAAAGCCCGTATTGTAAAATAGGGGTATACCTACTATGAACCCAACCACAACCAACGCCCATTGAATGTGCTTTTCGCCAAAGGCCTTCACCAATAAATTGGCGATCTTTTGCGCTGCGCCGCTTGTGGCTACCAATTTACCAACCATTGCGCCCAAAATAATAATGATGGTGATGTCGCCCAATGTTTTTCCCAGTCCGGTTTGTACGGATGTGGCGATCTTATCCATAGGAATGCCCAGCAGCAGTCCCGCCGTGATAGAAACAATAAGGAACGCCAGAAAGGGGTTTACCTTGGCCCAGCTTACCAGGAGCACAAGCAGCAGTATGCAAAAAACGATGGTCAATAAAGCCATTAGAAAGCTGTTTTAGGTTAGTAGGGCTAATGTAATAACAATATTTGGGTTTTAAATTTATACGCTGGGATAGTTAAATTTTTTTGGAGGCCGCTCAAATGCTATAAAACTGCTATTTTTAAATATGGAAACAATAGCTCACCAGGTATGGATAAATGCCTCAAACGAAATGGTTTTTGATGCGGTTACTACTGCGGATGGCATATCGAAATGGTGGATATTGGATAATAATGCGAAGCCAGAACTGGGGCATCTGAACATTTTCAAAATGGGCGGCCACGTTCATAATAAAATGCTGATCGTTGACTTAAGACAAAATGCTTACGTGGAATGGGAATGTATGAACGATAACGGTGTATGGACAGGTACGCATCTGAGCTTTGAAATTATAGAAAAGAATGGTGTGTGCCTGCTTAATTTTAAGCATAGCGGATGGGAAAGTCAGACAGAATTTTTCACCGTTTGTAATTTACATTGGGCACGCCATCTTTTGATGCTGAAGGTTTTGTGCGAAACGGGTGAAAACCAGGTAATACAGGAAAGCGAAGCCAAGTGGGGCGAATTGTATAAAAAATTAAATCCCTGATCGATGAAAAAGTAACAGCGCCTAATGGTATCTTCTTTAACTGAAAAACTCCCGCACTAAGTAATATTTAAGTCAAGTTGATATTTTCGGGGTGATACTTCACATAGTTTTTGTAACTATGAACCGATTATCCATGAATAACTCATGACCAAAAAACGTTACATCTTCCTGGTATTGATCCTCGGCATGCTAATCGCACTCAGCCCTTTCTCGATCGATATGTACCTGCCTGCATTTGGTGATATTGCCAAATCATTGCATACCACAAGCGCACGCGTAGAGCTTTCATTATCCAGCTATTTTATTGGACTTGCTTTTGGCCAACTGCTTTACGGCCCGCTGATGGACAGGTTTGGCCGCAAGGCGCCATTGTATTTCGGTTTAGGTTTATATATCATAGCATCTGTAGGTTGCTTTCTTTCTTCGTCAGTCGAAATGCTGATCACTATGCGTTTATTCCAGGCCCTGGGTGGTTGTGCAGCCCAGGTAGCATGTATTGCAATGGTTCGTGACCTTTTCCCGGTAAGCGATATTGCAAAAGTGTATGCATTGTTGTTTGTGGTGCTGGGTGCATCACCGCTGCTGGCGCCAACTGCAGGCAGTTATCTTACCCTGGCCTTCGGCTGGCAATCGGTTTTTGTGGTGTTATTGGCTATATCCGTCATGGTGTTATTTGCCTCGATCTTTGTCCTGCCCGAAAGTTATAAGCCCGACCCGACATATTCGTTAAAACCAGGACCCATCGTTAGTAGCTTCCTATCCGTCATCCGTAACCCTCAATTTTACACTTATGCTATTTCGGGTTCAATAGCCTTTTGTTCGTTATTTGCTTACGTAGGGGGCTCGTCTTTGGTATTCATGGATGTATTCGGATTGGGTAAGCGCGAGTTTGGCTGGTTATTCGCGGGTATAGCGGTTGGCTTTATAGGGGCAGGCCAGGTGAACACCCAATTGTTAAAACGCTTCAAAAGCGAACAGATCATTGCCATTTCAGCCATTAGCCAGGTGGTGTTTTCAGCAATGTTTCTGATCGGAGCCCTCAATGGCTGGTTAGGGCTTGTAGGTACTATCGCAATGATCTTCATAGTATTATTTTTTGTCGGCCTGACTAACCCTAACACCTCAGCTCTTTCTATGGCGCCTTTTACGCGCAATGCAGGCGTAGCCTCGGCGTTGCTGGGTGCCATGCAATTGGGCCTTGGTGCGGTTTCATCATCAGCAATGGGATGGTTCAGCGGCAAATCGGCTGTACCGCTTGCAACCATTATGACCTTAGCTGCGGGGCTTGCAGCTTTGATATTGTTTATCGGGCGAAGAAATATTGTACATAAAGCCGAGGTAGATGTGAATGCGGCAGTAGGGGCAGGTCATTAGAAACCAAGCCCCTAATCCTGTTGCTGCTCACTTTTTTGGTCCAAAGGACTCCTATGGAGGTGTTCCATTTAGAGAGTGGAACATTTGGAACACCTGGAACACCTCCGCAGGAGTCCTTTGGACCACAATAGTTAATAAAATTAACCTGAAATTTAATTGAGATTACCCCCCAGCAAGTCACTAATGACCAATGACCAGTGACAAATGACTAATCACACCAACACCTCATCAATTACCCCAAACTCCTTTGCCTCGCTGGCTATCATCCAGAAATCACGATCCGATACCTCGTGTATCTTTTGGTACTCCTGTCCACTGTGTTTTGATAAAATGGTATATAGTTCATTTTTTACCTTCTGCACTTCCCGGGCGGCGATCTCGATATCCGATGCCGGGCCCTGCACCCCACCAAGCGGCTGATGCAGCATCACTCTGGAATGACTTAATGCCGCACGCTTATGCGCTGCTCCCGAGCAAAGCAACACCGCCGCCATGGATGCCGCCATACCTGTACAAATGGTGGCCACATCCGGACTGATCAAATGCATGGTATCATAAATGCCAAACCCGGCATACACCGAGCCACCAGGTGAGTTGATATACATTTGGATATCCTTTTTAGGATCGGCTGATTGCAGGAACAATAGCTGTGCCTGGATGATGTTGGCAACGTTATCATCAATTGCCGCACCTAAGAAAATAATACGGTCCATCATCAGCCTCGAAAAAACATCCATCTGTGCTACGCGCAATTCCCGCTCTTCAGTAATGTAAGGCGTCATGGACATCATGGGTATATTTTTTTCGGTATGGGCCAAATACTTGTCGACCGTTGCCGAAGGGACATAGCAATGCCCTACCGCATATTTGCGGAACTCGTTCTTATCAATATTCATAAAATTTTGGTTTTACTTTTTCGTAAACAGCCGCCTTATTTTTTGGCTGAAACTGCTATGCTCCGGTTGTGTAAACAGGTTTTGGTGCACAGCCTCGATCTCCATTTTTAATTGTTTGCGCCCATAGATTTGTATGATGCCGTAAGTTTTTTGCTGCCATGCAACCTTATCACTCAATTCAGGATCAAGCATCATGCGGGCTTCAAATACCAAAGCGTTGCCCGTATCCAGCCGGCCCGAAAGGTGCATCTCTATCTGCTCGGTTTCATTCCATGAAGTCATCATAGGTCAATGCTTTTTCTTTAATGGTTTCACGTACTTTTTCGAGGCATTTATACTTCTGCACCGTTGCTGACCGCACCCCCGAAAAGCCAAACAAAGTGGCAATATCATTTAGTGGCAACTGATCATAATAAAATCCTCTTAACAATTCCATGCATTTCTTTCCGGCAGTCTCCAGGAAATGCATCAGACGGTTTTCTGATGGAATCTCCCTATTATCAATTGAAATATCTACATTATCCAATGAAATATTCTGACTGCTGTCGCGATACCGCTTAAGCCATAAGTTTTTGGCGATGCCGATAAGATAGGCCATATCATTTTCAGCTGTTAATTTACCTGAAACAGCTTTCTCATAATAAGCAACCAATGCATCCTGGAAAACATCCTTCGCCTCATCAAATGTACCACCCATCCGGTTGACGTATTTCGCAACCGCAGGGAACGCCTTTTTATACAAACTGATAAACAGCTCCTCCCGCGTTGCAGATAATTGATCTATATTACTGATATCAGGCATAAATCATCCTTTTATTATTATGTGCAAATTAGTGGTAAAGTATCACCTTTTAATTTGATTTTTTTGTCGATGGCCAATAGTCCATAGTGATTGTAAAAGCCAAACCATGGTCTATTAACTATGGACTAAAACCTACTGCTTCACCGCCACCACCTTGGATCCATCATTTCCAATGGTTTCAAACTCCAGGGTTTTTCCTTCAAGCTTTAAAATATAGAAGTTGAAATCTCTCGTTTTGGCGCTATCCAAAATTTCCTTTACGTGGATGGTTCCACCGTCGAGTTTGTAAGTGCCATGCGATAATACTTTGCCACCCCACCAGATCATCATACTGTCGTTCTTTGAGAAAAGGATGTATGGCTCTTCTCTTTCAAGCTCTGTTGCCGAAACACTGTCTGACGCAACATGCGGATTACCCACCTTGATATATTTCCATTTGCCGAGCAGCTCTTCACGTTTAACGATTTTAATGCACGAGGAAAGCAGGAGCCCAACAATAGCTGTAAGCAGTATATTTCTGATCATAAATTGAAACTAACGGCTAAATTTAATAATTATTCGGGCTCAACGTTGCTGCGCTGGTAAGCTTTTTATTATAGCCCGCATAGCGGAAAAAGGTATTTACAAAAATGTTAATAGTCCGCATAGCGGACGAAATGTTTTGTAACAATGGGTTTTAACCCATTGAAAGTAAAATAAAAGAATAAGAGTCCGTGTAGCGGTCATATGACGACTGTAAATTATAGTTCAATAATATATTGGCCGAACATACTGTTCTTGTTACTATTCATTGCTTTTTCAATGGATTAAAATCCATTGTTACAATATTGTCGGGGCTATGCCCCTTGTCGCATAATTGATAATTAAGATATTTACTATAAAACTAGTTATAGAATAATTATCTGCCTGTATTTTTCCGTAGTTTTTGTTCGGCTCTTTTCACCTCATCCTTTTCACTGATCGGCGGTTCGGTCCTTAATTCTTCGGTTTTATGCTGAACACGATTTGCTGGTTTTTTAGCAGCTCGTTTTGATTGCCATTTTTCTTCAGTGGTTTTCATGATTCCGGTAGTTTTTATGAATAGTAAACTAGTGAGTAACCATAAGTTTAACTGTCCGGAAACAAATATGTTTACCATAAATTAACAAGGTTTTAAAACCCCTCTCCTTTTGGAGAGGGGCAGGGGTGAGGCAAAAGATTTATCAGGATTTTATAGGAATTGTATAAGCAAAAAAGCATATTTGGTAAACTAAATCCTTATCAAAAAATGTAACAATTGTAACCCTCAGCGTCTAATTAGCATTATATAGCTAAGGACTCAACGAAAGCTATAAGTATTGTGAGGGTCCGATCCTTAAGGGTTCCGTTAAAAAATCTAAACAAAAAAATGAACAATTTATTTATCCAGGTATTGTGGTGGGTTGTGCCTGTCGTGATCCTTCTTGTGATGTACAAATTTGTACTTCGTGTTTTCTTTGGTATGGTTATCGTACCCGATGACCGTATCGGTTTGGTTGTTAAAAAGTATGTACTCTCGGGCAATAAGCGCCTTCCCGATGGCCGCATCATTGCTATTAACGGCGAGGCCGGTATGCAGGCCAAAGCGCTTGCACCCGGTTTATATTGGGGCATGTGGCCATGGCAATACGCCATTACAATGGCACCGTTTACCATTATTGAGCAAGACAAGCTTGGCCTGGTAAAGGCGAAGGATGGCGCTTCACTGGATACGGGTCGTGTTTTGGGTAAACCTGTAGATTGTGATAAATTCCAGGATGCTATCGCGTTTTTGGAAAACAACGGACAGAAAGGTCCGCAGGCTGCATTCTTAACGCCGGGTAGTTACCGTATCAATAACTTTTTATTCGAAATTGTGATGGTGCCCATCACCCAGATACATGAGAACAAGGTAGGTGTGGTTACCACTTTGGATGGCGAACCTTTGGATAAGGGCGAGATAGCAGGCAGCTCTGTGACCGGGCATAAAAATTACCAGGACCCTATTACCTTTATCAATGCGGGTGGAAGAAAGGGCCTGCAGGAAGATGTAATACTGGCAGGTACTTATTACCTCAACCCATGGTTCGTGATCGTGGAGCAACTGGATATGATCTATATCCCGATTGGTTATGTAGGTGTGGTTAACTCCTTTGTTGGCCCTGAAGGTAAGGATACCAGCGGCGATAGCTTTAAACATGGCAATATTGTAAAGAAAACCCAGAAAGGTGTGTGGGATGAGCCCCTTGATCCGGGCAAGCATCCAGTGAATATTTACACCCATGCTGTAGAGATCGTGCCCACAACCAATATCGTGCTTAACTGGGCAAATGGTCGTACTGAGGCGCATGAGTTGGATAAGAATTTGTGTACCATTACTGTTCGTTCATCCGATGGCTTTACGTTCAATCTGGATGTGTCGCAGATCATCCACATACCGCGCAATGAAGCGCCAAAGGTAATCGCACGTTTTGGTAATATGAAGAACCTGGTATCCCAGGTATTGGAACCAACTATTGCCAACTATTTCCGTAACTCGGCACAAAAGAGTGACGTGATCGAATTTTTAGCCAACCGTATCCAGCGTCAGAATGATGCTAAAGATCATATCAGCAAGGTGCTGAGCGACTATAATGTAGTAGGAGTGGACACACTGATAGGCGACATCGTTCCACCTGAAGCATTGATGAAAACCCTTACCGACCGTAAACTGGCCGAACAGGAAAGGATCACTTACGAGATACAGCGTAATGCGCAGGTAGAGCGTAAGGAATTTGAGAGCGCCAAAGCCGGAGCCGATATGCAACCCGAGGTGGTAAAATCAACCCGAACGGTGGAAATAAACACCCAGGTTGCTGCTTCAAAAGTTGCCGTAGCCAAAGGTGAGGCAGAGTCAAAAACCATTAACGCCGAAGCCGATGCTAAGGTAAAAACCATCAACGCTAAAGCCGATGCTGAAGTAAAAACCGTGAACGCTACCGCCGATGCCAACGCGACCCAATTGAATGGTACCGCCGAAGCCGGCAAGATCAAGGCGATAGGTTTGGCTGAAGCCGAAGTTACCAAGCAGAAAACGCAGGCCATGGGTTCAGAGCAGTATGCCATCGTGCGTGTTGCCGAAACATTGGCAAACAACCATATTAAATTGGTGCCAGACATACTGGTAAGTGGCAAAAGCGGTGAGGGCAACGGGATGATCGACGCCTTAATTGGAACCGAATTGCTTAAAAAATTGCAGAGTGAGGCTCTAAAAGAAAAGGATCAACCTAAAAAGAAAGAAGACGGTTCTGAGAAGAGAACGGAATAATTTGGAGATTTGATTTTAAGACTTACGAGGTTTTTAAAACTTTGTAAGTCTTTTTTGTTTTGTCATCTACCTTTTCTCAACCTTTTCAATCGCCGGCTTTTCTACTTCCACTAATTCTGCCTCATGCTCTTCAGCCTCACTTTTCGAAGCGTAATTCAGCTTCCTGAAGCGCCATGTAGCAAAAGCAGGTTCCTGCATGCGGCCAAGCAGTTTAAAAAATTTGGGGAAATTGTGTATCTCATCCAGCAGCACGCCGGGTACTATACCATTATTGTCCAATATCTCGCGTATGGTGTATTCCTTATCCTTGGTAATCCATATCTCAAAGTCCTTTCGTATTTCCTCAGATTTACCGGCATCGATGCTGGCATCAATACAAATCACTTTATCGCCAGGTTTCATTTCCTTTAGTTCATGATTAATGGATAATAGTTCATAGCCGGATTTGTTTTAAAAAAGTACAATGGCTACTATGAACAATGAACTATTTCCCACCTGCATTCTTCAAACTATCCGCCTTTTCCTTTGCTTTCTTCTTAAAATAGCCTTTCAGCAAAAAGTTGTGCTGTGCCGCGTCCAGGTCCTCATTTAGTTTGATGGTACCCTGCTGAAGGTTATTGAGAGTAGTGCGTACCTGTTCAGCGCCCTTGGGGTCATTTAGCAATACCCCAATGGCGTTATCGGTAGTGGTAAGTTTTTTGCTGGCCTGGTTCAAATTCTCGGTCAGTGCGCTGGCACTATTCACCGTCTTCTGCAATTGTGCAACAGATGCTTTTATTTTATTAAAGGTTGTTGTATCGGTAAGCAAATTATCAGCCAGGCCATCTTTGGTGTTTATTTTCTTGCTGAAATTATCCAGTTCTGCGGCCATACGTGCGGCGCTCTGCATGGTAGCCTGCAGGCTCTTCATGGAGTTGCGCAATTGTACGCCCATAGTGCTATCGGCCAGTAATGCTCCGATTGTACCTTTCCCCTGTAACATATTATGACTTAATTGCTTAAAATCACTGGTTATTGCTACCAGGTTCTGGTTGTTTTGTTGCAGTGTTTTTAATATATCGTCGGTTGATAACGACTTTTGGGCCTGCAGCGTATCACCATCCTGCACAGTAGGAGCCTGGGGGCTGCCGCCATCAATTACGATGATCTTATTGCCAATAAAGCCGTCTGAACTGATACGCACTCCCGCGTTACGATGAATATATGGCTGTGAATTCTCATCTACGCTCATCCTTACAGTTACCTGTGAAGGACCTGTAAAATGTACATCGCTGATGGTGCCCACCTTGACACCCGAGAACCAAACATTGTTCCCTTTTTTTAAACCGGCAACATCATCAAATACAGCGCTGATATGTATATTTTTTGAGAAGGTTTTCTGCGCCCCGCCCAGTGTAAGAATGCCAATTACGAATACAACAAGACCCAGGGCTAAAAATATCCCTACTATTATTGCTTTTCGGTTTTCTGATCTATCCATTGTGTGATGGGTAATTATCTATTCTATAAAATTATATTCAAAAAATGGTTTAACACGCTCGTCATCTGTATTAAAAACTTCATCAAACGAGCCAACACGCTGAAACTGTCCGTCGAGCAGCATCGCTATCCTATCGCCGGTACTTTTGGCACAGGTAAGGTCGTGTGTAATAATAATAGATGAGGTATGAAAACGCTGCTGCACCTCATTAATAAGGTCATTTATTTCGATACAAGTCAGTGGATCGAGCCCTGCTGTGGGTTCATCATACAGCATAATCTCAGGGTTCAATATCAGTGTGCGCGCTATACCTATCCGCTTGCGCTGCCCGCCTGATAGTTCTGATGGCATCTGGTTAATGGTGTGTGAAAGCCCTACAGCATCCAACACCCTTTCAACAGAAGTATCTATTTCCTTGCGGCCAATTCCCTTACGGTTTCGCACTAACGGGAACTCCAGGTTTTTGCGTACAGTCATACTATCATACAAGGCACTATTCTGGAACGAGAACCCCATTCGGGTTCTTAACTCCTGCAATTCCTTATCGCGGATATGAATTACATCATGTCCCAATACTGTCACTTCACCTTCATCCGTCCTTAACAAACCCGATATGATCTTGATCAATACTGATTTGCCTGTACCCGAGCGGCCCAGCACCACCAGGTTTTCGCCCTGGTAAAGGTCAACGTCGATACCCCGCAGCACCTCAAAGTCGCCAAAGGCCTTTTTTAGCCCCCTGATACTTATTACCGGGTTTTTATAGTTGATATCCGCCTTTGCCTTTTCCATATAATTATTTTAGCGGAACCAGCCTGCTATCTGTACGATTAATATTTCTTCAACAAATACCAGAAACATAGCAGTTACTACCGCTCCGTTTGCAGCTTTTCCAACACCTTCAGTTCCCTTTGTAGAATAATAACCCTGGTAACAACCCACAATGCCTATTGTAAAACCAAACACAATGGCTTTTGCCAGCGATCCTATAAAATCAACAAAGGTAAGCGGTTCAAAAACCTGCTCCCAAAAAGTGGTATAGCTCGTGCCTTCATTTACCGCCACATTTAAATAACCACCCAACAGGGCAATAAAAGCCGTATAAGTTGCTAATATGGGTATGGTAAGTGTAGTAGCAATTACCCTTGTGCATACAAGGTACTTAAAAGGTTTGGTACCTGATACTTCCATAGCATCAATCTGTTCAGTAACCCTCATGGAACCCAATTCGGCGCCGATGCTCGAGCCAACCTTGCCTGCCGCGATCAGGGCGGTTATCAACGGCGCCAGCGCACGCATAATAGCTATAGATACCAGCGACGGCAGCCATGATTGCGCGCCAAAACTGGCTAACGATGGCCGTGATTGCTTGGTGAATATCAAACCTGTAATAAATCCTGTAAATGTTATAAGTGTGAATGAACGCACCCCCGTTTCATAGCACTGACGTATTACTTCCTTGAATTCATAAGGTGGTAAAAATGCCTCCTTAAAAAAACGCAGTATAAACTGGTTGATCTTATATAATGTGGCAAAGGAATCTAACAAGCGCTGTTTACCAGAAGGGCCTTTTTTAGCAGCAGGTGCCGGTGAGTTATCTACGGTATCCATTAATGGCGATAAAGGTATTATTTATGAAGATACTAATTATGCTATCTCTACAAAAACTTATTGAAGTTGTTTGAAAAATGATTTTTCGTTAACATACATAAAAAATTTGATACTTGTTAAAATCGGATCACATCCTTTAAATACTATAATATTTCATGGGGTCAAAATAAATATACTTTAACTGATCGGCAAATTCATTTTTCATATACAACATTCTATAAGCTTCTCAAGTGTATTTTGCGCAATAATGGTAGTTACTTTGTTAAATTTGTATTACTATTGTGATAACCTTTATAGCCAATAAAAAATTATGAATAGTAATGTGATGCGGGAGATAACCCCGCTGACCCCAAGTGATTGCTTTACCATTTTTTCGAGAGTGAAGCAAAAATTTGACTTCCCGTTACATTACCACGAAGAATATGAATTGAACCTGATACTGAGTGGTAAGGGTGTAAAAAGGGTGGTTGGCGGTCATATTGAAGTGATTGATGATCTCGAACTTACCCTCCTCGGCCCAAATCTTTACCACGCCTGGTTCACACATCAGCTCCAGAATACCGAAGTAACTGAGGTTACCATCCAGTTTCATAAAGATCTTTTTGAAGAACGCTTTTTACACCGCAACCAGTTGAGTTTTATAAAAAGCATGCTCGAACGCTCGCAGCGCGGGATATTATTTCCTCCAGAAACCGTATCCAAACTTAAGGACAGGCTGCTTTCGCTGGATAAAAAAGCGGGCTTCGAATCGGTGCTTGAATTGCTTTCCATTTTGCATGAGCTCTCCATGTCCCACAATACGCGCACCTTGTCCGATTTCAGTAACACCAGCGAAAAATTTTCTCACAACAGTCGTCGCATCGAACGGGTATTTGAATACATGAACAACAACTACAGCAAGCAGATATCGCTGGCCGAAGTATCAAAAATTGCCAACATGCCCGAGGCATCCTTTAGCCGCTTCATCAAAAAACGTACCGGTAAAACCTTTATTGATAGCCTGAACGAGATCAGGCTGGGTCATGCCTCAAGAATGCTTATTGACACCACCAATACAGTGGCTGAAATAGCCTATAAATGCGGGTTCAATAATATTTCCAATTTCAACCGAACATTTAAGCGCAAAAAATTTTGCATACCGAAAGATTTTAGGGAGACTTATACCGGCAATAGGGTTTTTATCTGATCGTTTGTCAAAATAGACCCCAAGTTATCGCTCGCTGAATACCATAGTAAGGTACCCCGGTACCTTGCGACTAAAAAGCAACGATAAGCGAGGTTTAAGCGTAGTTGAGGATATACAATGCGGGCGGGTTTATGAAGATTAGGCATGTATATATTGTCATTTTAATTTTGCTGACGGCACATTCCTGCAAAAAAGATCCAATAGACAATTCAGCTGTGCCCGCCTCAACTGGGAATACTCCCGGCACAATCGTAAAGGGCGCCGATCCGGATATTGCTGCTACACAGGGTTTTTTTCTTAATGATTCCTGGCAGCCAAAAACATTTATAACTCCTTCCGCCAATGATGCATCAAAGCCGATTGCAAACGAGGGTATCTTTGTAAGTATTGATCTGAGCAAGGTGATTACAAAAGCCTCGCCTTATCTTTTTGGCAATAATACCACTCCCTTTATGGGTCAGTATGTGACGGAGCCTGTTTTGATGAACAGTCTTACCACCCTGTCGCCAAATATCCTGCGGTTCCCGGGCGGCAGTGTTTCCGATAATTATTTCTGGAATGGTGGCTTTAATCAGCCTCCTGCAGATGCTCCGGCCCTGGTATTGGATATGAATGGCAACACTATTCCGGCTGATTACTGGTATGGCAACAATACTGCCGACTGGACATTTACCCTCGATAACTACTACAAGGTGCTACAGCAAACCCGCAGCACGGGCCTTATCACCGTAAACTATGGTTATGCACGTTATGGAACAGGCCCGCATCCTGACCAAACAGCAGCGCACCTGGCGGCAGATTGGGTGCGGTATGATAAAGGCCGGACGAAGTACTGGGAGGTGGGCGACGAAAATTATGGCAACTGGGAATCAGGCTATCGCATCAATACGTCAGCAAACAAGGATGGACAGCCTGCAATTATTACCGCAAATTTATATGGCAAACACTTTAAAGTATTTGCCGATTCGATGCATGCGGCTGCCAAACAGGTTGGTGCTACTATTCAGATCGGTATTGTATTAACAGGTGTAAATGATCAAAATAATTCGTCCGGCATAAGTAACTGGAATGCCGGAGTACTGGATGAAGCAGGCAATTCCGCAGATTTTTTTGTGGTGCACAATTACTATACACCATTTAAGGAGAACTCGGACCCAACAGTAATTTTAAATACACCTGTTGCGGTCACCCAATCAATGATGGACTGGGTGAAAACCAGCGTCAAAAATGCCGGCGTGAATCAAAAGCCCGTGGCAATGGATGAATGGAATATTTTTTCCACGGGATCAAACCAAATGGTATCGCAAATTGCCGGGGTACATGCGGTGATGGTTTTAGGCGAATTGCTGAAGAACCAACTCAGCATGGCAAGCCGATGGGATATTGCTGATGCCTGGAACAATGGCGATGATCCGGGGCTGTTCAGCAATACCAGTCACCCGAACGAGGCTGAGCCAGACGCGCCACCATGGAGCCCACGCCCTGCATATTACTATATGTACTATTTTCAGAAGTATTTTGGGGACAGGATGGTTTCGTCCACCGTAACAGGCAGTTCAGATATTTTAAGTTACGCCTCATCATTTACGTCGGGGCAGGCAGGCGACATCCTCATAAACAAAAGTGCAAAAGAACATACAGTCACCCTTGTGATCAGCAACTTCCTGCCTGGGGCTACATATTACTACTATGTGCTGAAAGGCGGAACTGAAGCCATATTCTCACGGAAAGTGTATATCAATAACAAAGGCCCCGCCGGTGTTTCGGGCGGCCCTACTGATTTTTTAAATATTCCGGCCAATTCATCAGGCATTAAAGGCGGCATTACAGTTACTATTCCTGCTTATGGAGTAGTATATTTGGTCGCCGATAAACCACATTGAACCTGAATATGAAAAAAACACTCCTCACCGCCCTGCTGTTTTTAATTGCAGGCACTGTATCTTTTGCACAACAAACCGAACAACTTGCACTTACCCCGCCTATGGGCTGGAACACCTGGAACATCTTTCAAACTAAAATTGACGAGCCATTGCTCAAGTCGATGGTGGATGCCTACGTTTCATCAGGCATGCGCGATGCAGGATATCAATATTTTGTGCTGGATGATGGATGGATGGGGATGGAGCGTGATGCAAATGGCAGCCTGGTAGCCGACCCGAAGAAATTCCCTAACGGCATGAAGGAGTTTGCCGATTATGTGCATTCTAAAGGAATGAAATTCGGCATTTATAATTGTGCAGGAACTAAAACCTGCGCAGGCTACCCCGGCACGCGAGGACATGAATATGAAGATGCCCGTTTATACGCCTCATGGGGTGTAGACTATTTAAAGTTCGACTGGTGCAATGCTGAGGGCGAAAATGCGCGTGAAGCATATGGTATCATGAGCAAAGCGCTAAAGGCCACAGGCCGCCCGATCGTATTTAGCTTATGCGAGTGGGGGACCAACCGCCCCTGGATATGGGGAAAAGATGCAGGCCAGTTATGGCGCACAACGGGGGATATCGGTGTCGCTTTCGATAAGCCCGTAACAAGAAACGGCTGGACACCCTTAAGCGTATTGAATATTTTAGACAGGCAGGATAGTATCAGGCAATATGCTGGTCCCGGTCACTGGAACGACCCGGATATGCTTGAAGTGGGTAACGGGCTGACTAATACAGAAGACAAGTCGCACTTTTCACTGTGGTGCATGCTGGCTGCCCCGTTAATGGCAGGCAACGATCTGCATAAAATGTCTGAACAAACCAGGGACATTTTGATCAACAAGGATGTGATTGCCCTTGATCAGGATGCCTTAGGAATAGAAGGTTTCAGATATTATTCTTTTGATGGCCTGGAAATATGGGTAAAACCCTTAAGTAAAGGCGACCTGGCGGTTTGTTTTCTGAACCGATCTGAAAGACCCCAAAATATTAATTATGAATGGACGGCCCAAGGTATACAAGATAAAACATCGAATACTAATGTGGATTTTACACAACGCACCTATAAGCTGCGCGATCTCTGGACAAAAAAAGATGCCGGCACAACCCAAAAACCATTCAGGCAAACCATTGCCTCACATGATGTAATTGTTCTCAGATTGAGCAAACAATAATTTTAATAGTTGAGCTGTACTCAATCAGTTTAAATAGTTAATAGGCGATATAGCAGGTAAGCCCATCTTATCTGCTATAACTTTTTAGTCTTTACTGATTGGCCAACATATCCCCAAAATAGGTATCTTGGAGGGGCATTCATTTAATTCCGGCAAATTGGCAACTTACCAGATCATCTCCCTTATTATCTTGCTGGCTGCAATATTTGCCTATGTTAATGATCGTTGGATAAAATGGCCATCAACCATAGGCATAATGGTCCTGGCGCTGTTTTCGTCCATTATATTGGTTATCCTGGGCAACCTGATACCTGCATTTTCAGTCCAGGTATTGCGCGTGGTTTCGCATATAGATTTTGGGCAGGTATTAATGAAGATCATGCTCAGCTTCCTTTTGTTTGCCGGTGCTATTCATATCGATGCTGTTAAATTGCGAAAGGAATTTTGGCCGGTAATGACCCTGGCTACCGTGGGCATTTTTATCTCGACTTTCATAGTCAGTGTGATGTCGTATTACCTTTTCCAGTTATTTCATTTACAAATCCCCTATATCCATTGCCTGCTTTTAGGGGCGCTTATATCTCCTACCGATCCTATCGCGGTGATGTCCATACTTAAAAAGGCCGGTATCCCTGCCTCTCTCGAACTGAAAATTACTGGCGAGTCGCTGTTTAATGATGGGGTAGGCGTTGTTGTTTTTTTAACGATATTGGAAATAGCATCAAAGGGCGAAGGGAGTTTTTCGCCGACAGGCACGGTTGTCCTTTTCTTAAAGGAAGCATGCGGAGGACTGCTGTTTGGTGCGTTAATGGGATATGTAAGCTATTTTCTGATCCGCTCGATAGATAATTATAGAGTCGAAGTTTTGATCACACTTGCTATTGTAACCTGTGGTTATACCCTGGCAGATGAATTGCATATATCGGCGCCGCTTGCAATTATCGTTACCGGGATAATGGTTGGAACAAAAGGCAGAGCAGTGGGTATTTCAGTAACCTCGTGGGATTACCTCGGCAAATTCTGGGACCTGATAGATGAGATATTTAATGCCATATTGTTTTTATTGATCGGTCTGCAAATGCTCATCATCACGCCTCATGCAACTATTATGGTCATAGGTTGTATCATGATTTTTGTAGTATTGGTAGCCCGGTGGTTCGCAGTTTCATTACCGGTTGCAGTGCTGCGCCTCAAAATAAAGTTCGAAAAAAATGCGGTCACCATCCTTACATGGGGTGGCCTGCGAGGCGGCCTCTCGGTAGCCATGGCCCTGTCGCTGCCACAGAGCATGCATCGGGATGAACTGGTACTTATCACTTATATTATCGTTGTCTTTTCGATCATTGTGCAGGGGCTTACAATAGGTAAAGTTGCCGCCAGATCAGTAAGTAAATAGCAACTTCAAAAAGCTTAAAGAGTTCTAACTAACTTCTAATTGTCTTCTAATCAAGCTCTAACTGTAGTCTAATGTCAGTGGTTTAGCTTTATAGCTGATTAAACTAAACCACAATATGAAGAGATTTTTTATCACAATTCTGCTATTAGCAGTATCGGTCCCTGCGTTTTGCCAGCTTAATTCCTATGGGGTTGCGGGCAATATGCTTATTCTTTCGATAGGTATTGATAAGACGTTTATTAATAATCCCGGTTTTGACTCATGGACAAGACTGAACTATAACAAAACGGAAAACTATTTGATGAGCGGGCACATCGACATTTCATTGATCGTAAAATCGTATGATTTTGGGATGCATGCAAGCGCCCCGTATCCGTATGGAATAATATCATTATATGCCGGGAAAAGACTAACCGCTGCGGATAGCAAAATATCGTCCTACCTTAATTTTGAGGTCGGAGACTTCGGAGCTGTTTATACTGATATTTCACCCGTTAATTATACATTGACGCCTTCGCAACAAGGAAAACAACTGCAATTGAATTACTACAACACCTATTTTGGCCTGGCAAGTAAAAACTATTTAAATGGCCTCAGCTTTAGTAGGGGGAAGGGGAAAAATCACATTTCATTCAACTCAGGCTTTTTTCTCGACCTGGGGTATGAGCCCTGGAACGGAGATTGGGAATACGGATACTATGTGGGGTCCGGTAAATATTCAAGCTTTAAAGGCACAAAGGTTTATGGTGTTCCACAGTTAAATCATTTATTTTTAGATGCAGGATTGTTTTTTGGAATAGGGAGTTGATATTCCTTTACAATTTGGTTTTGCTCGAAACCACTACGATGCTAATACCCATGCAGGCGATGAGGATGAATGAAGCCCTTAAAGTAGCCAGTCCCGCAATAAAGCCGATGATGGGTGGAGCTATTAGAAACCCCGAGAACCCGATGGTGGATACCGCAGCCAATGCTACACCCGGCGCCATGGTTTTTGACTTCCCGGCAGCGCTATAAACCATCGGCACTATAGACGACACGCCCAATCCAACAAGCAGAAAACCACCAATTGCAGTATAGAAATTAGGAAAAATAACAGCTATGAGTAAGCCGGCTGCTGTTAATGAGCCGCTAACCTGAAGTATCCTTTTAATTCCATAGCGATGAGCGAACCAATCAGCAATAAACAAACGGCCGGATGCCATCGCTCCCATAAAGCAGGCAAAACCCGCGCCGATCAACGCCTTATCCGGATGTACAATATCCCTGAAATAAATGGTGCTCCAGTCGAACATGGCGCCCTCACACATCATCGAGCAAAAAGCTATTACCCCAAGTTTTATCAGCGAGCTGTCGGGCATAACAAAGATTGGCCCGCTACTGGCCGTTTTATCATCATGAAGTGAGCGTGCAGCAATGATTATGCAGATAATCATAATGATGGTGATCAGCACAAAATGATGAAAAGGCGTTACCCCTTTACCTATCATATAAGCTCCAATGCCTGCCCCGGTAAAGCCCGCAAGGCTCCATAAACCATGGAATGAAGCCATAATTGGCCTTTTATACACGCTTTCTGTATACACTGCCTGGGTGTTCACAGAAATATTAGCCGCATTACTCGCAAATCCATAAAGAAGCAGGCAACACACCAGCTGGAAGCCGTTTTGTGCCAGGCCCAGGGTTATTAATGCCAGACCATACACGGTGAGTGATATAATTAATAACCTGCGGCTGCCTATTTTGGTAATGATCCAGCCTGAAAATGGCAGCGAAATCATCAAACCTACGGGTAAGGCCGAAAGGATAGCCCCTAAACCGGTAACCGACAGGCCAAGGTTTTGCTGTATGCTTGCAATGCGCGATGTCCAGCTGGCAAAGCACAACCCGGCCATAAAGAACATGGCGCCAACAGCGAGGCGCAATGTTTTTTTAGATAGATTGACAGGCTGCAAGGCAGAGTCCATTTAAAATGCATTAATGCTAAGTGTAAAAAATACACTTAGCTCTCTTACTACAAAGATATTCTAAATTAAACCGGAAATAAAATAGTATCCGACTAAATGCTTTTGACGATAGTTTAAATAGAGAGTACTTACCTGCAATCACCATCAGGCGAACAGCTTTCGCCTTCTATAATTGTTAATTGGGGTTTGCTGTTTTCCTGTTTCCATTCAGTAAAGGATTTCTCCAGTGTTTCTGCAAATACCGGTACTGCCTGCGCGCCGGATACACCATATTTATTGTTCATCACAAAGAATGGCACGCCCTGTATGCCCAAATGCCGGGCTTCGGCTATATCATACTTTACCGCGTCGGCGAAAGCATCGCTATTCAGAGTCTGACTTATTTCATCAGCATCTAAGCCGATGACAATACCCAATTCGATCAGTGTCGCTTTATCATCAATATTTTTACCGTCAGTAAAATAGGCTTTGAACAAGGCTTCTTCGGCTGCTTCACCAAGGCCATGCTTTTTTGCCAGGTGACTAAGGCGATGTGCATTAAAGCTGTTAGCCACTACAGCTTTATCAAAATCATAGGTCAAACCCACCTGTGCCGCCATTTCAGTTACGCGGGCATTCATATTTTGGGCATATTCCAGGTTCCAGCCCTTTATATCAGCCAGGTATTGGTTAATATTCAATGTTGGATCTGTTTTCATATCCGGGTTAAGCTGAAAGCTTTTCCATTCCACTTCAATCTTATCCTTGTGTGCGAATTGCTGCAGGGCATCCTCAAACCTGCGCTTACCAATGTAGCAAAAAGGGCACATTACATCCGACCATATTTCAACTTTCATTCTGTCCATTTTTTAATAAAGCGCAAAGATACCCTGAATAAAGCCCGGTAAGGTAAGGGCAAAGTAAAAATCAAAAGAGGCGATATTGTTATTTAATGACCAATTGGCTTTTTTTAATTAAATTAATATATTTAACCTATCATAAACCGTGTTTATAAACTTGATTAAGAATACCTTTCATGGATTGTAAATTCTCCGTGAAGGTTTAAAATATATTTACAATGCCCCATATACCCTTAGACCCCGGTTTGCCAGGGATAACCGGCCTGCTCAATTATCGCCAGGATACCGCATTGCCTATAAGGCAGTTAACCCAAATTTTATTACGGGGTGAATCAACTTTAACTGAAGGCGAAAGGGAGCTTATTGCTACAGTGGTTTCACAAGGAAACCAATGCAAGTTTTGCACGGCTGCACATGCAGCCGCCGCGGATGCCATTTTAGGAGAAAAGGAAACATCAGATAAAGTAAGGAATGACCTGGATAATGCCCCGGTAAGCGCAAAAATGAAGCATTTGCTTGAAATTGCCTGCAGGGTACAAGCCGATGCAAGGACAGTTTCGCCCGAGCTTGTCGCCGATGCTAAAGCTGAAGGTGCAACCGACCTTGAAATACACGATACGGTATTGATAGCGGCCTTGTTCTGCTTATACAATAAATATGTGGATGGGCTTGCCAGTGTTACGCCTACCGATCCTGCCTTTTATGAAAGACTTGCATCCATTCTCAAAACAAGTGGATACCTGCCATCAGCAAATCGTTACGCAACCTTAAATGCCAATTAAAATGAAGCGCCAAACAAAACCGCTGCTGTTCTGGACGGGTATGTTCCTGCTGTTTGTCCCGGGATTGGTGCACGCTTACCTGTTAATGCCGTTCCCCGGTAGTCAGGATCTGGAGGCGATAAAACTATGTTATTACCTCGAAAAAATACTGCTCCCTCTGCGCATTGCAGGCGGGGTGATATTGATATGGTATTTTGTTAAATACTTTACCAATAACTCTTTAAAAGGGAAGCTCTTTAAAGGAGTAGTATTAGCATTAGGGCTTGCCAGTTTCTATGTAACCGATATTCAGTTTAAGGCATCAAGTATGTTTGAGGAGCCCAGGGTTATCAAATTCGCCAATGCGATTGACAGCAAGGTTCCTGAAAGTTATGTAGTATTGGGCGTGGTGAATAACGGTATCGCCAAAGCTTATCCACTCATTTATCTGGGATATCATCATAAAGTTCAGGACAATGTAGGCACCTTGCCGGTTTTAGTTACTTACTGTACCATGTGCCGCACAGGCAGAGTATTTAGCCCGATGATGAATGGTAAACGACAAACTTTCAGGCTGGTAGGTGCAAGGCATTATAATGCTATTATTGAGGATGAAAGCAGCGGAAGCTGGTGGTACCAGGCAACTGGTGTGGCAGCGGTAGGCCCGATGCAGGGTGCCCAATTAAAGGAAATCACCTATGAGCAATCCACATTGAGCGCCTGGTTGGATAAGCACCCAGGCTCATTGATATTGCAGCCTGACAATACATTTGAAAATGATTATAACGATCTGAGAAATTACGACCGCATACAGGCTGTCGATAGGGATTCGACCCTGAAAAACAAGGATACCCTGGTACGGAAGAGCTGGGTATTGGGCGTTATTGTTAATAAGCAGCCCAAAGCCTATAACTGGCGCAAACTGCAAAAAACACGCACTTTAAACGACCAGGTGGGTAGCACACCCCTGCTGATAGCGCTTGAGGACGACAGCCTCACCTTCCATGCCTGGAACAGGCAGGTAGCCGGCAAGAGTCTTAATTTTAAGACGAATGCATTTGGACAGTTGGTTGATGAGGAAACAGCTTCTGTATGGGATTGGAACGGCTTATGCACATCGGGTACTGAAAAGGGGAAGCAGTTAGAAAAATTGCAGGCCTACCAGGAATACCGCCATTCATGGAAGCATTTTCATCCGGGCAGTTTATTCTGGGAGGGTGATGCAAAAGTGCTTAGTTATAATCCCAATCCATAATCTATTACTGGTTGTCATATTAAGTGATAGCGAAATATTTTCTGCTTCGACACATAATCTATTTCGCTATCGCTAATTTAATTGACTTAGTATTTCTTATTTACGATATTCCAGCAACAAAACGTCCATATCCTTCATGAGTTTATCTACTTCCTGGTCACTGGTGCCATCGTAAACGCCACGCATCCTTTTTTGCTGATCAACCAAAACAAGATAACCCTCATGCGCGAACCCACCAGGCCCTTTGGTGGTATCATCAACAGATACCATGTAATCGTTTTTTGCAAGCGAGTAAATAGACTCCTTGCTGCCCCATAGGAATTCCCATTGTGTTCCTTCAGCCCCTAACTTTTTAGCATATTGCTTCAATCTATATGGAGCATCGTGTTTTGGATCAATGGTATGCGATAGCAGCTTTACTTCCTTATTATCCTTGTACTTATTATAAACCTTTAACATATTCCGCTGAATTACCGGGCATACATCAGGACAACTGATAAAAAAGAAATCAGCCACATAAATTTTCCCGTCAAAACTGTGATTGCTTACTTCCGAACTATCCTGGTTGACAAACCTGAACGGTGGAATAGTTTTGTAAATAGTATCAACAACGGTTTTACCATCCACTGTCTTCTCAACAGGTTTTCTTGCACCCAGGATAGGCAGCTTTTGAGTATCTGTATTGTTGCATGAACAAAGTATTGCCGTAATAAACAGCATTAATTTCGTATATCTTTTCATTGTTTTTGAATTTTAATAGTAGTTTTTAAATTGATTTATTAAAAGAAAAATGCCACCCTGAGCTTTACAAAAAATGGCGTTCCTGGCGTAAAACTCATCTGGTCAACGGGAGCTGTCTCGCCTCTTAACCTGCTCACTTCCTCCGCTTCAAACTCGTTCCATTTGGTATTGAACAGGTTTTCTATGGTCAAACCTATTTCATATCGTTTTTGGGTATAGTTTAATTTCAGATCGGTCACATAGTAACCATCAGCCACCAGGGTATTGGTATTATTGCCCGGCCTGCTGTGCATGTAGCGGTAGCTTAATCCACCATTAATGCCATTATCAAACTTGAAATCAAATCCGCCTGTACTTGTAAACGTAGGCGCCAATGCCAAATAACCGTGCCCGGCAACACTATCAGCCAGCCTTGGCCTTGCCAGGTTCACATTCAGATCGGCAAAAAGCCATTTGGCCAATTGATAGCGTGCCGACAGATCAGCCCCTTCACGCCTTGTTTTACCGCCCGGTGCAATATCTCCGTCATCGGTATACACAAACTCTTGTGAAAGATATAAGTACCACAACGCAGCGTTAATGTACAAATGAGGAACAGGCTTCCAGTTCAATCCAAGGTCGGCTCCATAAGCGGCAGGTAATGTTTGCAAACCATTATTGCCTATCACCGCAATGGCATTGTTGGAATGAAATCCCTTACCGGCTTTCAGATAAAATTGTACGTGGTCATTAGCGGTATATTGGATGTTGATTTTTGGGCTTACAATCACCTGCATTTTTGTGCTATCGTGATAATTGAAGTTAAAGTAGTCCAGCCTCGAACCTATATTGAACAACCATTTCCCACTTTCCAAACTCTCATCCAGATAAACACCTGTATTATTCTGCTTGATATCGCCATGGGTGATATTGCTTAAGAATTGATACTGTTCCGTCACCAAACTATAATCAGTGCCATAAGTACGGTCAAAGCGGCTGCTTAAACCAACTGTTGAGGTGAGGGTATTATTGCCGAAATAACTGCGCTTGCTTAGTTTGCCGTTGTAGCCAAACATATCCCTGGCTTCCTGTTGCTGCCTTTCATCGCCATTGAGTGTATCTTCAGCAAGGAAAGTGGAGTTGACATGCAGCAAAAAGGTATAATGCGTATAATAAAGCTGATTCTCCATCGTCCAGTTATTCTTCAGGTCGGTACTGAGCTTGGCAATGGCGTTTACCCTGCTGGTTTTCCCGCCCTGTGCACTATCGATGGTGCCAAAACGATTGATAGGATTGGCTGTTCCGGGGACGATATAGGGGTTGCCGTTATCATCAACGGCCCTGGTGTTCCCGGCAACTGCACGCTCAGGTATCTCGCCCGACGCTACCCAACTGGTGCTGAATGTGGATGCGCTAAGCGATAACTTATTATTGGCGCCTAATTGTTTAGTGTATTTAGCGAATAAATTAGTTCGCTTATACTTTTCAGGCAATTTAAAGGGGCCATCGGTATAATTGTATTCTCCGGCGATATAAGCATTTTCGCCGTTTTGCTTAGCCTTGCTTCCCAGCAGGTCGATCATTCCGGCTACACGGAATGTATTGAATTGGCCACCTTCAAGGCTGATCACGCTTTTATCCAGCACATCCTTTGTAGTATAGCTCAGATAGCCTGCCGTAGTCAAATCACCATAGCCGGTGTAGTACGGGCCCTTTCCAAAATCATAGGTCGATACAGTTTCCGGTATTAAAAAATGCAGGTCGGCATACCCTTGCCCGTGTATGTGTGATACCATATTTACCGGCATGCCATCCACAGAAACATTCAGATCGGTACCATGATCGGCATCAAAGCCACGAATAAATATCTGTTCGGCTTTGCCACCGCCCATATGCTGGGCTATGAATAGTCCCGGCACAAGCCGCATCAGGTCCTGCGACGAATTTACAGGGCGCAGGTTAAGATCTAAAGTGCTTAAGGTATGGAACGAATTGTTATCGAGATGCGGGGAGATCACCACTTCCCTCAGATCGATATGCCCTCTTTTTAATCCAATTGTTACACGTTCGGATGAGCTTTTAACTGGTACCAATTTTCTTTGGTAACCGATGTAGGATATTAATAATGCAGAGGTATCAGCAGGCAGGGATATCTGAAAATTCCCCGCCTTGTTTGTACCGGCCGACTGCCCGCCGGCAATTACAGAAGCGTATTCAATTGGTTGATGTGTAGCACTGTCAATTACCTTACCTTTAAACAGGAATTGCGCCTTTGATTGTACTGAAAAAGCGAGTGCAGCGGTAAATAACAGCACCTTTTTTAAAGTGTCCATTTATAAATAGTAGATATTCAAAAGCTTTGCAGGGCTTTTAAATTGTTAGTTGAAGAATTAATTATTAGGATCGTGCTTTCCGGGGATACCAAAAATAAATTGTGTCATTTCGAGCAAAAGCGAGAAATCTTATAAGCGCATTTAAGCTGATAATACAGGATTTCTCTCGCCTACGGCGAAATCAAAATGACTTGGGTGGTTTTACCCGGAAAGGGTTCTTGGAATTATCCTAGCTGCGGAGGGCGAAAGATGGTATTGTGCCCTTGCGAAAGTTCAATACGGTTATTAGGGATGGGGATTACCTGCAATAGCCGGGTGTAAAACTTAACCTCATACCTGGCTTCGCAGTAGGCTTCCTGAACCAGATTTTTTTGCGATTCCCGTTCAGCGCTGTTTTGCTTATCCTCAGCCTGCCTGATCCTCTTCATCAGGTAACACTTACCATTACAGTGCAGCCAGGGCTTGTTCCTGTTTTCGCAAAGCTTGGTGGCGATATAGCTTCTGTTCATTTCGAAGCCGGCGTAGATAAAAAAGCGCGTAAAACTACAGCTGATGATGGAAACGATGAGTAATATGGCTGTTAGTTTATACTTCATAAATAATGGCACAAATGTAGATGCAATATTTTAATATGCAAATATTACGTTTATATAACAGTGCTGGTTGCTTGAAATATTATTAAACCGCATTTTTGGTTTGAGAACATCATACAAACTTATTTAACTATTAAAAATGATAACACGCATGTGGCATGGCAGAACAAGCCTCGAAAATGCCGATCATTACCTGCAATTTCTGTTGCATAAAGGCACTGAAGAATATTTGCAAACAGAGGGGAATTTATCAGTAAAAGTATGGCGACGGGTAGAAAGTGATTGCTGCCATTTTTGGACTGTTACCGAATGGGTCGACATCGAAGCTATTAAGAGATTTGCCGGGACTGACTATGAAAAAGCGGTATATTACCCCAAAGATGAAGGAATCTTATTAGAATTTGAAGAAAGGGTAAGTCACTGCGAAGCCTACACCGTTACACAGGCGGATTAAGTTGATATTAATAGAAGCTGTAGCCCTCCCGAGTGGCAAGGCTATATTAGGTTTATTTATCAACAACGCGTATAAGAGTGGTATGAAATTTCGTTCCCTGGAAGTTTAAATTCATGCTAACCGAATCGCCATAATATTTGCCCTCATGCGGAATTACGATCCCCTCAGTATTTGTAACGCTAAATTTAAGGTCATTTCCTTTTACTACGCCGCTGTCAATTTTAACCTCATGGCCACTCTCTTCGGCAGTGCCCGTTAATTTGTCGCCATCCACTTTGAAATTGTAAGTAATCTGCACCTCGCTTCCGTCTGGTGCTGTTACAGAGCCTCTCCATTTGCCATTCAGGTCAGCTATCACGGCAAGGCAGATCATAAAACAGCATACCAATGCTGTGGTCATCAATGCTTTTGTTTTCATAGTTGTATGTTTTAAGTTATGATGCTAAAACTCCAGGAAACGTTACAGCAAATTGGTAATAAAAAAGCCCGCCGTGGGGCAGGCTTTTTTACCAGGAAGTATTTTTTCAGGCTGATTATTTCTCAACAAAACGCTTCAGGGTGCTATGCATTTTCATACCCTGGTAGTCGATGTTTAAGCTGATGGAGTCGCCGGTGCTGAAATATTTACCGCTGTTCAATACTTTAACACCATTCACATCAATAGCAAATGAAAGACTGTCGCCCTTTACTTTTCCCTCGGTCAGGTCAACAGTTCCCTGCGGCGATTGTCCTGTACCTGTTAGGGTATTGTTGTCGGCTTTAAGCGTGTAATTCAATGGATATTCATTGCCGTCAGGCGCAGTTAAAACACCCGACCATTTGCCGGTGATACCATCAAAATAAGCAAATGCAACTGCAAAGCAGCATAGCAAAGCAGCGGTGATAAAAATTTTTCTTTTCATGTGGTTTAATGATTTTGTCTGAAATTTTTCGTTGTAGTAATAAGATGCGCGGCAAGGATATTTTGTTACAGCACAATCGATACAAATTGTTAATTTACAGACTAATAAAAGAAAGCCCCGTCTTGTAACGGGGCTTTCCACTATAAACTACAATTCAGGTTGAAATTATTTGTCGGCTGGTGCACGTTTAAGCGTGGTGTGTATCTTTTGGCCGCCGAAGTCGATATCTAATCCGCATGAATCTGCAGCAGAATAAAACTTGCCGGTGTGCGGATAGTCATTTCCGTCTACAGTAACCTTAAATTTAAAATCATCGCCGGTGATAGTTCCATCATCCACAGTTACCTGTCCTGCAGGTGATTCAGCGGTGCCGGTAAGCTTATTGCCGTCAATTTTAAAATTATAAGTAACTGGCAGATCGTTGCCATCAGGGGTTTTTATAACGCCGGTCCATTTTCCATTCAGGTCGGCTATTACAGCAATTAAAGCGATAAAACAGCATAATAATACTGTTGATGCAAGGATTTTTCTTTTCATGTTTGCAGGTTTTTTAAGCGAAATAAATGTAAGATTTTTATTACAATTAAAAATAAACAATAGGTTAATTTTTTAATCGTGCTTAATCATCAAATTTCTATCTGAAACTGTTAATCTTGTAGGTCAACCCTAAAAAAACATGCAGCTGCAAAATAGAATAACTCCTTGCCTGGTATAAGTGGCGCTTATGTAGATGGCATGCAAGAGAGCCTTTTGATTTATTGTCAAAAGGCTCTTTTTTTATAATAATTATTTAGATTATACACATTTGATGGGCTTATTGACTAAACGCATTATGCTTAATTCCGGCTTCAATAATTAAAGTGGAGATATCGATGTTGCCGGCTTCACGTAATTCATCAACAGAAACATCATATTTTTTTGCCCAATACTCATCATTATGAGTGTCCTGCAGTTGTTTTTCTTCCTTTATCAGTTTTTCTTCCCTTTGAATTTGATTTTCCATGATCATTAAATTTGGTTAAGTGAACTAATGTTGTGCAGTGACAAGAAGAGGTGTTATAATGTGTAAAGTTAACACTATAGTATTAAGCAATGATTATTATAATGTTAAATTAATATTAACACATATCAACGCTTTGTTGATTCAGCTTTTGAATAGCCTGGTAGTACCCTTGCGATCAAAGGGATAGACCTCGCAATATATGGTTGACCTATCCATCTCAAAAGGTGAACCGTAAGTCACCAACCCCAAAGCAAATTTTACCTTCTGGCGTTATCGCTTTTAAAAATTATTGCCACTATATTTGAAACCGGTAATTAACTGTCATGAAGAACATTCTTTTGCTTTTATTAGCCTGCTTTACTTTGGGCGCCTATGCCCAGCAGCGCGACTACCCCATTCAGCCTGTTCCATTTACCAGCGTAAAACTCAATGATAAATTCTGGACATCACGCATCGAAACCAACCGTACAGTAACCATCCCGGCATCATTTGCCAGGTGCGAAAGCACGGGCAGGGTAAAAAACTTTGTAATGGCAGCAGAGCATAAAGGAAAGTTCTGCACGGTTTATCCCTTTGACGATACCGACATTTACAAAACTATTGAAGGCGCATCTTATTCTCTTGCCGAACATCCCGATCCTAAATTATCAGCCTATTTAGATTCGCTGATCACCATAGTTGGGAAGGCACAGGAACCCGATGGTTACCTCTATACTGCAAGAAGCATAGACCCGTTGCACCCGCAGGCATGGGCCGGAGCCGAAAGGTGGGTGAATGAAGGGAAAATGAGTCATGAATTGTACAACTGTGGCCACATGTATGAAGCTGCTGCTGCACATTACATGGCTACAGGTAAACGCAATTTCCTCAATATCGCACTGAAAAATGCCGACTTGCTGGTAAGAACCTTTGGCCCCGGTAAGTTGCATGTGGCCCCTGGTCACGAAATTGTGGAAATGGGTCTTGTACGTTTATACCGCATCACCGGGAAAAAGGATTACCTTGACCTGGCCAAATTCTTTATCGATCAGCGTGGTATCAAAAAATATGATGCCAAAAGCAAGAACGAATGGGAAAACGGCAAATATTTCCAGGATGATGAGCCTGTAGTAAAACAGGATGAAGCCGAGGGGCATGCCGTAAGAGCGATGTACTTGTACTCGGGTATGGCTGATGTGGCTGCCTTAACAGGAGACACCGCTTATTTGGCCGCTATCGATAGGATATGGAACAACATGGTCACCAAAAAAATGTATATACAGGGCAGCATTGGCGCAGTAGGTGATGGCGAACGTTTTGGTGATAATTACGAACTGCCCAATGCCACTGCTTATAACGAAACCTGCGCGGCCATAGGCAGCGTGTTTTGGAACCAGCGCATGTTCCTGCTTCATGGCGATTCGAAATATATTGATGTATTGGAAAAAACCCTGTATAACGGCTTGATTTCAGGTGTTGGATTGGATGGAAAGTCATTCTTTTACACCAATGCTATGCAGATAAAGAACAACTTTTCAGGGGCTGATACCGAGCCAGAGCGTTCGGGCTGGTTCACTTGTTCGTGCTGCCCAACTAATGTGGTAAGGCTTATCCCGTCAATTCCCGGATATATCTATGCTCAAAAAGGCAATGCCGTTTTTGTAAACCTCTTCATCAGTGGTACAGGTAATTTGATGGTTGATGGTAAGCAGGTCAGGATCACCCAGCAAAACAATTATCCCTGGGATGGCGGCCTGTTGTTCACAGTAGAACCCGAAAAGAAGGCAATGGATATGGATCTCGATATCCGCATCCCGGGTTGGGCGCAGAATGAAGCTATTCCGTCAGATTTATATAACTATGAGAAAAAATCGGCCCAGCAGGTCGAAATAAAAGTGAATGGCCTGCCCGTTAACTACCAGATACAAAAAGGTTATGCCGTGATCAGCAGGAAATGGAAAAAGAATGATAAAGTAGAAGTCGACCTGCCAATGGATGTGCGGCGCGTGGTAGCCAATACCAATGTGCAGGATGATAACGGCAAGGTGGCATTGCAAAGGGGACCCATTATGTATTGTGCTGAATGGAAGGATAATAACGGGCAGGCAAGCAACATCATCATTCCAAAAGATGTGAACTTTAAACCCGAGTTTGAAGCCAATTTGTTAAACGGAGTAACAGTATTGAAAGGCGATGTAAAAAGCATTAATGTAGATGCTACGGGGCAGAACATCAGCACCCAAACAGCAACATTAACAGCAATACCCTATTATTCATGGGCCAATCGAGGCAAAGGTGAGATGACCGTATGGTTCCCTGAGCAGGTAAAATATGTAGATTTGATAACCAAATAGAACTAAATAAATACTAACTGTCATTTCGACGAGGGACGAGGAGAAATCTTATAAAAGCAAATTGACCACTATACAAGTCGTACAAGATTTCTCACTGCGTTCGAAATGACACAAATTATAAACCAAACTATTTATGAACATCACATGGAAAGGGGTTTTCCCCGCAGTTACCACCAAGTTTACCGATAACGACGAACTTGACTTTAATGCATTTGATCACAACCTCACAGCGCAATTAGAGGCCGGTGTGGATGGTTTTATTTTAGGCGGATCATTAGGCGAGGCCAGTGTGCTTACCGATGATGAAAAGTTTGCCTTGTTAAAACACACCGTTGAATTTGTTGACGGGAAAGTTCCGGTATTGCTCAATATTGCCGAGCAAACTACAAAAGCAGCTGTAGCCTGCGCAAAAAAAGCACAGGATTTTGGCGCAAGTGGATTGATGCTGTTGCCCCCAATGCGCTATAAATCTGATGATGATGAAACTATTGCTTACTTATCGGCAGTGGCCAAAAGCACGCCGCTTCCCATCATGATCTATAACAACCCTGTTGATTATAAGATCGAAGTAACACTAGATATGTTTGAAAAACTTGCCGCATTTGATAACATACAAGCTGTAAAAGAATCGACAAGAGATGTATCCAATGTGACAAGGATGATCAATCGTTTCGGCAACAGGTTCAGCATCATGACCGGGGTTGACCCATTGGCTATGGAAAGCCTTGTAATGGGCGCCGATGGCTGGGTAGCTGGTTTGGTAGATGCCTTCCCAAGAGAAACAGTAGCCATATATCGCCTGGTAAAAGCAAAAAGAATTGATGAGGCATTGGCTATTTACCGCTGGTTTTTACCTGTACTGGAACTGGATATCCATCCAAAACTGGTTCAATATATCAAGCTGGCAGAAGTAGCCACAGGTATCGGCACAGAAAATGTTCGTGCGCCGCGCTTAAAGATACAGGGTGCTGAGCGTGAAAGAGTATTAAAGATCATTAATGATGCCTTAGCAGTTAGACCAAAGTTACCTGAAGGCAGCTGGGGCAGGGTAAATGAAATGCAAACCGCATAAACCGAATTAAAAGCTCCGTGCTTCTCTGTGAAAACCTCCCTGCCCTTTGTGGTTAATTTCACCACAGAGTTCACAGAGGAAAGACACAAAGTTCACAGAGGTATTTTAAACCGGGAACACTATGGAAACAGGAAATTTAATAGGATATCATTATACAAAGCCTGAGGGGAAACCTTTCAACGCAACAGACCCGGCATCAGGCAAAGAATTGCCCGGCGATTTTTTCCCGGCAAACCTGGATGATGTGGATATGGCATTGGATCTCGCCGAAAAGGCATATACTATTTATCGCTACACAGATAAAAAGACAAAGGCGGATTTTTTACGCAGTATAGCTTCGGAAATTGACGCTTTAGGCAGTGAGCTGATCGAACAGGCAATGGGCGAGAGCGGTTTGCCCCAGGGTCGTTTGGAGGGTGAGCGTGGGCGGACAACAGGTCAGCTTAAACTATTTGCCGATCTGGTGGAGGAAGGTTCATGGGTAGAAGCCGTTATTGATAATGCGCTACCTGATCGTAAACCCGCTCCGCGTGTTGATATCCGCAAAATGCTGATCCCGGTAGGCCCGGTTGTGGTTTTTGGTGCGAGCAACTTTCCGCTGGCGTTTTCTGTTGCCGGTGGCGATACCGCTTCGGCGCTTGCTGCAGGTTGCCCGGTGATAGTAAAGGCGCACCCGGCACATCCCGGCACAAGCGCTTTAGTGGCTGAAGCAATTAATAAGGCTGCCAAAAAGCATAACCTTCCCGAGGGTGTATTCTCTATTCTTTACGATAACGGCTACACCATTGGCGAGGCACTGGTAAAGCATCCTAAAACCAAAATTGTAACCTTTACAGGCTCTTACAGAGGTGGTATGGCGCTTGTAAAAATGGCGCAGGAGCGTGAATCGCCCATCCTGGTATTTGCCGAAATGGGCAGCATTAACCCAACCATCTTATTACCCGAGGCACTCGAAAATCGCGGTGAGCAGATTGCCGAACAATATGCAGCGTCGATCACCTTAGGTGCAGGTCAGTTCTGCACCAACCCGGGTTTGCTCATCGCAATAAGCTCTGGGACTACAGACCGCTTCAAAAAGCTTTTAAGCGAGGCCATTTCGAAGACTGGTTCATCAACTATGCTCACGCCGGGTATCTGTAAAAATTACGCCCAGTTGTCTGAGGACATGCTGAAAGAGGCTGGGGTAAAAGTTCTTGGTCAGGGTAGCCTGGCGGAAGATAAGTCCAACCAGGCGCAGCCTATGATAGCCGAAGTAAATGCTTCATCGTTCCTGGTCAATCCAAAATTGAGAGAAGAAGTATTTGGCCCGTATTCATTATTAGTAGTAGCCGATTTCGAGGTGCAACTGCAGCACGTTTTGGATGCCCTTCAAGGGCAGTTAACGGCGACTGTCGTAGCTGATGAGGGCGACTTTAAAAAGTATAAGACACTTATTCAAAACATCAGCAACATTGCAGGTCGTGTTATATTAAACAATGTGCCTACAGGTGTCGAAGTTGTACACGCTGTGCAGCATGGGGGGCCGTTCCCGGCAACGTCAGATAGCAGGTTTACCTCGGTAGGCACAGGGGCCATCAAACGTTTTGTGCGCCCTGTGAGCTGGCAAAATTGGAACAATGATCTGTTGCCTGATGAATTAAAGAATGGCAATCCGCTAAAAATTTGGCGGTTGGTGGATAGCAACTGGACTAAGGAGTAGTCGTAAGTCAATAGTCTTAAGTCGAAAGTTAAAAGCTGCATTGACTTAATACTATCGACTTGAGACTCAAGACTAAAAAGAATGGCAAGTAAAACTTTTTTTTGCATCGACGCGCATACCTGCGGTAACCCGGTAAGACTGGTAGCCGGTGGCGGCCCGAATTTGACCGGCAGCAACATGAGTGAGAAGCGCCAGCATTTCCTGAAGGAATATGATTGGATACGTAAAGGATTGATGTTTGAACCACGGGGGCATGATATGATGTCGGGCAGTATATTATATCCACCGCATGATCCCGCAAATGATGTAGCGGTATTGTTTATCGAAACCAGCGGCTGCCTGCCCATGTGCGGGCATGGAACCATAGGTACAATTACTATTGCTATTGAAGAGGGCCTCATCATCCCAAAAACACCCGGAATTATTAGAATGGAAGCTCCGGCAGGTTTGGTACTGATTGAATATAAGCTGGGGGGAAGCAAGGTAAAGTCAGTAAAGCTAACCAACGTACCAGCCTACCTCGCTGCGGAAAATCTGGAGGTTGAATGCCCCGATTTAGGTAAATTAACCTTTGATGTAAGCTATGGCGGTAATTTTTATGCTATTGTTGATCCTCAACGAAATTTTAAAGGACTGGAAAATTACAGCGCCGATCAGCTTATTTCATGGAGCAGGATAATGCGGCAAAGGATCAACGAAAAATATACTTTTGTTCACCCCGAAAACCCAACGATCAATACCTGCACGCATATATTATGGGCCGGCAAAACCATATCGCCCGAAGCGACAGCCCGCAATGCTGTTTTTTACGGCGATAAGGCTATCGACCGCTCGCCCTGCGGAACAGGCACCTCCGCTCGCATGGCCCAATGGCACGCTAAGGGTAAGCTGAAAAAAGGAGATACTTTTATTCATGAAAGCATCATCGGCAGTCAATTTATCGGCAGGGTAGAGGATGAGGTAAAAATTGGGGATCAACCAGCCATTATACCAAGCATCGAGGGTTGGGCAAGAGTGTATGGATACAATACAATCAAAATTGATGATGAGGATCCATATGCATATGGGTTCCAGGTAATATAAGCCCCCAACCCCTAAAGGGGAGGCTTAATAATTTAACATATAATTGAGATTATGTTTCTAATCAAAAAAATAAAAAGTCTCCCCTACAGGGGGAGATTTAGAGGGGGCCGGGCATGAGCAAAGTTGTAATCATCGGCGGCGGAATTATCGGCCTGTTTTCGGCCTATTACCTGCACAAATCAGGTTGGGAAGTTGACATCATTGATCAGGGTGACCTGTCCGACAATTGTTCCTACGGCAATGCGGGGATGATCACGCCAAGTCATTTTGTTCCTTTGGCTGCGCCGGGAATGGTAGAACAAGGCATCCGCTGGATGTTTGACAGTAAGAGCCCGTTCTATGTGAAGCCCTCTCTTAACACTGAACTTTTTGGCTGGGGTCTGAAATTTTTAAAAAGCGCCACCAAAAAACATGTCGACCGGTCAGCAGGGGCTTTACGGGATATATCCGTGCTAAGTAAAACGCTTTTCAAGGAATTTGAACAGGATACAAATATTGATTTCGGTTTTGAGGACAGAGGTATCTTAATGCTTTTTAAGACCCCGAAAATGGTGGAAGAGGAACAACACCTTGCTGAGCAGGCGACTAACCTTGGCCTTGATGCTCAATATTTAAGTCCTGATGAATGCTGTAAATTGCAGCCCGGTGTAGAGATGGATATCGCGGGAGCAGTACATTACCATTGTGATGCGCATTTATCTCCCAATAAATTGATGGCGGGATTGATCAAATACCTTGATATTGCTAAGGGGGTAAAAATTTACCGGAATACGGAAGTTATAAAGATCAATCATGATAGTGATAAAATAACTTCGGTTAATAGTGCTCACCAGGAATTTAGGGGCGATGCTTACGTGGTTGCAGGCGGCGCATGGTCGCCGGGGATTGCCAAACTGGCTGGGTTGCGTGTTCCATTAATGCCTGGTAAAGGCTATTCATTCATGGTGCCGCAGGACGAATCAAAGCGGATGACGATCCCATCGATATTATGTGAGGCGAGGGTGGCAGTAACGCCTATGAACGGCTGTATACGCTATGGTGGCACAATGGAAGTGGGGAAGATCAATGACCAGATCAACATGAACAGGGTAAAGGGCATTGTAGAATCGGTCCCCAAATACTTCCCGAACTTTAAGCCAGAGGTTCCGCAGAAGAAGGATATCTGGTTTGGTTTCCGCCCGGTGTCACCTGATGGATTGCCTTATATCGGCCTATCCAATAAATATAAAAACCTGGCTATCGCAACCGGCCACGCCATGATCGGCCTGAGTCTTGCACCAGCCACAGGCATACTGATCAACGAGGTATTGAACGGAACGAAACCAACAATGAACATCGATGTATTTTCGCCGGAAAGATTCCAATAAAAATATATAGAAATGGATCAATTACCCGGAATGGTGTAATAGTAGATGGGTGCGAAAACGCCCTCGCTTGTGGTGTAATAGCCCTTACCATCAAGTGTAAACCCGATAGCCTCGCCCTGCTTCTCCTGTTGATAGGGCAGTTCCGTTGGTTTTCGCTGCATAGTTTTCCAAATAGGTTCGTTATTTTGGCGCTTCCAATAGTAAACCTTTACATAATCCTTTAAAAGCACTTGCTGGCCATCTCTTGAAATATCTCCTGCCGTGATCCATTTAAATGGTCTGAAGCCATTAAAGTACAACTTGCAGCGCTTGGTAAGCATAACGGTATCATTGGCCTTAAAATTAAGGGGCGAGGTGTATACTGTTACCGAGTCGGTACGCTTTGAAACAATATAGATCAGCTTTTCTATAGGGTCGATCATTAATGATTCTGCATCGCGGGGGCCGTCAGGATACTTGAAATGAATGGGCACCGCATCAGCATGTATTAAACTATCCTTGGTGATCCAAGTTTTTTGCTCTTCCATACGGTAAACGGTGATATATGGATATTGAGCCCTGTTATCGCCAATATCACCTACGTATACGTAGCTTTTTCCTTTAACCGGACCTATACCTACCGCAATATCCTCGCAATCATGCACGCCAAGTTGAATTTTGGAGTCGCCTTTATAATATATCGTGGCTTTTATTTTTCCTTCGGGAGTAATGGCAAAATAACGACTGGTATCGCCGCTGTCATTTTCCACATAATAGATCCCGTCATGCACCGCCGAAGCTGCAATGCCCGATATTTCATCCATGATCTTATCTTGCAGCCTGCCGGTTATGTTCAGCTTTTGCTGGGTATACTTATGTTCGGCATAGGCGCCAAAAAAAAGGATAATTACAATAGGTAATATGATCTTTATTTTTTTTGCGCTGCTCATGCAATAACCTTCTTTATTTAAATCCTAAATTTTAAGCTCTAAATTCTAAACTCTAAAATTCAGGTACTAAAAATCATGCAAAGAAAGCTAAAAAATTTGAGGCTTCATTGCTTGATCAAGCTATGAAACGCTTAAGCAGGCCATATGTTACAGATTTTTTTAAACACACTGGAGTGCGAAAATCCGGTTGCCTTCAAAAATTTCGGCAGGCGTGCGGTAATCGGCAAGGCCAAGCTCCTGTACATATTTACAGTTGCAGCTATGGCCGGGCGATATAAATACAGGCATATCAAAGCCTAATTGCTGGTAATATGGGGTAATAAATGCCTGTACAGGTAAACTATTTGCGGTATTAATAATAGTAGTGGTTAGCTTTTTTAAAGGCTTAAGCAACAGCTTTATCTCGCATACTTTAAAATTATCATTAAGCGGGATCCAGCGGTTCACATTATCAATATCGATCAGCAGCGCATTTTGCCTGATGCCCTTAAGTGTACCTATAGTTTCATCATCATTATTCAATAAACTCTTTATTACCACTTGCTGGCCTATGTACCTGCTAAAAATAATCAGCAGTTCTGCTATTTTGATCTTATTCATTTTGCTAATATTATTAGCAAATATAACGAAACAGATTTTATAATTGCAAGAATTATTTTATAAAATTGTTGTGGTGATACCGATATTAAAACCCACAAAGCGCGAATGCGAATTATTAAAACCGGTGTGTGAGAATAGTTTATAAAAAGAAGGACTAAAAACTCCCGCAAAATGCCTGGTTATATAGTATTCGAGACCGGCATCAGCTTTAACCGCGAAGCTGCTGCTGGTTTTAGTAGTTAATAAAACGCCATTTTGCATAACCACAGCTCGTTCAAATGAATGTATCCCTAAGCCAGGTTGTATAAGCAGATATGCCGCCCATCTTCTGAATTTTTGCCTGTATCCGGCACCAGCAACCAAAAAATCGGATGATAACTTGCCCTTTATAATGTTTGTAGGTATGGTGGGCACATAGCTTATATAATTATTGGTTAGGGCATCATAATCTATCCTGTAAAAAATATCATTTATATAAGTTGGCCGGTATTCAACAGCTGTATTTACAATAAGCCCGTCGTTTAATTTTGTATGTACATTGTTAAATGGAACACCAATGCCGATTGAGCCGGGGAAATAAAACCTTGAAGTGATATCTTCTGTTTGTGCGAAAACCTTCGCGACAGGAGCGCATGAAATAACCATTAACATGAAAACGCCCCTGACAGATCGCATAGGATATAGATTTATGAACGATCTTCCGGATAATTCTTCCGCTCCAGTTTTTGAAAAGGTATTTTAACGATATTTAAAAACTTACCATTAATGTTTTCATCCATGTGGGTATCTATCCCGAAATGCGTGTCCTCTCGCTCCAATTCGCAAATGGTTCCAAATATCCTGTCCCATATGCTTAATACATCGCCATAATTGCAATCAGTATAAGGCAGCTGGTAATGATGATGTACATGATGCAGGTTTGGTGTGATAAAGATAAACCCGATTATTTTGTTGGCCCTGTATGAAAGCCTGAATTGAGTATGCGCTATAATGTTGGAGAATGATTGAAATATTTGCCTTAAAATTAAGACGCTAACCAGCGGCCCCAATATAAACACCCAAAGCATTAAGAAGCAGGTACGGATAAAAGTTTCGCCCGGATGCTCCCTTATGGTTGTAGATACATCAACCTTGAGATCGCTGTGATGTACCAAATGAAACTTCCATAATGTATCAACCTTATGCATAATTACGTGATACACATACTCGCAAAAATCAAGCAAAACAAACGCGAGAACGTAGTACCCCAAACCTTTGGAATGCCAGGAAATAAGATTAAGAAAGCCCCAGTGGTGCAAATTGGCCCATTTTGATAAAACTACGATAAAACTGATAAGCAAAAGCTGAACAGGCAGCGCAGTGAAGATAAATAACAAATTTACAGTGGAGTGTTTCCATTTTGATATTAATCCGTCTGTGGAGACAAGCACTTCGGCAAGCCATAGAGAAGTGATCACACCTGCATACAGGATGATCTGGGCCATGTCTTCATGAGCAGAAAAAAAACTATGGAGGGTATGCATAGCAATTAATTAGAGGTACAAATGTATAAATTAATAAGAAAGGTTAAAATTTCATCTCAACATCAGGCTTTGATACATCTGTGAGTGCAACCTTTCCACGTTCCTTGCGCAATATTCTGTTAAAAAGAGATATCTCGCGTTCAAACAGGAACCGGAAAAATAGTTTGAACCATGAACCGTGATACAATAAGGTGTCGTAATATTCAGGAGCGGCTTTCTTTAACTGGGGTAATTTGTTCCACGGGATGGATGGAAAGTCGTGATGCTCATTGTGGTACCCTACATTGAATGCAACTGTGTTTAATGCGCCATAATAGCTGTATGTTTCCTGTTCGCTTTCAAAAGTCAGGTAATGTTCCTGTATCCAGCGTGCACCAACCGGGTGAAGGCCAATAGAGAACCAGAAGCTGATGAACATAAATCCTACGGCCTTGATGCCAAAAAAGTACCAGATGGCCGCAGTGAATGCAATCTGTGTCAGGATATTTACTAGCAGCCACACATCATAAAACTTAATTTCTTTCAGCCTTGATACACGTGTAGCCTGGAACACCGGAAAGAAAAACAGCCAAAGCACTTTGCCTAAAAAATAATTATTGATCAGTTTAGCTTCCCATTTATTGGGTAGGTCGGCATCCAGTTCATGAATACCCTGGAAGGAATGGTGCTTAATATGGTATCGTTCAAACGAAATAGCGCCCGGCATAATATGTGGTAGGTTGGCAATAATACCCGCCCAACGGTTAGCCAGGGCATTTTTAAACAAAAGCTGATGCACACATTCGTGTATCATCACAAACAATGCGTGATTGGCAAAGGCACCATATAAATAAGCAGCACCAAAAACTATCCACCACGATTGATCGCGAACCAGCCAGGATATGCCGATCATCGATCCTACGATGCCCAGAATAACTAAAAAGGTCAGCGGGTTTTTACCAATAAGGCTTCGTACCTGGGGAAATTGCTTTAAAATTTTTTTGGTTCTTACACGGTGCGGCTCTGACTCTGCTGAGTAATAAAAATCGGTTCTTGATGCCATTTTATAATTAGGATTATACAATCATTAACCGTTTTTGCAACTTTCTATTGCTGATAAGGTCAAATAATTGGTTAAAGATAATTCCAATAATAAAAATTAATATTGAAAATATTCGCTTATTTATGAATTTATTGTTGCTTATAAACTAAAATCGTAAATGTATTTGGTAATGCCTTGCGTGTGCCGGCTTCCATTTGCGCTACACTTAAATATATTTTGTGAGTTTTGGTATCCAATGCCAAAGTTTTAGCCCTGGTTTGTGTTTGCAAAGTTTGTATTACACTGTATTTATCGGCACTTTCCTGCTTAATGATGGTTGTAGTAGCGTCGCCGTTTGAGCAAAATATCAGTTTGGTTTCCGGGTCGTAAGCAACGGCATCAACACCGGCTCCAATAGGTATGGTAGCTACCACTTTGCCCGAATTGACATCAATTACACTCATGCCCTTATTTTCGCGGCAAACCGAAAACGCGCGTTGGTTTTTCTCATCAAAAGCTATTCCGGTAGGGCCTCCGCAAGGAGCTAATGAGTAGTTCTTGATCACTTTCAGCGTTTTGCTGTCGATCACATTCAGGCTGTTCTTATCCTCCAGGTTATTGTATATCTTTCCTTTACCATCCGGAATTGCAAATTCGGGGCCGCCTCCAAGAGCGACTGTTCCCACCTGTTTTAAAGTTTCAGGATTGATCACTGATGAGTTATTGCTTTCCCCGTTAAAGCTGAACACACGATCAGAATAAGGATCATAAATAATGGCATCAGGGCCTTTTGCATCCACCGGTATAGTGGCAATAATTTTAAGTGTTTTCAGATCGAAGGCTACTACAGCATCAGCTCTGCCGTCGCTTATAAAACCCCGGTTCCATTTATTAACAATGGCAATGCCGTGTACACCTTTCATGCCCTCTATTACACCTGCAGGTTGCTCGGTATCCAGGTCGACAACATTTACTGAAGTCCCATGTGAGGCATACAGGCGGTGATTGACCTTGTCGATGGATACATAATCATATCCTCCATCTCCGGCCAGCGAAATCTTTTTGTCTAATACATAGGTTTGCGCATGCAGCGCGTTAGAAGTTAAGCCCAGGCCTAATAAACTGATCGCAGTTATAATAATCTTTTTTTTCATGGTTTTATAATGGTAGTAATACATAAATATCGATCCCAATTCTGTAGGAAATCTGATTTCTTAACAATTTCTTTACAAATAATTATGATGAGGCTGATGGAATTTTCCGGTGCGATAGAGTATCCGCAGCATGCTTGGCAGCACGATAAGCAACAGGGGCAATGCTACCAAAAACCCGCCAATTACGGCTATAGCGAGAGGCTGATGAAGCTGTGCCCCAGCGCCAATACCCAATGCTAACGGCATCAGGGCAATGATGGCGCCCAATGCGGTCATCAGTTTTGGGCGCAACCTCGTTGAAATGGAGAATACGATAGCTTCATTTATGCCATCTTTTATATCGTCGGGGTTGTTGCCTATATTTTCAAGCGCCCGCTGCTTAAACTGCAAAAAGGTGAAGATGGCATTTTCGCCTATGATACCCACGATCATGATTAAACCGGTATAACTGCCCACGTTTAGCGGGGTTTTTGTAATAAACAACGCCAGCAGGCTGCCGCTTGTGCCCAGCACCGCAATAATTAAAATAAGAAACGCTATCCTGAATTGCTTGAACAGGAAGAGAATTACGCCAAATACAAGCAGGCTTGCCGTGATGAGGATGGTTAAAAGCTCCTTAAAAGATTGTTGCTGCTGAGCATAATCTCCGCCGTATTCGATATGATAGCCCTGTGGCAGACTCACCTTTTGGGCGATGCTTTTTTGGATAGCCGGTATCACGCTTCCTATGTCGCCATTATCCAGCCGGGCAGTAATAATGCCCATGGATTGCAGGTTCTCGCGGTTGATCTCAGCCTCGCCTGGCTTTAATTGAACCGAAGCCAGCTCGCTGATAGGGATGAGTTTACCGCCTGGTGAAAATATGGTTTGGGTGATAATATCGTCAACCCGGAGGTTACGGTTACCCGGATATACCATGCGAATAGGCGAAAGTTGCTCCCGCTCCAATATATTGCCGATGATATTGCCCTGCAAGGCAGTTTGCAATTGAAACTGCAGGCTGGTTGGTGTTATATTATATTGGGCAAGTTTGCTGTAATAGGGATCGATGCTTACTGATGGGCCCGCTATAACTATCCCATCCAACACATCAGCAGTGCCCTTTACATCGCGAACAGCGTCAGCTATTTGTTTTGACAGGCTTTGCAGCTTTTGCGGATCATCGCCAAAGAGTTTGATTTGTATAGGCTCAACTGATTCGGTCAGGTCGCCCAGCATATCGGTTATTACCTGGCCAAACTCTACTTTTTGTGCAGATAAAACAGGCTGATCGGCAGCAATGCTTTTACGCAGGTCGCTTATTACCTCCTCGGTTGTTTTTTTACGATCTTTCTTCAGCTGTATCAAATAATCACCGGTATTGGGCTCCGTGATAAAAAAGCCCATCTGGGTTCCTGTTCTGCGCGAATAAGCTTCCACCTCGGGCTGCTTGCTGATGATCTTTTCAACCTCACGCAACATCCTGTCTGTTTCCTCTAATGAGGTTCCCGGCGGCGAAGCATAATCGAGCACAATACTGCCCTCATCCATTTCGGGCAGGAAGCCGGTTTCAAGCAATGGTGGCACAAGGACAATTACTGCGATAAGTCCGGCTGCAATTGCCAGGCTCAAAAAGGGGCGCAGGATAAACCAGGATACCCATTTTTGCTTTTTAACGTGATGCGCCGCTGCCCCTTTGTCCTTAAAAGTATTGGCATGCTGATTTTTGGTCAGCAATAAATAAATAACCGGTAAACCGATCCAGGTAACAAAAAATGAGCATACAAGCGTGATGATCATGGTATTAGTGAGCACCTTGAAGTAAGCGCCCGCAACCCCGCTCATCAGAACAAATGGAATAAATATCACGATAGTGCTGATGGATGAGCCCACCATTGCCGGAAAGAGATAATCTATCGCCTTTTGAAGCAGTTTTAAGGTAGGCTCCTCCGGGTGCTCTTCGTGCGTACGATGTATTTGCTCAACCACTACAATGGCATCATCTATAATTAAGCCTATGGCAGCAGCAATAGCGCCAAACGTCATGATATTCAGGGTATACCCGATGCCATAAAGTACGGTCAGCGTAAGACACAGGGTAACAGGTATAGTAATCAGTATGGTAGCACTTGCCTTTAATGACCGCAGAAAAATAATGGCAACTACAATAGCCAGTAATAAACCGATCCATAAGCTGTCACTCACACTTTTTATGGAATCGTTTACAAAATCAGCCTGAATATAATAGGGCTTAATGGTGACATCCTTTGGCAATAATTTTTGCAAAGCGGTAACCTTTGCGTCCATATCCGCCGATAATGAGATGAGGTTGGCATTGGGCTGTTTAATTACCGCTACTAAAACCCCGTCGTGCCCGTTGGCGTTGATCTTTGTATACTCAATACCTTCGTTTACTGCAATATCAGCAAAGTCTTTTAACCGAACCACGCGTTTGCGGTTATTGCTGATCACGAGGTTAGCCAGTTCGTCCTTTGCATTGATGGTAGCATCGGTAACGGTCAGATAAAACCGTTTGTAATCAGACAAATAGCCCTCCGACTTTACAAAATTGGTATTGCTTAGTGTAGTATTGACGATGTCGGGTGTTAACCCGAGTGTGCTCATTTTTTGCTTGTTCAGCGTGAGCCAGTATTCCTTTACCTTTCCGCCAATGATCCTGATCTCTGAAACGCCATCAACCTGCGATAGAAAGGGCTTTACCGTATAAGTAGCCAACTGCCGTAACTCAATAGGAGTCCGGCTATGGCTCTCCAGCGTATAGCCGCTTACAGGCAGGATGGAGGGGTTCATTTTTTCGACTGTGATATTCACATCAGCCGGCAAATCATTTTTTATCTGGTCGATACTGGATTGGATCCTTTGCTGTGAAAGGTCGATATCTGCATCCCAGCTCATAAAGGCTGATATCTCACAACTTCCGCGGCTGGTGGTACTGCGAACTGTTTTCAGATCTGGTACCTGCTTAATGGCGTTCTCAAGCGGTTTGGTTACCGTTACCATCATTTTATTTACGGGCTGCAACCCTTCATCGGCAATGATCTTGATCTTAGGGAAAGTGATCTCTGGAAATAATGAAGTCTGCAGTTTTGAATAAACAAAAAAACCAGTCATCAGGATGAGTGCAAGCACCAGGCTAATGGGTTTTTTATGGGATATAAAAAAATCTTGGATCGGCTTCATTACTGTACAATTTTTACTTTGGCAGTATCAGGCAACCCATAATTACCTGTCACAATGATCTTATCCTGAGCCGAAAACTTTGGCGATAATATCTCCACCTTGTCTCCGGATTCGATACCCTTTGTAACCGGAACTTTAACGGCGGTAGTGGGATTGATCAGCTTCATCACCCAAAACTCTGTCTGTGTTTCGTTGGCCAGTAATGCCGCTTTTGGTAACGATGCCGTATTGCTCTTCTCCGCTTTAATGATGCGGGCACGGGCAACTAAATTTTCAGGTATCTGCTCGCCGGTACTCACTTTTAGTACAACACCCTGTGTTTGCGCCACAGTATCTACCGATGGATTAAACGAAGCCACTCTTGCTTCCAGTTTCTGACCGCCGGGCAAGGTAAGCTGTACCACCTGGTTTGCCTTTACGTAAGTACGCAACTCATATGGAAGCTGCATGATGAACACAAAGCTCGAGCGGTCGCTTATCGTGGCCAATGCTTCGCCATCCTGCACATAATCCCCTGTTTGATGATTTAGCTGAGAAACATATCCGGGCCCCGGCGCCTTGATTCTATTAACTCCCGAAAATTTGAGGGTGGTATCTAAAACATTAACACTGTTGCCTATGGCCTGTGCCTCCTTGGTTTTAATGGTGAATAATAACTCGCCCTTGCTTACAAAATGTGCCAGTTGGGCATTTACTTGTTTCACATAACCATTAGCATTTGATTTAATAAAATTCTTCTGCAAAAAAACGGATGTGGCATTCAGGTCAATATAATCTGCCAGCGAGCTTTGATCAATAGTTGTAACGGTAACAGGCGTTTGGGCCTTCACGTCACCGGCGTCATCATCAGCGGGCTTGTCGCCACCTTTGCATGAGCATAGCCAAATGGAAATTCCTGCAATGTAGAACAGGTATTTAATGGCCGGGTATCTGGTAATTAATGTTTTCATATTTTACCTGTTCCAGTAATTTAACTGATTGATCAATTGTAACTTGCTGATAATAGTTTGCGTTTTCAGGTTCCTGACAGTGAGGTAGTTGTTTATGGCCAATATCAGGTCGGCAATTTTTACGTCGCCGGTTTCTAAAAGCTGGGTATCTACCTTTATCAGGCCTTCCGAATATTTTATCTGATCGTCTATCTGCGGCATCAGCTTATCATTTTCATCTATCTGCTGGTTCAGCTGCGCTATTTGCTGGCGATACTGCACATTGAAAAACGCCTTATAATTTTCACGGGTCTCCTCCTCCAATGATAGTTTGCGATACTGCAGTTTCCTTTGCCCTCCGTCATAAAGCGGTATGGAAAAGCTAAAGCCCACGCTGGTGCCAAAATTCTTATAAGCCTGGCCCATAAAATCGCTGTTGAAGCCACCGTCGGCAAAAACATTTGCCTTGGGTTTATAAGTAAAATCAAGCTGTTTGCGGGAGTTAACCAGTTTAAGGCTATCCAGTTTATATTGTGTGAAATAAATGCTGTTGATGATGTCTGGCCTCATTGCCTTTTGCAGTTCGGGAGTTTCAAGGTCCCTTACACTAGTATCAGCAACCCCGGCCAGGTAATTCAGTGTGGCGTAATCATTTTTGAATTGAAGTCTTGCTTGCGAAAGCTGTAATTGCTGCTGCTTCAGCGTTACAAGGAAAGTAAGGTAATCGCTTTGACGGTATACATTTGCCCTGGTTAGTTTTTTCAATACATCTTCTTCGCCACTCAGTAATTTTACTACTTCCTGGCTGAATTTTACTTGCTGATAGTCGCCATACGCCGTAATGTATTGCGTGGTAACTGCCTTTTTCAGGTCCTGTTCAGAAATTTTTGCAGTATTATTGGTCGATTGCGATTGCAGGGTGATGGCTTCCAGTTGTGCATTTACATTGGCTTTACTTACAATAGCCTGGTTTACCGCAATCAAGCCATTCAATGTATGTTGGTTGGTGATGGGCGAGGAATACCCAAAACCGTCAATTGTGGGTGCATATAAGCCGCCGCTTGTTACATTTACCTGGGGTTTATAACCGGCCTTTAAGCGAAGGCTATCCAATTGATTGGAAGCCACCTGGTTCCTGAGGTCCTTTAATAGCGGACTGTTGCCTTTAGCAAGTTCAAGGTAATGATCCAGTGTATAGGTTTGGGCAAGCGATGCAGAACAGATAAATGTGCACAGGATAACACTGAAAAGCCACTTCATTCAAAAATCGGTATAATACTGTTTGTGTTGCTAAAGTAAAAATTAAATTCTGTATAAATTTAGGATGCAGGATTAAAAGATGATGGTAAATGTATGATAAATACCCTCAAAGGTATAATTAAGCGTGAATCCTAAATTCTCACATATTTGTCTGGAAATGGTTAGCCCCAGCCCGCTCCCTTCCGAGTTTGAGGATTTGTGAAAGCGCCCACGCTTACGCCCAAAATCTTGAGCGTAGACGCTCAAAATTGTTTGCATTCAAGTGTGGACACTTGAATGGGCGGGGAGATTACGCCGTTTAAAAAACTTCTAAAACCCCATGTATGTCTCCGTAAATTCTCCAGGTGATTCAAATATTAATTCATTGGCCGTCTCGTTTTGACTATTCTTGGTTGACCGAACGGTTAAACGATAGATATTTCCCTTATTGTTCCCTTTGATAGTATAATAAACAGCATTGTTTACTTGTTTCCTATCAATTATTGTATAGGACTCATGAGCGTTAAACTTTTCGTTTATTTTATCAACTTGATTTCCATGAAAGTGAAAATAGGTAGAGGTTGAACCCCCTCGTCCGTCTGATGATGACATAAGTTGAGGTCTTACGTATGAATCCGCGATATTGACGGATTGGCTGAATCCAATAGCAGGTAACACTATAAAGCTCAGGCACACAAAAATTTTAAAAATCATAAAAACATATTGAATGTGATAAATAAACGGTTAGTGAAATATATCAAATTACTTTCATTATTTACAATAGCGAGATATATATAAGTTTATTTTTTGAATTAAAATAAATCATGATTAAAAGATGATGGTAAATGTATGATAAATACCCTCGAAGGTATAATTAAGCGTAAATCCCAAATTTTCACATATTTGTCTTGAAATGGTTAGCCCCAGGCCGCTTCCCTCCGAGTTTGAGGACTTATGAAAGCGCCTGAATATCTGCTCGTTTTGAAGCGCGGCGTTATCTCCGGTGTTTTGTATCACCAGCTTCTCTTCATTAAGCTTTATAATGATCGTACCCCCGTTGTAGTTATGCCTGATAGCATTGCTCAATAAATTATTTAATAATATATCAATAAGATAGGGGCTCCCGTGCAGCACCTTGTCATCCAGCTCACTGCTCACCTTCAATTCCTTGTCCTGGAATATCTCATCAAACTGGATGATTATTTCCTGTAGAGATGAATGCAAATCGATGAACTGCTTATCTCCAACCAGCTTATTTTCAATTTTAACCAGCAACAGAAGGGATTGATTTAACCTGGTCAGTCTTGAAACGGCGCTGTAAAGATCATTCAGCAATTTACTTTGCTGCTGACTGAAATTATCAGTCTGGATCAGGGTATCCAGTTTTGAATTGATAACGGCAATTGGTGTAAGCAATTCATGCGAGGCATTTTCAGTAAAGGTTTTCAAATCCTTATAATCACTTTTTACCCTTGATGACATGGTGACGATGGCTTTGTTCAGCTCATTAAATTCCTCAATTGTTGTTTGCAGTTGAGGTATATCCTTGTTATCGGCTACATTAAACAGGCGCAGTTCCTTTAAGAGATTATAAAAAGGCTGCCACAGGCGATTTAATAACAGCCTATTGGTAACAAACAAGGTGATCAGCAATAATAAAATTACCCCTGCGGTAATAGCGAAGATGATCTGTATCAGATCCTCGGTTTCCACCTTTGATTCTACAATAAGTATTTTATAATATTTGCCACCGGCAGTAATAGAAGTGATCAGCCCGCGGCCCGATTCAAATTCCTCCTCGTGCCTGTGCCTATGTTTTTTGGGGTGTTCAGAGTGCTCACCATGCTCAACGCGCTCATGATCCTCTCTTTCCCTGTTGCGGTAAAGGGTATTAATAAAGCTGCGTTTTACCGAACCGGGACTTTGTTCTGTAAAAGTGATCTGCTGGTCATTGGATTCAAAAACCTGTGGCAGTTGGTGGTTCAGGTTTACATAATCAAATATTTCGTTCTCTTCAACCACCAGATCCTTATCAATCTTGTCGGTTAGTATAAGGTTAATGGCCTGGTAATAAACAATGCCTGTTATCAGCATCACAATAATGGTAGTTACCAGGTTAACCCGGTTATATCTGGCTAATAGCTTCATTGGTCAGTAAACTTATAGCCCATGCCGTAAGCTGCTTCAATATAATCGTTGCTTCCGGCCTCCATCAATTTTTTACGAAGGTTTTTAATGTGCGAGTAAATAAAATCAAAATTATTTGACAGGTCGATGCCATCGCCCCAAAGGTGCTCAGCAATAGCATTTTTTGAAACCACCTTACCCTTATTGGCAATAAAGTAAAGCAATAGCGCATATTCCTTTCGGGTGAGCTTTACAGACTGGTCATTAACCTTTACCGTTTTTGCAAGCAGATCAATAGTAATCTCGTTAAAAAGCAGCAGGTTGTTTCCGCTAAACGTTTTGCGGCGGATAATTGCCGACACCCTTGCCTTCAGCTCTGATAAATGAAAAGGTTTTACCAGGTAATCATCGGCCCCGAGATCCAGGCCCTCCAGCCGATCATCCAATGAATTTTTTGCCGAAATGATCAAAACGCCATCCGCGAAGTTCTTCTGCTTCAGATTTTTTAATATTTCAATACCATTACCGCCAGGCAGTGTAATATCGAGCAAAATACAATCATACCGGTAAAGGTTCACCTTGGCAAGTGCCTCAGGATAATTTGAGGCCGTTTCACAAATGTTACCAGCCTCCATAAAGTATTCTTCAATACTTTCACGCAAACCGCTTTCATCTTCAATGATGAGTATCTTCATCAGATTTTTTTCAATAAATGTACAAACTCAATTTTGTATACATTTTGGATTATAGATTTTATACAGAAAGTGTGCCTACCTTAGCCAATAATTCAATCAATAATTCAACAATTCAGTAAATTAATAATTAATAACTCATGTGGTGGATATATGCTTTATTATCAGCGCTTTTTGCGGCACTAACAGCAATATTTGCAAAGATCGGCATTAAGGGTGTCGACAGTGACCTGGCTACAGCAATCCGTACCATAATAATACTTGTTATGGCCTGGGGGATAGCCCTGTTTAATGGAAGTGCAGAAAACATAGGGTCGCTCAATAAAACCAATTGGATATTTCTTATTCTTTCGGGCTGTGCAACTGGCTTATCATGGATATTTTATTTTAAGGCCCTGCAGATCGGGAAGGTATCACAAGTGGCGCCTGTTGATAAATTGAGCGTAGCAATAGCTATTATTTTATCAGTAGTTTTTTTAAAGGAGCCACTCACCATAAAAACGGCTTTTGGCGCGTTACTAATCATTTCGGGTACGCTGGTTTTGATCTTTTAAAATAAATAAGTGGGGTATCTGCCGCTTTTATAAAAAAAGAAGTAGTTCCACGACATTTGGTGATAAGCCTTATTAAATAGTCCGCATAGCGGACGGAATATTTTATAACCATGGGTTTTGACCCATGGCAAGTGAATCAAAAAAATCAAGAGTCCGCATAGCGGACGGCACATATCTTGTAGGTGATGTTAGTTCGATAGATTATATGGGCCGAACTTACAGTTCTTAGCATTGATCATTACATCTTTCAACGGATTAAAATCCGTTGTTACAATATTGGTCGGGGCTACGCCCCTTATAGTTCTTTATTAATAGAATAATAATAAACCTACCCACATAAATCGTCATAGAGCTAAAGAAATTGATCAGGCAGCGTTATAGTTAGCTGTTCCGTTAGAGGTAAATCCGTTAACATTTTCGTCTCAAAGGAAATATGCAGAAATCCCGTCTTGTGTAAAAATCCCAATACATTAAAGTTAAATTCAAATTTAATCCAGAGTTTCTATTCATTTTCGCTCGATTTATAAAAATCGTTGCTGCGTAAATGATGAGATATTTTTTAATTCTATTGTTTTTCCTCTGTATTTCAATGGGTTTGAAAGCACAACCCAATAATAATGTTGCTAAGGGCCAGGTAACCGGTAAGGTAACTGACGCCGTTACAAAACTTCCTATTGACTATGCTACCGTTAGTATTTTTAAGGATGGGAATCCAAGCCCGTTCAATGGGGTGGTTTCAGATCCGAAGGGAAATTTTACCATTGGCAACCTGCCTGCGGGCGATTATCGCATAGCAGTTGACTTTATTGGCTATCAGAAAAAATCAATAGACCATGTAATCATCAACAAAACCAACCTGGATGTATCCTTGGGTACCATATCCATTACCCCTGTTCAGAGCCAGTTAAAGACGGTTGAAATAGTGGGAAAAGCGCCTGTTGTTGAAAATAAGATCGATAAAATGGTTTATAACGTGGCCAATGATCTTACCTCGCAGGGTGGTTCGGCATCAGATGTATTGCAAAAGGTGCCCCAGGTTACTGTTGATATTGATGGTAATGTGGAATTGCAGGGCAATGCAAATATCCGCTTTCTTATTAATGGAAAGCCATCGAGCATATTTGGCGCCAGCCTGGCCGATGCGCTGCAATCCATCCCGGCCAGCCAGATCAAAAGTATCGAGGTAATTACCAGCCCCGGCGCAAAGTACGATGCCAATGGCACCGGCGGTATTATCAACATCATTTTAAAGGATAGCAAGGTACAGGGCGTAAACGGCAGCGTTAACCTTTCGGCAGGTACAAGGCGCGAGAATGGCTCGTTCAACCTGAATGTGCGTAAGGGAAATTTTGGTGTAAACGCATTCTTTAGCGGCGGCGAACAGATCAATAGTACAACCATAAATACAAACGACCGTACGTCCCTTAACCCCACGAATAATACTTCCACCCGTTTATTTCAACAGGGAAACAGCGCATTTACGAGGGGAGGGTACCAATCAGGCATAAGCTTTAACTGGAGCATTACTAAAAAAGATGAACTAACAGTATCAGGCGGATTTAACCATTTTGTCAATCATAATAGCGGCCCTACCAACCAGAACCAAACCACTTATGATGCAAATAAGAATGTGTTAGCTGACACAATGAGTCTGCGTAATTCTGACAGTCGCTTTAGCGGCAGGTATTACGATTACAGTGTTAGCTATAAGAAAACATTTGCAAAGGAAAACCAGGAATTGGATATACTATACACATCAAGTTATGGAAACAATCAGTCGAATTTCTTTCAGCAGCAGGATTATTTAACCGCTGGCATCCCTTCTATCGGTTCAAAAAGTAACAACCCGGGCAGGGACCATGAAACAGATATCTCCATTGATTACACGCAGCCTGTAACAAAAGGCTTTACTATTGAAACCGGGGCCAAAACCGTATTGGAGAATATTAATAACACCGTTGTAACCGACACCTTATCAAATGCAAGCGGAACGTTTGTGCCAAATCCAAGTCAGACCTATGGATTTAATTATAGCAGAAAAGTTTTTGCCTATTATCTTTCAGCTACTTTTTCGTTGTTTAATGATTTTATCGATGGCAAGGCAGGACTAAGGGACGAGTATACGACCACTACCGCCGATTTCCCGGGAACCAAAATCCCTTCGTATAATATCCTCGCACCATCAACGGTGCTCTCTCACAAAATTGACGAAACACAATCATTTAAGCTGAGCTATACCTACCGTATTGAGCGCCCTGACTATGGCGACCTTAACCCATTTGAAAATGTGAGCGATCCGCATAACATCAGCAGGGGCAACCCCAACCTTAAGCCCGAAATAGGGCATAACTACGAGTTTGGTTATAATAAAACCTTCGCAAAGGGCTCTAATATTTACATTGGGGCATTTTACAGGTATAATACCAATGATATACAATCATACACCACACCTTATGATACCTTAACAGTAGGTGGCCACACTTATACCAATGTATTTTTAAATCAACGGTATAACATCGGCACTGAAACAACCGAGGGGCTTAGTTTATTTGGTTCAGTGCCCGTGACCGATAAATTGAATTTAAGATCGAATATGATGTTTGGGGATAGAATAACCACCAACCCCGGCAACCCGACTGTGAGCGGGGTCACTTACCGCATTAACCTGAATGCAACCTACCAATTCCCTCATGATCTTACTGCAGAGGTATTTGGCAATTACAACTCATCACAAAGAACCATACAGGGTACAAGGCCTATATTTGCCTTTTATAATATGGCCGTTCGCAAGCAATTCTGGAACAAAAAGGCGAGCATCGGCCTGACAGCTACCGATCCGTTCACCCCGTATATTAATCAAAGAACAACAACCTTTGGCCCCGACTTTAATCAATCAAACCTGAGGCAGGTGCCGTTCCGTTCCTTTGGCATCACGCTAAGTTATAAATTCGGTAAACTCGAGTTTAAGAAGGAAAAGGAAAAGGATGACAATAACAACAATAATGATAATGCACCACCTGATAACGGCGGAGGTAAGTAGGCTAATGTTAATACTGTATTAGTTAATTATTAATTAATAACATAAAATTAATTTATAATTATTATATTGTTAATGTACTTTTGACAATATGACTAAGCACAATTTACCTACTTATGCCATAGTAGAGCTGTTGATCAGGTTAGAAAAACACAATTCATCCATTGGCGGCTATAAAAATCACTCAGTTTATGATAATGGGGTAATTGTAAAAACATCAGGTGGGAGCATCACTTTTTCGCAATTATTGATCACCCAGCAATTCGAAGCCCCCGAATTAATAACAGAGGATGAACTGGCTAACACTGCCACATTATTCAGGGCTTCAAATTAAAATTACATGCGGTAACTGCTGCGTTTTTTATTGTGTACACCAATAAACATTTATACACCATTTTGGTTATTTAATTAACCAGGACAGGAAGGGCCCGGAGTATGAAAAAAGCTGCCAAACACTACAAGTTTATTAATAGCAAAACCGGCTATGCTATTTACTACTATTCTATTAATGCCGACCTTGAGCAAAAAAACGCTAAAGAGGAACTTGACCGAATAAAAGCACAGGTTGCCATCCAGAACGGCATTTATTTAGATACAATTTATTGGGAGGAAATAAAGGAAGAAAATTGAATCCCCATCAATGGTGCTTCAGGGTAAGATTATTCAATATTATTATTAATAAAATACTTTTTATTAGCAAAAATTGTATATTTAATCACCTGATTATAAATTACTATTCTCTTTTTCTCGAAAGTTAACGCATTCCCCGGGATGAGCAATTTGGCTGATGGTATTTGCCGGTCAAATGTGTATCATCTTGTTTCAACTTGTACCAATGGTGAATTGATGCAATACAAGCATCTGGTTATATTTATTCTGAGATAGACCCGATTTTATTAACCAGCCTGAATAATGAAAATAACCCCACTCAAACCTAAATTTAAGATCATGAAAAAAGTACTTTACCTGTTTGCATTATTATCCTGTTTAAGTTTACAAGCATATTGCCAGGGTAATGGCACTGTTTTGCAAAACATAGTTTCAAAGCTAAAGACTTTGTCAACAGATCATATTATTGAAAAAGCATACCTGCATTTCGATAAACCCTATTATGCCGCTGGAGATACCATGTACTTTAAAGCCTATGTAACGCTTGGCGAGCGGCACGATCTTTCAAAGATAAGCGGCATATTGTATGTTGATTTGGTAAACCCTCAAAACGTTATAGCCAGTTCTGTAAAGCTGCAATTAGTTGATGGTGTTGGGTGGGGCGATTTTGCCTTGCCAGGCACTCTGGCAAAAGGTAACTACCGGATAAGGGCTTATACAAAATATATGGAAAACGACCCGGATTACTTTTTTGATCAGGTGTTTCCAATAGGGTCAACTAATAATACTAATGTAGCGGAAAGCAGTACCTCAACTCCACAAAATTCAAAATCCGACATTCAGTTTTTCCCTGAAGGTGGTGATATGATCACCGGTCTTGTTTCAAGAATTGCCTTTAAGGCGATGGGCCCGAATGGCTTAGGTGTAAGTGTAAAGGGAGTGATAGTTGATAATACCAACACCGAGATAAATAAATTTAGCTCCACACATCTGGGCATGGGCGCTTTTTATTTCGAGCCCCAGGAGGGAAAAACGTATAAAGCAAAGGTAACTTATGCAGATGGTTCACAAAACACAATCGACCTGCCAAAGCAACAACCGGAAGGAATAGTTTTGGCGATTAAGGATACGCTGGACAAAATGTCAATAGAGATCAGGTGTAACAAGGCCTATTTAAAAGATAATTTAAATAAGGAAGTTAATCTTGTGGTTTATTCCGGAGGCATGGTCACCAATGTAAATACTAAGCTCGATAATGCTAATATAGGCATGGATGTTCCGAATAAGAATTTTGTATCAGGTATTGTACAAGTTACCCTGTTTTCGCAAAGCGGGGAGCCATTAAGCGAAAGGCTGCTGTTTTTACAAAATCCTGATCTGCTTAATTTGGCGGTGACAAGTAACAAAACAACCTATAAGAACCGTGAAAAGGTACAGGTTGGTGTAAATGCAAAAAACGGTGCCGGCATGGCGTCTTCAGGGCACTTCTCTGTATCAGTTATTGACGAAGGCAAGGTACCGGTAGATGAAAATTCAGAAAATACTATTTTAACGGATCTTTTATTAACAGGTGAATTGAAAGGCTATGTAGAGCAACCCAATTATTATTTTAACAGCAAGACTACCAAACAGGCCGACTTAGATGTGTTGATGCTTACCCAGGGTTATCGTCGCTTTAGCTGGAAGAAATTATTGGATACCAACTACCCTAATTTTACTTATCATACTGAAAGTACATTTGAAGTTACAGGTCAGGCAAAAATGGCCGATGGCAGCCCATTAGCCAAAAAACCGGTGATGATGCGGGCCGCTTCATCATCCACATTTAACGGGAACATATTTACTGCCGAAACTGATGAAGAAGGCAAGTTCAAATTTGAGAATCTTGTATTTGCTGATACTGCTCATCTGATCGTACAACCTGAAATATCAAAGGGGAAGAACACAACACAGATTGTGATTAACGGAGAAACCTCCGAACCGCCGGTTAGCACCATCAATGTGCCCGTTATCGCAGATGTTAATACTATAATGCCTGTTTACCTTGATAATGCCAAAGGCCGCGAAGCTGCTTATACAAGTAATAATGTAGTGTTAAAAAATATCAACGTAAAGGAGACTAAAAAACCCTTATACAGAACCAATAGTTTGAGTGGTGCCGGCAATGCCGATCAGGTGATCAAGGGCGATGACCTTAGCAGCTACCCCTCGTTATCTGTTGCTCTGGGTGGCAGACTGCATGGATCATATATCCAAAATGGGACGCCTTATTTAAATAATTCCATGACGATAAATCAGGGGATGACCACCCAGGAACCAATGCTTGTAATTTTAGACGGCGTGCCTACTTCGGGCAATATTGATAATATATCTCCTAGTACAGTCGAAACTATAGAATTACTGACAAATCAAAATGCTTCCATTTATGGTGTAAGGGGGGCTGCAGGTGTTTTAGTAATTACTACACGGCAATTTATGCCAGTGCCCGAAAGTAAGGCCACCGGGTTTGGTGTATTACAGATTAAACGTAATGGTTTTTACAAGGCACGTGAATTTTATTCGCCAAAGTATGAAAACACCGATCTGACAGGCCAGGCAGATTTACGTGCGACAATTACGTGGAAGCCGGAATTAATTACTGATAAGGATGGAAATGCATCATTTGAATATTATAATGGCGACGGACACGGAAGTTATCGTTTAGTGATTGAGGGCATTGATGATAAGGGCAACATTGGCAGGCAGGTATATAGGTATAAGGTACAATAGGATAACGATCATTTATGAAGCGGTTAGTTGCAGGTTTGTCGATGTTGATATACCTTTTGGGTATCTGTTATTCATCTGCTTATTGCCAAACGAATAATGGGGGCCTGGGTAAGGTTGTTTCTAAATTAAAGTCGTACTCATCGGAACATTTAGTCGAAAAAACATACCTGCATTTTGACAAACCATATTATGTAGCGGGCGATACTATCTATTTTAAGGCTTACGTAACACTTGGCGAAAAACATCAACCGTCGGGATTAAGCGGTGTTTTACATGTTGACCTGATCAATACCATAGGCAAGATCGATCAATCCATAAAGCTGCAGATTTCAAATGGGCTCACCTGGGGCGATTTTGCCTTGCCTGATTCATTACCAAAAGGCGACTACCGCGTAAGGGCCTACACACAATGGATGCGCAACGAAGGGGATGATGGTTATTTTAATCAAACCATACCTGTCGGTTCAGCCAATAAGGATAAAGTACTAGAAAGCAGCACAACCCGTAAAGCAGCTAATATCAAACCCGATCTGCAGTTTTTCCCCGAAGGGGGTGAACTGGTTACGGGAGTTTCGTCAAAGGTAGCCTTTAAAGCAGTTGGGGCGGATGGCCTGGGAGTAAAAGTTGATGGCGTTGTATTGGATAATACGGGCAATGAGGTATGCAAATTTACTGCTGCACATCTGGGCATGGGCTACTTTTATTTGACGCCAGAACTTGGTAAAACGTATAAGGCACGGATAACCTATGCAAATGGCGACCACGATACAGCTGATTTGCCCCTGTCCAGCCCAAATGGCATAATGCTCAGTATCAATAATGATGCGGTTGATAGTGCGCCTTTAAAGATCATTGCGAACGAGAGTTATTTTACCGAAAATCGTGATAAAATAATTGGCCTGATAGTTTATTCGGGCGGAGTTGCAACCACTGTACCGATTAAATTGGATAGTGCCATTATACATCTGGCGATATTAAAGCGACACCTTTACCCTGGTATCACTAAAGTTACTTTGTTTTCGGCAACCGGAGAGCCATTGAGTGAACGGTTAATATTTATTCAAAGGCCAGATCAGCTTAACCTGGCGATCGACCCCGACAAGACCGGGTATCATACACATGAAAAAGTGCATATTAATATTAATGCATCCAATCGTGCCGATTCGGCCGTCAGCGGTCATTTTTCAGTATCCGTAATCGATGAAGGTAAGGTGCCTGTCGATGAGAACTCGGAAATTACAATTGATAACTATCTGTTGCTTACCTCCGAACTTAAGGGCCGTATAGAACAGCCAAACTATTACTTTACCAATGTAAATGACGAAACAAGGGCCAACCTCGACTTGGTGATGCTAACGCATGGTTATCGCAGGTTTGAATGGAAGCGGCTTTTAAATAACGGGTATGCACCCATTGCATTTCAGCCCGAACGCGGCCTTGAAATAACAGGAGTCGCCAAAAACCTATCAGATAAGCCAATAGCAAACGGAACGGTTTCCCTGATACCTATGCACAGTGGGTCGTTTATGAAAACAGTAACTGATGATAGGGGCAGGTTTCGATTTAGTAATCTTACATTTTCAGATACAGACAAATTTATACTGCAAGCAGTAAATGCAAAGGGGAAGAACAATACCAGGCTTACCTATGATAAGGATGCTCCTGAACCGGTGATAATAGCACCTGCGTTTGCCGGAAATAACCATATCGATCAGTTAATGTCTGCATATATGGACAACAGTGTCAAGCAGCAGGAAGATATCGCGAGATACGGAGGCTTTAAAGGCCGATTTTTAAAAAATATAACTATTAAAGATAAAAAGACAACGGATATATCTACACATCCCGACCTGGTAAGCCCACAATTTGCCGACCAGGTAGTAACCAGGGATGCATTGGAAAAGTCAGGAGAGCCCACACTTTCGGGCAGACTGCTGGGGAAACTCCATGGATTTGCGGTTAATCCATTTAACGGGAGGTCAAGTGCAGGCCTTATTGTGGTAGATGGTGTAGAGCAACCTCCTGAGTTTATGCTTGATGATATAAATCCAAATGATGTTGAATCAGTTGCAGCGTTGGTATACGCAGGAAGCTCGGGAATTTATGGTGTAAGGGGCGGCCATGGTGTTTTAGTAATTACCACACGCCAGGGCAAGGGGCTCGACTCAAAAGATATAGCATCCATAGGGGTTCTGCCAATATCTCCCAAAGGGTTTTACAAGGCCCGTGAATTTTACTCACCAAAATATGATATTGCGGCACCCGCAAATAATCGCACCGATTACCGTACCACTATTTACTGGAAACCCGAAATGGCGACAGATAAAGATGGTAGCACCTCCTTCGAATACTATAATGCTGATGGCCCGGGTACTTACCGCCTTGTAATAGAGGGTATAGATGAGAAGGGGAATATTGGCAGGCAGGTATATCGTTACAAGGTGGAATGATAAGTAAATATTTTGCTAAAATTCCCTTGCTTTTTGTTTGATGAGCTCATTAATGCTATATTAATGGCATTCTATTTTTTGAAATGAGCATACCTAAGATCCTTATACTTTTCATACTTGCATTGCCAGTTAGTTGCTTTGCACAATTTACAATTACGGGCAGGGTTTTGAACCAGACTGACAAAAAACCAATAGCCGGTGCAAGCGTATTTTTAAGCAATGCTACCACAGGCGGGGTATCTTCTGAAAATGGCACATTCATTTTAAAAAACATAAAAAACGGAAAATATAAGCTGGTAATATCTGTTGTGGGATTTGAGATCAATACCCAAATATTACTGATGGAAAACAATGATATTAAAGTTGAGGATGTTTTCTTAAAGCCGGTAGAGAAGCAATTAAAGGAGGTCGTTATAAAATCCGATCCTAACAGGTCGCTGTATTTATCGATGTTTAAGGAGCAGTTTTTGGGCAAATCTGATTTAGCCACTGAATGCAAAATACTCAATCCCGAGGTGCTCGACCTTGATTTTGATGAAAAGACAAATACTTTAACGGCCTCATCAAATGATTTTCTTGAAATTGAAAACGATGCCCTTGGTTATAAGATCAAATACCAACTGGATGACTTTGAGTGGATCAATAATCCAGGCTCTCCGGTAATAAGAATCCGCGGTGATTTTTTATTTGTGGAATTAAAGGGTTCGCGCTCCGAAGAACGTCGGTGGCAAAGAACGAGGGCTGAGGTGTATGAAAACTCACCCATGCATTTTTTCCGTGCCGTATTAGCTGATAAAATTACTGAAGAGGGTTTCAAAGTACAGCAATTGGCATTCTATGATAACCCTAACCGGCCAACAGATAGTGTGATCAAGATTAAAATAAAACGTTATGATTCATTATACAATGCAACTTATAAATATCATGATAAACTATATGGTCAAAAACAATATCGCGATACCTTACTTTATTGGCAAAGGGAACTTAAGATATCAAAAAGACTAACTACGCTATGGCCTTATGCCCTGGGACAGGCAGATATATTAAATTCAACAAATCGGCCAGGATTGTATGCCATTGGCTGTAGTATGGACGCCTTATACGTTACCTACAACAAACAGCATAGTTTTTATAAGGATGCAAAAATAGCCCGTATATATGATCCCAGGAATACAGAAACCACATTACTAAGTTTCGAGAAGCCATTTGCTATAATTGACCGGAATGGGATCGTCGCAAATCCTTATGATATTTACTATACTGGCGTATGGGTCAACGAAAGGGTAGCCGATCTCTTACCCATAGATTATGAGCCGCCCCTCGATGAGGCCAGGGTGGTGGATAGCACGGTATCAAAAAGAGTTGCTGCGAGGCTCCAAAAATATTCCGACCACCATAATGTTGAAAAAGTTTACCTGCATTTGGATAAACCCTATTATACAGCCGGAGATACGCTATATTTTAAAGCCTACCTTACAACAGGTGAACGACACCAATTATCAGACATAAGCGGAGTAGTGCATGTTGATCTGATCAATACGAATAACAAGATAGATCAATCAATTAACCTTGCAGTAATAGGTGGTGTTGCCTGGGGCGATTTTGCACTTCCCGATTCCTTGCCAAAGGGTAATTATCGGGTAAGAGCTTATACTAATCTGATGCGTAATGATGGTAATAAAAGTTTCTTCGAGCAGGTTATTCCTGTTGGCTCGGTTCTAAATAATAAAATCCCGGAAAGCATAAGCAATATCACACCTGCAAATGATAAACCTGATATGCAATTTTTCCCCGAAGGGGGAGAATTGGTTACAGGTGTCAAGTCAAAAGTAGCGTTTAAGGCGATCAATAGCCTGGGTTCGGGCATTAATGTTAAGGGAGTAATAGTTGATAATGATAATAAAGAGGTTGCAACGCTCGCTTCTGAACACCTGGGTATGGGGTATTTTTATTTGACACCCTCACCGGGCAAAATATACAAGGCAAAACTGACCTATGCCAACAAAATGCAAAATACCATCGACCTGCCAAAAACCGATGATACCGGATTGGCGTTGTCCGTTAATAATGATGCCCCAAGCGAAGTGTCAATTAAAATTGAGGCAGGAGCCACATGCTTTAAAGAGAATAGAAATAAAGATTATACCCTGGTAATTTATTCTGGCGGAACGATTAAAAACATCATTGTAAAACTTGAAAATCCCGAAATTCCTGTGAATATCACAAAGAGCGGATTCTATTCAGGAGTTACACGTATCACTCTGTTTTCACCTGCGGGCCAGCCATTGGCAGAACGCTTAATATTTATCCGGAATGACGACCAGATTAACCTTTCAATTACCAGCGATAAAACCAGTTATACAAAAAAAGAAAAAGCGGACATCAAGCTGCACATTTCTAATAATGGTGATGCGCCTACCGGTCATTTTTCAGTATCAGTAATTGATGAAAACAAGGTGCCGGTGAATGAGAATGCTGAAAATACCATCCTGACAAACCTGCTGTTAACTTCGGACCTTAAAGGATATGTTGAGCAGCCAAACTATTACTTTGCTGATGAAAGTGATAAAGTACAGGCTGATCTCGACCTGGTAATGCTGACACACGGTTACCGCCATTTTGAATGGAAACAGGTATTAGACAGTACAGCATCAAAGGTAAACTACCAGCCTGAGAGTTCGCTGGCATTGTCGGGTACCATAAAAACATTTTCAGGCAATCCCATTCCTCATGCAGGCATCACCCTGTTATCGGTAAATGAAAATATTGTAAGGGATACAACCGCAGACATAAACGGCCACTTTAAGTTCACCGACCTTGATCTTTCGGATACATCAAAACTGGTGATAAACGCAAAGAAGACGGATAATAGCAGCCGGGTGAATATCAATTTGGACAAACCGGATTATCCACCGGTGACAAATACTAATTACGAATATTTAGATACCATTAAACGATCGGCATGGGTAACCGAATCAATGCAAAAGCAATTTGAACAAAGGAAAAGTTTAAGAAATGGTATCATGCTTAAGCAGGTAAATATCAAAAGCGCTAAAGAACAGCCTCCTATTACCCATTCGGCTAATTTAAATGGGCCGGGCAATGCCGACCAGGTTATTATGGGAGATAAACTGGTAGGGTGTCCAAACCTGGCTGACTGTTTGGTAAGCCGGATACATGGAGCACGGGTAAAATATGGCAGTGATGGCACGCCAATGTTTTTTAGCATACACACACCTGTGGCCCTTAATGGAAATACCAAGCCAATGGCTGTGTTAGTTGATGGAATTATCAGGGATCAATCGGCATTAACCCAAATTAGCAATACAGACGTTGCCAGTATTGAAATATTGGAAACCTTTGGATATTTAACCATATACGGATCATCGGCTTCGGGTGGGCTTATAATTATCAATACCAAACGTGGTGATGAGGTAAAGCCTTCAGCCACGATTTCACCAGGGGTGATCACTTATCATTTTAAAGGCTTTTACAAGGCACGCGAATTCTACTCCCCCAAATATGATCATCCGGTAACTGATGCAACCGCCCCCGATCTGAGGACCACCATTTTTTGGAAGCCCGAAGTGCTTACCGATAAGGACGGTAACGCCTCATTTGAATATTATAACGCCGATGGCCCCGGAACTTACCGGGTGGTGGTTGAGGGTATTGATGAGAACGGGAATATTGGCAGGCAGGTGTATAGGTATAGTGTGAAATAATTTGCAATAATAAAGGGATCATGGTCCCCGCTACCATTAAAATATCGTATTTTCGGGTTTCTTCGTGTATCTAAAGAAACCGGCACATACATTATATTATATTGAATAAGCTTAGCATTTTTATGCTATGTTAAAATATTACCCGCTATGCGTGTGATTAAATTTATAGGTATTTTTCTTTTATTGTTACCCATAGCAAGCAGAGCACAGGTTGATAGCGCAATTTCAAAACTCATCTTTGCGAAACTTAAAAGTTATTCAAAAAATCACATCGTTGAAAAAGCTTATCTGCATTTTGATAAGCCCTACTATGCGGCAGGGGATACCATTTATTTTAAAGCCTATGTTACTGTAGGTAATGAACACCAGCTGTCGGCTCTGAGCGGAATATTGCATGCTGAACTGATTAGCAATACCAACAATAGAATCCTGCAATCAGAGAACCTGGAGATTACCAGCGGTGTCACCTGGGGAGACTTCGCATTGCCCGATACATTGCCGAAAGGAACTTACCGGGTACGGGCCTATACCCGCTGGATGCGTAACAATGGCGAACCAGGTTTTTTTGAACAAACTATCCCGGTTGCGGCGGTACGGGCTAATACAAGCCGCCAGAATAAGACAGCAGCAAATAATATTTCCAAAGCTAAACCAGATATCCAGTTCTTTCCTGAAGGCGGGAATCTTATTATTGATGTCCGTTCGAGGATAGCATTCAAAGCGATAGGCACTAATGGCCTTGGTATGGCAGCTGAGGGCGAGGTGGTAGACAATGAAAATAAACATGTATCCACCTTAAAAACAACTCACCTGGGTATGGGGGATTTTTTTCTCAAGCCGAGGCAAGGCAAAACATATACGGTGAAAATTAAATATGCTAATGGAATGGGGGATACTATTGCTCTGCCTAAGGCAAACGATACCGGTATTGCATTAGCTGTAAAAGATGATTCTGTACGCAGCATTACTATAAAACTAACTGCTGGAAAGACTTGTTATCAGGGCAACCGGAATAAAAATTATACACTATGCATCCAATCAGGGGATAAGTTAAACTACTTGATATTTAAGCTGGATACGCCTGAATTATCGGTTAAAATTTTAAAGCGCGACCTTCAACCCGGTATTAATCGTATCACCCTATTCTCACCGGTTGGCGAACCGCTGAACGAGAGGCTGATATTTAACCAGGTTGATGATCAGCTTAAACTGAAAATCAGCAGCGATAAAACAAGTTATTCAAAAAGGGAAAAAGTAACCGTCAGCCTTAGCGCCTTAAAAAAGGAAAACAAACCGGTAATGGGAGACTTCTCGGTAGCAGTCACAGACGAAAATAAATTACCGGTAGACGAAGATGCCGAAAGCACCATATTGAACAATCTGCTGCTAACTTCCGACCTGAAGGGCTATGTGGAGCAACCCAATTATTATTTCAGTTCCACATCTACTGAAGTTATTTTAAACCTTGATCTCCTGATGCTGACGCAGGGCTATCGTCATTTCGAATGGAAGAAGGTAATGAACGATAATGACCAGCAGCCCGTTTATCAGCCTGAACACCTTTTCAGCCTGACTGGTACGGTGAAAACACCCGGTGGTAAACCAGCACCTAAAAGCGAAGTAAGTCTCGCGCTAATCAAACAATTACTTGCGAGAGACACAACAACTGATGTGAATGGCAACTTTGAATTTGATAACCTGGATATTGCTGATACAGCAAAGCTGCTTCTCCGGGTCAAAGGCAACAGAACAATTGCAATAAATAACCCGGACTATCCGGAAGTGACACCTATCAGCAGTTATAATGCCGATACAACCAGTCAGAAAATAAAACCGGAAATTGCTGATGCTATGAAGAAACGATATGAACAAAGCGGAAATATGAAAACCGGCATCACCTTAAAGCAGGTTGATATTAAAAGCAGGAAAGAGCATCCATGGGATACGCCTCTTGTACATTCTGATAATTTGAACGGCCCGGGGCGAGCAGATCAGGTTATTATGGGCGATCAGTTAAAATCCTGTGGCAATATTATTGAATGTTTATATTCTTTGATCAAAGGGGGAGTTAGGATCGGCAGTGGTGGCCTGATCTATAGCTTGCACACGCCAATTGCACTGAACGGAAATACTAAACCAATGATTGTAATTTTAGATGGGTTACCAATACGGCAGGATCAATTAATAGCTGAAGGGAGGGTTAATTATACAGATGTATACAGCATCGAGATATTGAAGAGTTACATGTATCTTACCATATATGGTTCGGAAGCCGCGGCAGGAGCTATTGTTATCACCACAAAACATGGGGGAGAAAGCAATGACATTACAATGCAGCCCGGCCTCACAACTTATAATTTCAATGGCTTCTATAAAGCGCGTCAATTTTACTCACCAAAATATGAAGTACAAACCCCGGCCAACAATAAACCTGATGTGAGAACCACCATATACTGGCAACCTGTACTTATAACAGACAAAGACGGCAATGCCTCTTTTGATTATTACAACGCCGACGGCCCTGGTACTTACCGCGTGGTTATTGAGGGTATTGATGGCGAAGGTAATATTGGCAGGCAGGTGTACCGGTACAAGGTGGAATGATTTGATTAAAAACCTATTTTGTGATCAGGTAAACACTGTCGAGCACTCTGCTTCTTGTTTTTAGGTCAATAAATGCCGGCAGGATATTCTCCTGCGGGTAATTTTGGAATGCTTTGATCACTTTAAAATCGGCATGTTCCAAAATGAGAGAATCCATCGACTTATGATTTACATAAAAGACCGAAGGAGATACGGGCTTAAACTGATTGAAGCTGCTTAAGGGGGTATAATCAACCGGTCTTTTGCTATAAAACTGGAAAACGTTGTTCTCAGTTTTGAGCGAGTAAATACGGTAATTATCAAAAGCGGGCTGGTTAATATAGTCAGCAGCTTTTATTTGCCCCTTATAATCAACCAGTTCGTTATAAAAAATCGTATTCAGATAAAAATTAGCAAAAAGAACAGTACAACAACTCAGGAAAAAGGCTTTTAAGTTCGGCGACTCATTGCGGGATAATATCACAAAAACAACACCACCAAATACCACACATTCAGTTACAAAAAGCAGGATATGCGGTGAGCCAGAGAGATAATTGATCAGTAGTATAGCTACCGGTAATAGTATGATACATACCCATAGACCAATAAGCCGGTATGAGGTCCCAAACCGGCTGAGCTGTTTATAGCAAATGGGGGCAGTAATAACAGCAAACAAGGGAAATAGAATATTGGTATAAAAAGGCAATTGGAAGCCCGATAATGAAAAAAGCAGCAGTAATAAAAGTCCGCCGCTAATGGTGTAATATTCAACCAGCTTTTGTTTCAGCCAAATTTCTTTCAGGCTTTTATAAACGGCATAATAAAATATCAGGCACCAGGGTGCGAAGGCCCATAGTAACGTATGCGCATAGAAAAATATACTGCCTGACTTGCGGGTAATGGGCCCGCTGTTTACAAACCGGCCAAACTGGCTGTCCCATAAAAACCACCTGATACCTGACACATGGTGTTTATTAAAAATCAATTTTTCGGGATGCAGATCGAACTGGATGTATAAGGCATAAAATTCCGGAAAAGTAAATATCAGCGTGAGCAATACCAGGAATAGCCATTTAGGCTGAAATACCTGGGTGAATTTTTTTTGAAAGATCAATTGCCCCAGCAACGCTCCGTAAATGGCAACAATGACGAATATACCTTTGGTCATAATTGCACAGGCCGTTAACAAGGCTGCCAATAAAAAATCACGGAAAGTAAAACGTTTTTCGAGTCGGCTTATGTGATATATACTGCCTATAACGAGCGCCATCAAGTAAGGCTCGGCCCTTATATCAGTATTTGACATGATCACGTGTTGCGAGGTTGCCAGTATCAGAACAGCTATCCAGGCTATATTTTCTCCATAATGTTTTTTGGTGAAGAGCCAGGTATAAAGTAAGCTAAGTAAAAAGAAAAGCAGGGCAGGTAAGCGATAGGCCCATACGGATATTCCGAATAATTTAAAACTTAGCATCGCCATCCAGAATGGAAAATGAGGTTTATCAAGCCAGTCCTGGTTATAGGTAAACAGCTCAAAAAATTCCTTCCTGTAGATCAGATTTTTTGAAATGGATGCATAAAGGCCAGGATCGTCTGTAAAGAATTTGATATTGATGCCCGCAAAGTTGACCACAAGCGCAAGCACAAAAAGCAGGATATATAATTGCTTGTTTTGATCTCTCATCCCAGGATTAAGCAGAAAATCAAAGGTATTATAATTTTTGCTTCTTAATTATAGATGATCAATATAGAAAGGGGTGAAGAATATAAAGCAGCACTGAACTTGCTGACGGAGAGAGAATATGAGGTGAAGCGCCTGTTAAGGTACTTCACCTCATATAAGATTTTAGTTTAATTGCGGGCCGGTGATTGTTAACGCCCTGCCTTTTATTTTTTCAAAAACGTTCTTCATCAAAGGCTTGGTGATGTATGATTTTACAAAAGGGTATCCCTTTGACCGGTTAATATCCATCTGGAAAATAGAGGACGAAACCACATACACCTGTATCTCCTTTTTAAGGGTTTTATAAATTTCCTGGAAACCATTCAGAAAATCCCATCCGCTGTTACCTGGCATATAAAGATCCAAAAATATAAAATCGGGGAGTGCGCTTATCTTCATCCTGTTTTCCTGCAGGTAATCAAGCACAAGCCTGCCATCAAAAGCATAGGTTGTTTCCTTTGATAAATCATTTTTTGTCAGCATATACTGTACGATCTTATGATGGATCGGATCGTCGTCAATTATTACAAGTTTTGACATAATGGTTTTTTTAGATTGGTGTAACAAAAAATTTTATTATCCGTAAACAAATTTAATCGATGTGCTTGTATTTAATAATTACTTATCAGGCATAATGTGGTTAATTTATCAACATGGTTTATCAACATGTGTTAAAAGCCACTCGTGATACCGGTTTAAATCTCACATACTCTGTTCCAGGCGGGGTGAGCATCACTGTACTATAGCCTGTCCAACATCATGCCATTATAGTTTCATTGTAATCTTTAATTGTAACAAAGTTGTTATGTTGGGCTGATCGGGAGCTTCAGGCTGCCCAAAATGTATCAAAAAGGCCTATTCGCTTCGTAATTTCATTTTTAGTAAGTTCTGATATCAGATCATTTAGCAGGAGAAGAATATCATTGTTCTCTGCGATATTTGAATCTATTTTCTCGATTTCTTCTTTTAGCCCCTTTTCTGAGGCAAAATCGCGCATAACAAGCAATAATGTACACACCTCAATAACTTCTTCCTTAAGCGTTGTGAAAATATCCAGATCCGATGTTTTATGAATGCTATGCATTTTAATATTATTTCTCAAAAATTAATTAAATGTATAATATACGAAATAATTAATTAATAGGCAATAGTGAAATATTAACAATAGCTACAGGAAGGAAACTGGGGGTAGCACAAAGAAAAGACCCCCGCCATCACAGCGGGGGCCCAACTCACAACAATTGTTTAACCTTTCGGTCAATTCCTAATTGCAATGTGGGTATCATTTTGAAAACATTTATGGCACAGATTGGTTTCAGTAAAATATAATATGTATGTAAACTTTTTTGTACAGCATACAATGGTGACTTTAACATATATCAGCAATTAAGATTCCAACATAATCTTTTTATCTTTATCCTAAAATCAATTAAAAATTACTATGAGAAAGTTATTACAATTAAAGGCATTATCGCTTTTTGCGATCGCCCTTTTAGTATCGGTTACAAGCTTTGCGCAAAAGAAACCGCAAGCAAGCCCTGCCGATAGCACAAGCGGCACGGTTGCCGGTTCAATGATCAAGATATCTTACCATAGCCCATCCGTTAAAGGAAGAAAAATTTGGGGAGGATTGGTACCTTATGACAAAGTTTGGAGAACCGGTGCTAACGAAGCCACCATCTTCACAACAAGCAAGGACATTAAAATCGGTGGCAAAACATTGCCTGCTGGCAAGTACAGCCTTTACACCACTCCCGGAGAAAAAGAATGGAAAATTATTTTCAACTCTCAAACCGGCCAATGGGGCATTAAAATGGACGGATCAACTACTGATGATGCTTCAAAGGACGTGTTGGTTGCAACTGCTACGCCAATGAAGTCGCAGGCGATGAATGAGCGTTTTAAAATTGAAGTTGATAAAAAAGGCTTTGTACTGCTTTGGGAAAACCTTGCAGTACCGGTTGTGATCAAATAGATCAAAACACAATCATAAATAAGCTAAAGCCTCTGTCCTGGTAATTATCAGGGCGGAGGCTTTTTATTTGATCCGATAGACGCAAAAGAACTAAAGTCGAACACCTGATTTTACTTCTTTCACCGGGTTAGACGATGAAGTAATTAATAATTGTCGCTACGCTAACACTTTTTTCAAATTATTGTAGTCGTTGGTAACATTTTCCATTGGCTTTGGCGGCCCGTCCTGCTCAATAAAAAAGTATTTCATGCCCGATGTGTGCCTGGCATCAAAAATTGGTTTAAAATCAATGTAGCCGCTGCCGATTTCTGTGGGTTCTTTTGTGGTTTTGTCCATATCCTTTACATGCCAAAGCGGTATACGGCCGTGGTATTTCTTAAATATCTCCAATGGGTTTTGCCCGGCAACAGTTGCCCAGCCAAGGTCAAGTTCGCTCTTTACCAAATCTTTATCGGTATTAGCCATTATGTAATCATAAGGCAATACCCCGCTTATCGGTACAAACTCAAAGCTGTGGTTGTGAAACGCAAACTGCACTCCGGCTTTCTTGCATGCTTCTCCGGCTTTGCCAAACACATCCACCGCTATTTTTACATCGTCCATCGTTTTTGTTGGTATTGCTGCGCACACAAGGTATTCCAAACCGCCTTCCGCTGCTTCGTCGGCTAATTGCTGTGCATTGTCCTGCAGGTTAGCCGATTTAGGCATATGCTCAATCATGGGTGCATACTTCTTTATTTGGGCGGAGTCTTTCGCGTTAGTAGCAAGTTTCATCAATGTGGGTAAGGTAAAAGGCACTCCCCCCACATGTTCACTGCGCCAGGTCATTCCCATGTCTTTTACTATACTGGCAAATTCTTTGGGTTTGTAGCCATAGTAAAGCCCTTTTGAGCTGCTGGCACTTTCCAGGTTTTTATAGCCAATTGCCGCCAGCTTTTGCAATGTGCCTTTAGTGTCGGCCTCCATCAAACCGCCAACGCTGTACAACTGCAGGCCAATAGCATCGCCGGTTTTGGGCATAATAAAATCAGTTGCGCGGCTAAGTGCCGGGTACAGCATGCCTGCGGCGGCAAGCATGCCGGTTTGTTGTAAAAATGTTTTTCTGTTCATGTCAATTCTGTTGAGGTTTTTTAATTTACCGAATAACTTACAAAAGCGATCCTTTTACTGTCAGGGCTCCATGATGGTGTGTTGATGGTGCCCGCACCACCATAAAATACAGGTGTTATATCTTTAACAGTTTTTGTTTTGAGATCCATCAAACGGAGTTTGACATTTTTTCCAAACGGGTGATTTTGTTTTTCATCGGTAGTATAGGCTATGTAAGCAATCCATTTATTATTTGGTGACGGGTGTGGAAACCAGTTGGCATTTTCATCAGAGGTCATTTGCTCTTGTTGCGAGCCGTCGGTGTGCATGCGCCAGATTTGCATGCGACCGCTACGGTACGAATGGAAATAAATGTACTTGCCATCAGGAGAGTAATCAGGCCCGTCGTCTAATCCTGGGGTGTCAGTAAGTCTTTTCGGCGTTCCCCCTTCCACTGGTATCGTATAAACGTCCAGGTTGCTAAAGTCCCCGCCGCAATAGGCTATTGTCTTGCCATCAGGGCTCCATCCATGCCAGAAAGAAAGATTCTGAGAAGTTATTATTTTCTTCGGTTGCCCGCCTGCGGCAGGTACGATAGAAATAGAAAATTTATAAACTTTTTGTGAAGGGTTGTATGCATCGAAACTGGTTAGTGCTAACCATTTGCCACCCGGTGAAAGCCCGTGGTCGTCCATGAGTTGATTAAGTGACCCAGTGTTAATTTCAGTTAACGCTTTTGTAGCCAGGTCCAGCTTATACATTTTGCCCCTAAAGTTGACGACAAGATAATTGTCAGGATGCCAGTTGGGTGCCTCGAAATCACCTTTAGCAACCAATACCGTATCAATTTTTCCTGTTTTAATGTCAAGCGTCTGGATATAGCTCGTTGTGTCGTGTTTACTTTGTGCGAATACAGAGGCCGAAAAAAGCAAGCAGAAAAACATCATGCCGGCTGGTTTAAAAAACGGCAAAGAGATCGGGAATTGAATGGATTTGCTCATATCGATTTGATTTATGTTTATAATATTTAGTAGAAAATTCTATTTGGTAAAATTTAACATTTAGCGAATGTAAGTAAAAAATTCTATTTGGTAAAATTTATCAAATAGAATTTTTTAATTACTTTTATAGCGATGAATGAATTGAAAGAATTTGAAGATTTTATTGAAAACGGATATAAAACCTATATTCCGCATGTGTGTATAGACTGTGCCATATTCGGCTACCATGACCACCGGCTAAAAATTTTACTCTCGCAGATTGAAGGTCTTAACGGACTCTGCCTGCCGGGAGGGTATATTAAACGAACTGACACCATGGATGAAGCCGCCAGCAGGATTGTTGAGGAAAGAACGTCTATAAAAGGCTTATATCTGCAACAATACAAAACATTCGGCGGCCCTGACCGTGTAAAATTCAATGAAATTGATTTGGAAAGGTTGGTGCAGATTCCCGTATTGAAAAAATTAAAATCAAGCTGGTTGATAGATCAGACGATCTCCATCGGCTACTACGCTATAACAGATTTTTCACTGTCGAAACCGCAACCGGGATTCATGGACAGTTCATGTGACTGGTTCGATATCGATAAAATTCCTTCATTGTTATTCGATCATGACCAAATGGTGAAAGATGCGTTGCAAACTTTGCGCTCGCAATTATATTATCAGCCGATCGCCCAAAACCTGTTGCCTGAGAAGTTTACGCTCACAGAAATACACGCCGTGTATGAAACCATTCTAGGTAAAAAACTGGACATAAGAAATTTCCCAAAGAAGATCGTATTTCTTGGATTGATCACCAAACTTAATGAGAAACGAAACATCGGGCCGCACAGGGCACCTTTTCTTTATACCTTCAATAAGAAAAAATATAAAAAGGCGCTTGAGTTTGGCGTTACGTTAAGTTGAGGAAAAATTATCGCTAATTAAATTTTTGAGGTAATCGTTAATATTCCCCAAGCCGAACCGCTTAGGGGAAAGTATCAGGCTTTATCACAATATTTGGCCAGTTCGGGCCAGCCCTCGGGAGCGAAGGCCCCGAATATCCTGGGATGCTTTTTTTATGCAGCAAGATTCACTAATTTAGTGGAATACCAAATATGCCTGTCATTTTCCTTGTTGTATGGTAATAAAAAAAACTTTACTCCTCCTGCTCATATTTTTCGCCTTCGCTAAACCTGTTTTGGCCCAGTTGATTAATATCGACAGTATAGTAAAAGTAGTTGCATTCCGGAATAAGCACTACGTAAACGGACTTACTTTAAACAAAGACAGTTTATACAGGCGCCTCCCGTTTACCAGGCCTGGCACACAGCGGGTAAAATTGATAAATGATCTGTATTACTACGGGATCTATCCTGATATGAAACAGGAAGTTGATATGGGCTACAAGATACTGGCATGGGCCAAAGCCCATCACGACCTTATTGCCGAGGCAGTTATTTGTGCGGAACAAGCAACAACTCTGGCGTCAAACGGGGATGAAGCAGCAGCTTTGCAATTGGGAACGGAAGCTATGGCGGCTGCAAAAGCAGCTAATGATAACCAGGCCCTGGGAATAGTATATCAAAACACTTTTGCACAGCCCGGCATCAGCTTGCTTCAAGCCAGGGCTGATGCCTGGCAAAGCCTTAAATTTGCCCGTGCCGCTAATGATACGTTAACTATTTGCTGGGGCTATGGGGATTTAATTATTTATTACAATAATATAAAAAAAGCCGATTCGGCTGCATTTTACACTCGTAAAGCATTGGATTGGGCTATCAGGGCAAACCGCTTAAATGATATTTGCTTTAATATTGATCAGCTGGGCTACTTCATACAAATAAACGGGCCTGCGGATGAACGACTGAAGCTGCATTATTTCAGGGCGGCATTAACCCTTTCGCAACTGACCAATGATGTTACATCCAAGTATATTACCAATGGCTCGTTAGCCTATTTTTACCTTAATAAAAATATCGACAGCACGCTGTTTTATGCCTATAAGGCTTACGAGGTAGGCAGGCGCGTAAATATTCAGCAGGAGGCCCCCTATGTAGATATCATAGCCAAAGTGTATACCCAAAAGCGCAATATCGACAGCGCGGTTAAGTATATAAAGCTATATGATACAATAAACACGCAATTATATAATAATAAAAGCATGGTACGCGCTCAGGCCATCACATTTGCGCAAAAACAAAAAGAACAACAAGCCGAAGCAGACAGGACGGCCTTGAAAAATACCCAGCAGCGATGGATTTTGGCTATCGTAATTGTATTCCTGTTGCTCATCGCCCTTATATTTTGGCGCAATAACCGGCTAAGCCGCAAAGCCAATGCGCTGCTGGCCCAGCAGAAGCTGCAAACCGAACTTACACTGGCCGATTTAAGATCAACCCAGCAGCAACTGATCCAGGCGGAAAAAATGGCCTCGCTTGGCGAACTCACCGCAGGGATAGCCCACGAGATACAGAACCCGCTGAATTTTGTAAATAATTTTTCGGAAGTGAACCGGGAAATGCTGGAGGAGTTGAAAGATGAAAGCAAAAAGCCGAAGGCTGATCGGGATGAAAAATTGATTGTAGAATTGATAAATGACCTGATTGAAAATGAGCAGAAAATAAACCAGCATGGCAAACGCGCAGACGGCATTGTAAAAGGCATGCTGGAGCATAGCCGCACTTCGACCGGCCAAAAGGGACCGACCGACCTGAATAAACTGGTGGATGAATACCTTCGACTGGCTTATCATGGATTCCAGGAGAAAGACAAAAATTTCAATGCTGAACTGGTGACCAGCTTTGATGAAAATCTGCCGCCTGTAAATGTCATACCGCAGGACATCGGTCGTGTTTTACTCAACCTGTTTAATAATGGGTTTTATGCTGTTCAGCAAAAGCAGAAGATGGCTGGAAGCGAATATAAACCCACGGTGGAAGTAACTACCTTTTTCCTCCCCCTTCAGGGGGTCGGGGGGCTTAAAGTAATAGATAACGGTAATGGCATCCCTGATAATATCAAAGACAAGATCATGCAACCATTCTTCACTACCAAGCCCACCGGACAGGGCACCGGCCTGGGTTTATCACTTAGCTACGACATCATAGTAAAGGAGCATGGCGGGCAGTTAACAGCTACCAGCGAAGAAGGGAAATTCACTCAATTAGAAATTTCGATACCTATATAATATAAATGAATCTGGTTCTAAAAGCTTCCCTCATTTTTTACTATTAGTTTATTGATTATATAAAGTTAAAAATGAACAAGGCACGCGCGCTAGGAGAAATCCCCACCCGGTTAAGCGTCCACGCTTAACCGAAAAATAATTGCGGGTGTCTGCACTCGCATAAATAGCGATGAGGGCAGGAACAAAAAAAGCCTCAAATCTTTCGACTTGAGGCTTTTGACTTCATTAGGGAGATGGAACAGGCGAGATACCGAACTTTTTAACTAATATTTACACAAAGGCGTTCGAATACTCTTTCAATTATTAAATTTGTCAACGCCAAGTTAACGCTGCGCCCGAAATATGCCATCACCTTCACTAAAAGATAACTGGAGGGTAACCTGGAATTCTCGTTACAAACGCTATCAAATGATCATCGGTACCGTGATCATGCTTGCCATAATTTATACCTTGCCGTTCTTTTTCGGCCACATTCAAAAAAGGAAAGGGGCTGTATTAAATGATTGGCTGCTGGCACGCATACCTGCGCATGATGTATCCGTGTTGATTTTTGCAATTATTGGGGCGATGGCTTTATTAATAATCATCAGGGCCGTCAATAATCCTTCCATTTATATTACCTATTGCTGGACATTCATATTTGTTTATATCGTGCGTTTCGCTACCCTCAGCCTGGTTGCGCTCGATCCGCCTCCCGGCCTGGTGCCGTTGATTGACCCCATTAACAGTTTTTTTTCCGGGAACGTTGTTATTACAAAAGACCTGTTTTTTTCGGGGCACACTGCTACCATGGTCCAGATATTTTTATGCCTTGAGAGAAGAACGGATAAACTCATAGCGCTTATTGCGGCTTTTGCCGTTGCTTGTTTATTGCTTGTACAGCATATCCATTACACCATTGATATCCTTGCAGCGCCCGTTGTTGTTTATGCGTGTTACTGGTTAACCCGTTATATTTTTTATAAATAGAGGGGTAAGCATCCGCTTTCTGACGCGAGAATTATGCAAGTAGCCTCCGACTACAACTGTGTTATCGAAATTGGCTAAATTCCCCAAACGCAAAAAACCCCAAGACTTTCGACTTGAGGCTTTCGACTTTTTCCAGTGAGCAGGAGCAGGACTAAACTCGAACCACTTACTTACTAGTTTGCATATCTTAGCAGAAATTTAATTTGAGTTTTCTAGGGGTTCGGTTCCCCTATAGGCTACGGAAAAATCAATAATTAGTGGTCTTTTTATTTTAAGGGATCCATGTTCTCGAAAAAGGCATTCTGGTCGGTTTGTATAGCAAAACGAAGTAACTATTTCGGTGTTCCAAAACGAGGGATCAGCCGGGTAAACAATTCCGGCAGAAAGCGTTTTACAAAAAGAGCGAGTCTTTCTTCGCCTATAAATTTGCCAATATATGGCTCGTACGTTTCATTTTGAATCGCCTTTAGGATTTGCCTGGCAGCTTTATCGGCTGAAAACCCGCCACTGATCTGTTCAGACTTACTGCCGAGAAAACTTCCGTCGCCCGAAATTACAGCTATCGGTGTACGTATATAGCCGGGTATAAGTATCGTTACCTTGATGTCGTACTTGCCCACCTCGGCCCGGAGAGAATCGAAATAGCCATGCAAGGCATGTTTGGCAGCCGCGTAAGCTGCGCGCATTGGCGTTCCTATTTTGCCCATTACACTGCTGGTTACCACAAAATAACCTGAATGTCGCTCGATAAAATGTGGCAAAAGAGCTTTGGTTAATATGATATAACTGAAATAGTTAAGCTCCATTACTTCCCGATGAATGGCAATCCCGGTCTCCGCAACATACGCACGTTGTGAAATGCCTCCATTGTGCACCATAATGTCAATATGCCCAAATAACGCTATGGCGGTGGTGACTTTCGCTTCAAGACTTGCGCTGTCGGTAAGGTCAAGTGGAAGGATATTTATATTGTCAGGATGGGCGCAGCTATTTTTTACCCGTTCCAATTCGGCTATTCGTCGGCTTGACAGGATAAGTTTAGCGCCTTGGGCGGACATTTCGCAGGCCAGCGCTTCGCCAATACCCGATGATGCGCCCGTAATCCATATAACCTGATCTTTAAGTGATTTCATGAAAATTCTTTGGCCTAATTTAATAAGAGACTTCGGATTGTATATGCTTTTAATTCTGAATATTAAAATACCGGTAATCAAGTAGACGGAGCAGGACTCGAACCTACGACCCTTTACGACAGGGCCTGCTTCGGAAAACAGCCTACCGGGTTATGGTTACAATCCTCATCCAACCCTTATATTTGCCATTAATGGCTAAGTGGTTAAATGAAGATAAGCAGCCCATAAAGCGCAGGATAATTGCAATTGCGATACTTGCTTTGGTATGGGTAATACTGATGCTTTTTGCTGATCATCCCAATGCTGTTGAGCGCTATTATTCCAACGGGTTATACCCGATTATCTGCCATATTTTTCACCTGATTTTTAATTTATTTCCCTTTAGCGTCGGCGATCTGCTCTATATCGGTATTGTTATTTATTTGATTTATGCTGCTATAACACTAATCAGGCTATTATTTAAGCGGGAGTGGAGGCATGCCGGATTTTTTTTATCAGGATTGATCATTGGCCTGCAATCGGCAGTGATCATCTTTTATCTTTCCTGGGGGATGAATTACTACCGGCCACCAGCCGCCCAAAGATTAAACCTGCTTGATAGCACTTACACCGCCAGCGAACTGAAGAATGTCACCGCAATGCTAATCGACAGTGCTAACGCCTGCCGCACAAGAGTAACCGATGCCGATCTCAAACAGGGCAATAAGATCATTTATACCACTGCGGTAAATGCAATCAGGGCGCTTTCTGACAGTTCATCAAATTTTCACACGTACAAGCCTGAGATCAAGCCATCCCTCCTTACACCACTGATAAATTATATGGGCACTTCAGGGTATTATAACCCATTTACCGCTGAATCACAGATCAATTATGATATGCCTGTCTTCCTGAGGTCATTTGTTGCCTGTCATGAACTATCGCATCAAATGGGTTATGGCCCCGAGGATGAGGCTAATTTTGTGGGCTTCCTGGCGGGAGTAAAATCAAAGGATCACTTATTACGCTATTCGGCCTATTATCTCGGCGTACAGGAATTTATGTTTGCCCTGCGCTTACAGGACAGCCTTGCCCGTAAGGAACTAAGAAAACGCATATCCCCGGTAGTGCTTAATGACTATAAAACGGAACGCACCTACTGGTTATCATACGAAGGAAGAGTGGAAGCAATAAGCAGCTTTTTTTATGATAATTTTCTAAAAGCCAATAATCAACCCCAGGGATTGCGTACCTATAATCAAATGATCTGGCTGGTGATGGCCTGGTACCGGAGAAACGGCATGATCCATTAGCAGGTTCGTGTTGATGGTTCATAGATCGTGGCTATTCAGGGATTAATGAACTGCCTGGCTATGAACCATCAACTATAGACTAATCAGAACACTACCCCGGCCTCTTCAAATTTTAAGTTGTTTTTGCTTGCCTGGGTTGAATTGGCGTACGAATTGCCATTAATAAACAGCTTTTCATTATCAATCTCTATATGCATCCTGCCAAGCATGAAACTACCACGCAAACGGATGGCAACAATTGGGGCATGCACTTCCAGTTCGGCAACAATATTGTGTTCCAGGCTCATAGCCGATTCATTGTCCAATTGGTGGATATCTATGATCGTATCGCCATTGTGTTTTGTTATCAGTACCCTGTCGCGTTGTTGTATTATGTTAAACCCGGTGTTCGTCTCAACCTCGTTATCAGTTAGTTTCAATTCCCGGTCGAGCATATCCTTAATATCGAGATCTACTGAAAGTCTTGACCCGGCGCCGGTATTGTGATAGATAGATCGGATACTTAAAAATAGCCTGGTTTGGGCGCCGTCGGTATAAGTGACTGCACCATAAGGGGTGATAAAAGAGTTTGATCCTAAAATAAATGCGTATTTTGTAGCCATGGTGCGTGATATTGGTACTTATTAAACAGCACTTAATCAACATTTGTTTTGGTAACAAGGCCTTAAAAAATGACAAATCTTTCAGGCAACCACAACAACTAAGGCGGCGTAAGATTGTTAGACATATATACAGATAACACCAAAAAACAATCGTGATGGCAAAATTAGCATTAGTGGCAAGGCTTGAAGCAAAGCCGGGCAAGGAACAGGAAGTAGCAGATTTCTTAAAAAGCGCGTTGCCCCTGGCTCAGGGCGAGTTGGGCACAATTAGCTGGTATGCCTGCCAGTTGAGTGAGTCGACCTTTGGTATTTTCGATACGTTCGAAGCTGAAGAAGGGCGGGAAGCGCACTTAAACGGTCCAATCGCAGCCGCTTTAATGGCTAATGCAGACCGATTACTGGCAAAGCCGCCGGTTATTGAGAAGTTGACTATTTTGGCAGAGAAGTAAGACGCAACCAATTAAGATCAAAAAAAGAGGGTGGTCATTATTTATGATACACCCTCTTTACTTCAATCCAAAATTTGGATTTATACAAGGTTCTTCTTGATATAGCCGATGCTCTTGGTGATACTGTCAAATGGATCGCCAGGGCAAACATCCTGCTCTACAAAGAACATTTTTAAGCCTGCCTTGTCAGCATGGGCGAATATCTTTTTGAAGTCGATAATACCATTACCTACTTCGGTGAACATTTCCTTAGGGGTGTTGTCCATGTCCTTGATATGCCATAATGGAAAACGGCCAGGATGTTCATTAAACATCGCTATGGGGTCCTGTTTGGCTTTTGTCATCCAATACATATCCATTTCCATTTTCACCAGGTTCTTATCGGAATTGGCAAGCAGGGTTTCATAGGGATATTTGCCATCCTGCTGAATAAATTCAAAATTGTGGTTGTGATAGCAAAGCTGTATACCTGCTTTTTTGCAAGTTTCGCCTGCCTTGTTAAAATCTTCAGCTACTTGTTTGTAATGATCAAGGCTTCCGCGTTCGGAATCCGCTAAATAAGCGCAAACCATATATTTTAAGCCGATCTCAGCAGCATCGTCAACCGCCCTTTGCCAACCGTTCAGGATGGTGCCTTCAGCTGCTTTGCCATTAACCTTTTCCTCACCAAGGCGGTAATGGCAGCTTGGCATGATCAGTCCGTTCTGTTTCAACATCGCAGCAAATGCTTTGGTATCGACATTGAAAAATTTCCCGGGACCGCTATAGGTACCTTCAACAGAATTATAGCCTATCTGTGCTACTTTGGATAAAGCCTCCGCCGGGTTTTTTGACATCGCATCACGTACGGTGTACAATTGCAGACCGATATGTTTTTTATCGTATGCAAATAATTTGGGAGCTACTAAAAGCCCGGCAGAAAGCAACGCCGAAGTTTTCAAAAATGAACGTCTGGAAGTCATGATTTAATAGTTTTAATTGGTCTTATTGTAAAAGTAACACTTTGGTACAATAATGACTAAAATATTTCGAATTAGTTATATCTGTGAATAGACTGTCGGTACGATAAATGTAGAGGTTATTTTCGAAACCAATTTAGCATCAGCATATTCCGGTACTGAGCTTATCTTTTTCCACTCAGCATCACCACCAAAAGCTTTCCAGTGGCTATCATGCGCGGCCATATCATCAAAAGTTATCATGTAGGTTAAGTTGGGTCGTAGCGGCCCGATAAGTGTTTCAGCAAAAAATACCGGCCTGAAGCCGAGCCGCTTAAAAATGTCGATCTCACCCTCATCATTAAACATTTCGATCTTCTTTTTACCGGCACTTTCACTGGCGCTTTGGTAT